>Ga0209367_1009395_pt1 | contig 13274 bp, 11 predicted proteins | sample WorMetLIZISLAND2_FD_187412 | JGI IMG/M metagenome (GOLD analysis project Ga0209367, IMG submission 187412) | Marine gutless worms symbiont microbial communities from Max Planck institute for Marine Microbiology, Germany - Olavius geniculatus... ... | reverse complement strand
ATTGGCTATAACTCGGCTTGCGTAAGAGATTTTTGCGAGATTTTTGCGCCTATAGGGGGTTTTCGGGGATGGGCCATCGAATGCTGCCAATTTCATTTTTCCCCGACCGACCCCCGTTCCATGGCAACGAAATTTGGGACAAAATTGGCTATAGCTCGGCTTGCGTAAAAGATTTTTGCGAGATTTTTGCGCCTATAGGGGGGTTTTCCGGGACGGGCCATCGAATGCTGCCAATTGCATTTTCTCCCGACCGACCCCCGTTGCTATGGCAACGAAATTTGGGACAAAATGAGCTGTAACTCGTTTTGCGTAAAAGATTTTTGCGAGTTTTTTGCGCCTGTGAGAGGGTTTTCGGGAATGGGCTATCGAATGCTGCTAATTTCATTTTTCCTTGACCGACATTTAAATTAAACTTTTTGCATTTTTTCTACCGGTCTAAACAGCTCACTGATTATATTTATACGGACATATAGTGTAAACTATCGAAGTGCATTGGACAGACTCCGTGTTCGTATGAACATTATCTTGTTTCTTAGAAAATGCAAAAAAATGACCAGTAAACACAAAAAAATGCAAAGAGACAGATAGACGAACATATCAATGTGCAATTTATGCCTGTTATTCTTAACGTTGTCTAACAAGTCACGATTTGCTGCACTATTTTTTAAGACCTTGCTATTCAGTATCTATCAATCAACGAAAACGTATTTTTGGGCTTGTGATTGTTCGCACTTCAAAAATTTTGACATGAACTGCCATGTCTTTTAGAACGATGCAAATACAAATTCGCCAAAGATGTCCGTCACGCTGATTGTGTTTTTTTTCGTTTTTTAACAGTGTGCTCTATTAGTGACTCCCTAGTTGCAATGCATAGAACCCTTAAATTCGGCCAGCGTGTCTGTGGCTGTCTTCGTCTGTCCGTACGTCTCTCTGCCGCGTGTCTGCTGTTTGCCGTTAGCGTATCTACTAGCTGTGCGGCTTTGGTCGTTTTGCATTGCAGGCTTGCAGCTAGCGAGCACGTAGCCCACCGGGTAGTAGTAGGTCTAATAATAAATCTACGTTTTATGCTGACTTACTACTACTTGTCTGTATTTCCCGTAGGTTAGTTTTTATTGAGATCGTGTTTGGAGCGGGACGTGATGTCCGAAGTTGCTCGGGGAAGGCAGGATGGAGACGTGGAGTTGACCGATATCAGTTCTCCACAGACTGATGGAACGAATGGTTTTCAGCCGGCCGAGGTGGCGCCGGTAGGCTCAGCAAATCCACAAACGTTCTCGCCCCAGGTAGGCTAATGGGGTGTTTACACGATCCAGCAAACGTTTAGCAAACTTCCAGCAAATGTATTCAAAATACACGTGCTAATGCTGGACGTTTGCTGGAAGTTTGCTGGACGTTTACTGAATCGTGTAAACATCCTATTAATTAAGACGTAATTATTATAAAGGCGGTGCAACGGTCCAAGAATTATACATAGGTCACGCTCTGTATGAAATGTAGGCCTATACTGGGTGGCACAAGAGACTGCACAATGAACTTTATTAATAATTACTTGGCTAAACGTTTGCCAAAACATCCTAAATCGTCATTTTTTTAACTGCAACGTTTTCGATATTTCTGCCAAAACCATACACAAATTTGTGATTACAAATCAAAAACTGAAAATGTTGCAGCTAAGCCAGAACTAAATTTTGCTCTGGCCTATTTATCTCGCATTTTGCTTAGTTCTAATTTAATGTAAGTTTATTTTGGGCCACTTGGTATACACTGCTGTCGACTTTTGGTGTCTTTATGCTTGTGAAATTGGTACTGCCAAACGTCTGCGTGACAGATGAAAGATTTTAAGGATCTGGCACGTTTAAATGTTCGATTTCATGCCGTAGGCCACGTTCTTTTTTCTTTGATGTCATTAAATAAAAGTTTCTAAAACGGACTCAGAAGTCGCAAATAGATGGCGAAGAAGAATACGACATCCGGTTCGAGGACGACGATGAAGAAGGCGATTGCTGCGGCGGATGCTCCTTCATCATCGTAAGCGTTCGATCAGCCCTGGTGAAGTTCTGCATCGAGCATAAGCTCTACATTGAGATTGCTCTGCTGGTGAGTCTGGTCCTGCTTTACTTCGCCTACTTCGGCTTCGCCATATGGTACAAGTTCGGTGACGAAGGCTCCATTCGCCTGCTGTGGGTTACGTGTCTGGTTCTCCTCATTTTGGTGCTCAAGCTGCTTATGATCGTCCTGAGTCCAGTCTGCAAGCCGAAGTCATGGAACCAGCTGATCTGGATGCGTAAGCATCAGAAAATCATCAACTGGTTTGTTGCTCTTTTTGTATCACATTTTTGGTTATAATGAAGATTATGACATTGTAGTAGATGTAAAGACACGATTTTTGTGCACTTTAGAATGCATTAACTTTGCTGCAGTTCTGCAGTAAACACTCAAATTTCACAAGACTGTGTCGCAACAGAATTGATTCACGCTGGTAAAATATGTATTAGGCCTAGTTTTTCATGGTAAATGTAACAGTAAAAGAATAATGTTTTGTATTAGGCCTGCGGGCTAATGAATAAATCTTCTCAATTAGACCTTCGTCACTGCAGTGTTTGGCGTTTAAACAAGGCATGGATGAATCGTCGGCTAGCGCCTAACTGTTGAAACGATTACGAAAACAAGCACAACAATATAACTGTCGATGATCTCTTTCACAAAATTAAGCCACATCTGATCTAGCAAAAAATATTTCTTTTTTGAGTTTTTTTTCCGATATTTATTAGCAAAGCTGGGTCAAGTTAAAACAGACATGCTTTAACTTGATGTTCGCCGATATAGGGCATGTCTTCATGTTCCAGTGCTTTATTTCTTCATAGCTTTGGCGCTATAGTGGTTGAGAAGCAGGAATGACATCTGACATGCAAAAGTTCTGCCACAGCTCTCAAAAGTTGTCTTTTGAGGACGGGTCTAATCTGGGTTAGGGCCTAACTTCTAAAAATGGTCCGGGTAAAATGTCATAACCTGAGTGTGTATTGTTGTTGTTGTAGGATAGTTCTTGCTGTGTTATTCGCATTCATAATCGTTTTTGTCATCGTCGACGTTGTCGTTACAACCAAAAATTACTACAACTTGATTTCACTCTGTGGCATCGTCGCTTACCTCAAACTGATGTTTCTCTTTTCCGTCGCTCCACATAAGGCGAGTACACCTGTTTAACGTTTACAGCTGCATCCAATGCCGAACATTTAGAATCTAATACGGCAAATCAGTCACATGCAATGAAGATTGTGACATGTTTGTAGATGTAAAGACAAGATTTTGCGCAGTTTGGAATGCAGTAACTCTGCTTTAGTCCGTCAGTAAACACCTAAATTTTACAAAACTGTGTAGTAGCAGAATTGATGCAAGCTGGTATATTATGTATTAGTTTTTTTACAATGTGTGATGTCAGAATGTAACAGTAAACGAATTATGTTAATGTAACGACAAAAATCTGCGGGCGTGTTCTCGTGCTTGCCGAAATAGCCGAAACAACCGTCAGCTATTATTGTCAACTTTGTTGATGTGTGATTCGGTTTATTTTCTGTGAACTTTTTCTATGAATTGTGAGGTGTTTAATGAATTCTGTGGACGTCCATTTGTGCAACATGTTTGGATCATGATGATTTGATATTACTGTGCAGGTGAAATGGCAGACAGTGTTATGGGGCATTGCTCTACAGTTCGTCTTTGCATTGATAGTTCTGCGTTGGACGGCGGGCTACACAGCGTTCCAGTGGCTTGGAGACAGATTCACTGAATTTCTCGCATACTCAGACTTCGGAGCCGAATTCGTTTTTGGCAAATCATTTCGAGATCATTTCGTCGCCTTTTCAGTAAGTCGTTTATTTGTATCATGCTTTCAACAGCTATGCAATCGAGACTATGTAGGCCTATACACAAATACGCGCCGTAAGTCAAATAAGTCAAGCTATATCCATATCATACTTTCGTTCCATATTTTTGCCAAATAATGTGCAGTTAGGTGTAATTTTGAGAATTGTCGTTGCCACATCTCCAAAAAAGATTTAGAAGATTGAAACTTTCTCTCGCCGTCAAAATGCACATTGTAGGTTGCATGACTGACTGGCTGATAGACTCAACAAACGTGCAACAGTACAGAACAACATGCAACACAAAAAGCAAAAACGTAAAATGTACATATAGCAAATTAATTAAGTATTAAACATACTCTGAAACAGGTAATCAAGGCCGGATTAAGAGCCAATTGAGCCAGATGCTGTTATTTAAAAAAAAATGCCTATTTGTCTTTGGCGTTCAAAACCGACTAGAAGTCCCAAGACCCCCCCCCCGCAACAAACCAGGCCCGTAAAACGGCGTATAGACCTATACTCGGATTACTAGCAACACTACGGTCACTACCACGGCAAACAACCCTTTACTGAACGCGATATAACTTACATCGACATAACATACTGATAACGATGATTTTTGCACTTTTATATCTCTAACCACAACGTCACATTCACACCGTATATAAACTGAAAGGCCAATGCGGGTGATAATCTCTCTTTCTCTCCCATCCTTCTCTTTCTTTTTCTTCCTTTCGACCTATTAATGCCTTCCCTCTTTTTTCCTTTTACTTTTCTTTCATTGCTCTTATCTCTCTTGCTTTATTAGTAGGACCCATTAAATCTAGCCAAGGGATAGGGGACACTGTGAGCTCCTTCGGGAGGTTTAGGGCGGAGCCCCAGCCGAAGTAAAATTTGGCGCATTTTGGCTTTAAAATATGGTGAAAATCAACTAATCAAATTTGACGGAGTTTAAACAACAAAGACAAATTGCGACCCAAATATTGCAAGTGTCACCCGATCTTACATAAGACTACAAGCATAAACTTAAACCTCGTCTTAAACCCCTCCCCTTTCCATTCTCTTACTTTCTTAGCGTTAGCCTACAACTTAACAGTTACAGTAAGTTGCTCATTTTTGTATTTCTTTGTCCTAACGGCTGTATTGCAATGCAATGCAGATTTAGTCAGAACCCGAACTTTTAAACCTTCGCACGGCATCACCTCCACTTAGGACAATAGACAAAACCTTAATCCGACAAGACCCTTGCAACAGAACTTTTTTTCATCAAAACCCTTGACACGATGACGTAAGCCTATAGGTGATATTTTTAATCTTATATCTATGATGTGACACTACTTGGGGTGGTCAACTACATCTAGCGTAACTTGAACACCTGCGACGGGCGAAGAGGTGCAATACGCTACATGTGTGACACCGCCTTATGCATCGATGCATGTTTGTTATGCACAAAACATAAAAGCTACTTTTATCTCTTTTTCTGTTATGCCATTCTCTTCTCCATCCTCCTTCAAATTAATTTAGGTGATCTGAGGTAGAGCTGTAAGCTACCTCGACAAGGTCCGGGGGAGAGCCCCGGCCGCAAACACATTTTTACACAGCTTGGGCTTTCAAAACGCATTTTATGGCAACTTGTAAGTCTTTTATGTACAATGAAAATAAGTAATACCAAAAAATTCAGACCACTTTGTGGCCGTGGGCCTATTTCACGAATGGGCTGGATGCTGCAGCATCATCAGCACCCCCTTTAATCCGGCTACCGTAGTCTTTAAAAGAGGTCCATGTTAACTGCTTTTGGTGAGGTAACAATTTCATTTATGCCAAATGAGTTAATCACTTGCTATTTTGCATGACCGGCATAAAGTGTCATCTGGCGAATTAATCGTTCAACAATACAGTGCACTGTCTCATCGCCGGTCCGGGCACCCTATAGTTTTCTATCATCAGGATTTTAGTTAGGGCCTACAAGTTAATTCGATGGCATACTTTTTCACTGGCAAATAGTGCCAAATACATGTGGCTGTGCTTCTGTTGTACACAGGTGCTGCCGGTAATCGTGTTTCTCAGCTCGGTGGTGTCCGTTCTATTCTACTGGGGCGTCATGCAGTACCTCATCAGAAAAATGGCCTGGGTGATGCAGTTCACGATGAGAACTACTGCTGCTGAATCACTCAACGCCGCTGCTAATATTTTCCTCGGCATGGTAGGCCTGATGTGACGTCATTGGCTTGTCGCAGAGCTGTCGTTTCAATTGTTGTAGGGCCTATCACGTCTAACTTAAGTTTTGAAGAATTCGATAGCGTTAATTGTAGCTTCCGAACGCCGTTAACATACATGTAGCGTGCATGGAGCTGTGTCACTTCTGAGAAATTGCTTTCTTTCTGTGATTGAAAGTCGGACGCTGGACTTCTGACGTAGGCGGTAGGGTCGGCTTTCCCTAGGACAGCTGGGCTTTATGTCAATTGTGCAATGTGAACGACGTTGTCTCACGTGGGTTCGTCAAGAATTGTTATAAAGCGCGTTATTTTTGTTATTAGTTTAGTTTAGCTTGTCGTGTGAAATATACTGACTGTATACTAAAGGCGGACGCACCGTTGGCAATTCGGCCGATGCTGGCGTACTTGACAAAGTCCGAGATTCACGCCGTTATGACAGGAGGATTCGCCACCATCGCAGGCAGCGTCCTCGCAGCATACATACTCTTCGGCGTTAGTATCATTACTTCGGCTTCTCTTTGTAGTTTTTGTCATAAGTATTTTATCGACTTTTATAACTTTCCTTTTAATGTGCATGTTCACTATAGTCTATGTAGGCCTACCAGCTTAGGCCTACTGTCGTTGTTGAAGTGTCAAACCATAGTAAAACAGCAATAGACAATGTTTGAAGCTTATTTGTAAGAACGTTCAAGGTTATAATTATTCAAACTGAATTTGCGGTGGATTTAAGGTTCCAGCAAATCATCTGTTATCGGCATCTTTCATGTCTGCACCTGCGGCTCTCGCCGTGTCGAAACTTTTCTATCCGGAGACTAAGAAATCGCTCACAACCGCTAAGAAAGCGAGTGACATGCTGCCCACTGCGCGGAAGTAAGTTGCGCAGTATTTTTGTCAGTAAGTATTTTTGGCGGCATTGTCAAGCGATTCCGCCTATAGATAGGCACACATTTATGACGGTCTGTCTCTCTGTCGTTTTTTCCCCGCATTTCTGCAATCTGGATGAAGTGTTCGATGCACTTAGATGTCATCTAGCAGGTACATCTGTAGGTCTACACTTGTCAGACACGTTGTGTTAGATGGCGGACCTGACCCCCAGGGAATGGAAGATTTATGACTCGAATCCTCAACCAAAGGGTGCAAATTGTTGCTGCCACCTGACGAATAGAAACGAAGAGCGATTCTGCGTTTTACCAAATTTTTATTCGTGCGTGCATAGTGCTCGATGACTTATTTGCATATGAAGGTAGGCCTAAGTCTATAGCTTTTTTATTCGTGAAACTGTGCTGATTTACATCGGACAAAACTTATACTATTCGTATTAGCCGAACGTACTTAAGTAACGGTCGAACTATTGGCATGGTTGTCGTCCGTCTGTCCGTCCGCCAGTTTGTCCGTCCGTCCGTCTGTAACAGATGTACTGTGGCTAAGCTTTAGGTCGTAGGAGAAAACTTTTGGCACGAATAATTAGTCATGCGTGTGAAACTCCGGCACGCGACATTTCAGCCATCTAGTGCAACGGAAACATTTTCAAATTAGAGGTCGAATAAAGGGGGGAGGGGTAGAAAATTTAATGGAAAACCGACCATATCTCAGAAACGGTGTGAGATAGGCCAAGGTTACTATTAATCACTAACAGAAAGTGGCATACGCCCTTTCAGATTACATGAGCTTGAAGGGTCATAACGCACTATGGTGTGCCAATCGTGCGGTATTGTGGCTAAACGGTAAGTCATAGGGGTCGGCGGTAGTACCATTGGATAGGGCGGTGGCAACTTTCTATAGGCTGTCAATAGTAACCATGTCTCCATCTGCAGCGGTTTGTCCGCAATTTTCAACGGAATGTTTCAAGCTATAACTGGCCATATCTCGGAAACGGTGAGATGATAATAAGACCAAGATTACTATAAATTACTAATAGGAAATGACATATGCCGTTTTAGACGAGATAGAAATCATTGACCTTGGATGACTTTGAAGGTCAGTAGTGCCAGTCGTGGTTATATATGCTGTGGTAGTGCAACACGAACTGTATAGGCTGTAGCGTGTATTCCATAACAAGACGTTTTAACTGTGAGAAATATTAGCGTAACCTGCGTCCGATATTCCCGTTGGTTATTTACGACTGTAGCTATTTATATCGCTTGGCGAAATGACCACGTGCGACGTCTTTTAAACTGGCGTTGATTATAGTTTTCAAGAGCAGCGTTCCGTTAACATACTCGTAACGTGCATGGAACTGTGTCATTTCTGAGAAGTCGCTCTCTCCGTGATTGGAAGTCGGACGCTAGGCTTTGGACGTAGGCAGTACGGTCGGCTTTTTCTAGCGACAGCTGGTTTTTTGTTACTATTGTTGCATATAATAACTGTTGCAAAACAGATCGCATGTGAACTTTATCGAGGCTGCGGCGGGAGGCGCTGCTAATGCCATAGCTCTAGTAGCTAACATCGCTGCTAACCTGATCGCATTCATCGCTATACTCTACTTTGTCAACGCTACGCTGATGTGGTTTGGACATCGCGTCGGGGTCGACGAACTTACCTATCAGGTAACAGATATACCAAGTTAACATAGGCTATTTGCATTTGGGCTGATGTTATAGAGCAAGCCTAAAGCCCGTTTCTGGCCACCTATACTAGGTTATTGATTATTGTTCTTTATTCTGTGTTTTTTGGAAAATAAACTGTTTACTTGGCTGCGTGCACGCAGTTTAACAACACTGTATGAATAAATATTAACACACTGCAGCAATGTTTAAAATTAAAACCGAGAACAAGTGCAAGACAAAGCAAAGTGTAGCCAGTGTGCTCACAATGCTTTTGCACGTTCTTTAACTATCGCGAGTTTTTCTTGCGGTAGCGCAGCGTGTTGTATACTGTTGTGCACAGATTGTCTGTTCGTACGTGTTGTGGCCGATGGCTTTTCTGATTGGTGTCGACTTTTATGACTGTCGAAAAGTGGCCGAGCTGATCGGCACCAAGACCTTCCTGACGGAGTTCATCGCCTACAAAGATCTGTCGGACCTCATTAACAACCGGAAGCAACTGGCGGGTCACGTCGCGAACAATGGCACGTGGTACTGGAGCGGCGATGACGTCATACTGATAAGCCCAGGACTTGCGGATGTTAAACTCAAAAACGGCGTTATTACGGTAGGCCCTACTGAAGTCAGCGTAATGTGTCTTTTATTAGTTTATTTATCTAGTATATTTGGTCTTATCAGCTGTGCGTGTTCAGCGCGCGTCGTAAGACGTCGATGTTGCTGTCGCATTTTTTGTCCGTCTGTCTGTTCGTCGGTCATAGACCACTTCAAGACTTTTCATGGCATGAAATGGAATAGAACATAGGCTTTGCCATAATGAAGTGTTAGCGCAGACATTTGGCCGCTGTGCAAGCGCCATGTTCACAATGCTAAGTCGGGATCGACAAACTATTAAACATATGGGGACTACTTGCGAGATAAACTGGCGTTGCCAGAATTCGATGAAGAAAAGATAATTTCAGGGTGACACACAGAAATGTTACGAAATTCAAGGTTTGTGATTTGTATATAAACAGTTGGAAGTCTGGAAGGCACGTGTCCCGGTGCCGTATAGCTGGCGATGCTAGGTAACTTCTACACGATAAATATTTGCAAATTGTATCATCACAACAAATAATTCTAACCCGTGTTCTCTGTTGTATTCTGCTCGGCAACGTTATCTGCCATTTTTCTCCCTCATTGTTTTCACTAACAGCAGTTTATACATGTTTTACGTAACAATAATTGCAAACGACTCACTGTTTTGCGCTGGAATGTCTGTGCGCGTATGTGAATATGTGTATTGTTCAGGAGCGTTCCGAGCTGATATCGACGTATCTGCTATGCGGCTTCGGCAGCCTCGGCGCTATGGGCATCCAGCTGGGTGCGCTAAACGCCATGGCTCCGGGACGTCGTAAGGACTTCGCACGGGTCGTTCTGAGAGCGCTCATTGCAGGCAACGTCGCCTGCCACATGACCGCTTGCATTGCGGGTAGGCTATTACTTCTCGTCCGTTTCAACTGGTTTTTCGCCGCTTGTGGTACGATCAGTGGTCCGTCTGTCGTCTGTTGTCTGCCTGTCATCTGTATTGTGGCTAAACGGTACGTCAAAGGTGATCAGCGATGGTGCCGTTGAATAGGGCGTTGGCAAGTTCTATAGGTTGTCAATAATAACTTTTTCGGTATCTGCAGCGGTTTGGCCGCAATTTGCAACGAACGTATTAGAGACATTGACAGTTTCAAACAGTTGTTCAAAACAATCCTTTTCAATCAGTACTAGTGTGACAAGCGCATTAGAGGTTAATTTAACAATATGCGCTATATAAATTTACATTTTACTTACTTACTTACTTACTTAAGAGCGTGTCGGAAGTTTACGTTATACGGAAAAAAATTTTTAAAAAACGCAAAGTCCTTCCCGAGCCTTACGGCCCATAGAGCGGCGCTGATCTCCGTTTCTTAAGGCCCTTAGCCAAACACCAGTTTTTACACTGCGAGACCACGGTATCGCGCGGTGTACTTGTTTACGTCCCAGCGGTGAAGCCGGTGCCAAATTATACTGCTTGGTGACAGAGGCACATGTGTGTGAACAACTTGCCTAAGGTCTTTACCCGGCAGTGTCCCGGTGCAGAGTCGAACACGCGCCTCTGAGTTACCTCAGGATTACACGTCCGACACGTTACCTTTAGACTACCGAGCCACCCCTGGAAAAATAAGTAAAAAACTACATTTACATTTGCTAGCTTTTGACTTTTCCTACCGACAGCTGGGCTGTAGTTGTTGTTGTATGATTTATTAACATTCGTATAGCTTGTTTTATACACCAGTGTACTGTACACCAGTAGTTTGTCGTGCTCTAGACCAGCTCCAGTCATTAACGTCGCTTATAAGCTTAGGCCTATCTTAAGTCAGCGTTTTTGCTATGTGAATAAATTGATATGTGAATAGTAGTAGACCCCATTAATTAGTTGGCCTCAATTATAGTGGTTGTTGTTTTGTCATTTTAGGGTTATTTTTCCGAGACGTATGAGCGAATCTTTTTCTCTGTTTTCTTCGTCTACGGCACTGCAAGCGTCCACACTAACTTCAGACAGTTTAATTAGTTGTCGGGTTACGTTATATTCACTTACTAATCCGCCAACACTGTGCAAGTACAGTGCATGTATTGCAATAATACTAATCGTCATCTAGCGACAAAACCGGTGCGTCTGTATAATAATTATATTGCGGGCTCAAATGTTTTAGCTGAGTGATATTTGAATAATGCATGAGACTTGCAATATATTGTGTAACATGACTGCAATGTTTCATCGAATAGAATGGTACTAATAAAGCTGATAACGATTATAAAATTCAATATTTGACCGGACAAAAGTAACAGCTAATTGTAAAACTAGAACGCAGTCAGAGACGCAGACCTCCGCCAACGCCATGTTGTTCGCCAGGTGGCGTCACCATATTCGGTTTGGCAGCGGTTTCCCTTATGCCCCATTTAACACAATGTTAACGAAAATTTCAAAGTGATCCAGAATCCAGGATTCCTTTCGGATCACCCTCAAAATTGAATCTCTTGTAGTACTTGCCATTCCCGACATTCCCTGAAAATTTCAGAAAGATTCGTCCATAACGTTTTGAGTTATCTTGCTAACAGACAGACAGACAAACAAACTCTGGCAAAAACATAACCTCCTTGGCGAAGGTAATAATTAACCATTAATTTTGACTAAAAATAACAGCATTAATTCACCAGTTTTATCAGTTATTCAGCTAAAAACTAAAAGCTCTCACAAATGCACCCAAACACAAGTTATTAGTAAGAGTTTGTTTGTCTTGACGCTGTTCAGGTCTGGTGGAAACGTTAATGATCATTTAATACGTCGGTCGCATTGGACATCTATGTTTTATCATGTTTGTAATGTTTTAATGTATTGTACACCTAATGCAACCACTTTTAGTGGCTTCAATAACAATAAACGTGCGTGTTTTGTTGCAACTTGTTGCCGAGTTTGTCAGTGGAAGAATAATTGAACATCGGTCAATATAGGGCAAATATATAGACAAGTGTTTAATGCCATGTTTTTAACCTATGGTATATAATAAATGTTAAAACATTTTCTAAAATTTTCTAATGACCAAATTAGTAATCAACTTAAAATACGTCATTGCCGTAAATTTGCCGTAAAATATTGCTATATTCTGTCACAAAAAAAGTAGTACAAAAACTTTACAAAAAAAATAAAGCAAATATTAATATGGTGGTCTTTAGTAGAATACTGAAAGTTACATGGTGACAGAAAAAGTTCTGTTTTAACATTTTTTAAAACGTACACTTTGGAAAATCCTGTCTAGCTTGACTGCGATTTATGTTTAGAATCGAAAGTGGTAATACACTGTGTCTCAATAAAACATCCCCGACATTTTTGACTGTAACTTGAAAACCAATTATCAGATTTAAATAATTTTTGGCAAGAATATTTCTGATACAACTTGCCATCAAATGACCGTTTAGTTTTTCACCTCACTAGGGACTACCTAGGGAAAGCAGATCAAGCGAAATGTGTGTTGAAATAAACAGAAAACTTGAACAAACATCCGCGACATTATCGATCATAACTTGAAGAAAAATTAGCACATTTTACTAATTTTTGACAGAAGTATTTATGACGCAACTGGCTATTAAATAAGTGTTTTAGTTTCCACATCACCCAACGTCTGTTTTTGCACTACCTGAGGAAAGCAGACGAAGCACAAGATAATGTTCATACGAACACGGAGTCTGTCCAATGCCTCTGTAAAATAGAGTACGTCTAATTACTCCAACAAATGAGCAGTTAAGCATGTTTAGTAGTATTTAGTAGTGTTGGCCGGGCCACATCATATTTCTCTTACGCAAGCTGAGATATAGCCCATTTTGTCCCAAATTTCGTCGCCATGGCAACGGGGGTCGGTCGGGGAAAAATGCAATTTGCAGCATTCGATGGCACATCCCCGAAAACTGCCCTATAGACGCAAAAATCTTGCAAAAATCTCTTACGCAAGCCGAGTTATAGCACATTTTGTCCCAAATTTCGTTGCCATGGCAACCAGAGGAAAAGGAAGGGAACGGGGAAGGAAAATAGGGAAGAGAAAGAGGAGGGGAAATAAGGAAGGGGAAAAGGAAGGGGAAGAACAGGGGGTAGG
>Ga0209367_1009394_pt1 | contig 13274 bp, 8 predicted proteins | sample WorMetLIZISLAND2_FD_187412 | JGI IMG/M metagenome (GOLD analysis project Ga0209367, IMG submission 187412) | Marine gutless worms symbiont microbial communities from Max Planck institute for Marine Microbiology, Germany - Olavius geniculatus... ... | reverse complement strand
GGTTATGGCAGTGGGAGTGGTTACGGTGCAAGCAGTGGTGCAGATAACAGTGCAGGTTATGCTGCGGGTTACACGGGTTATTCCGGCGCAGGTAGCGGTTATTCCGGTGGTTACGGTAGTTATTCAGGGTCCACCGCTGGTGCTGCTGGGTATACAGGCACCGACGCCAGTTACGCTGGCTATGGGGCGGCCGCCGGCAGTGCATATGGTGGGGCCTATCCTGGATATGGTGCCGCCGGCTACAGCTATGGACAGTACTACTAATCCACAACATTCTGAACAGTTGCACGTCTCAGTCTTCAGGTATTCTAGCAGTATACTGTTAGTGGTATTTTGACATGATCTTGATCATTATTACTTGCTGTGTTATTTGTAAATAAAGCAGATATGTCGCTATGCTGTTTGCTGACATGTATGCTCTGTGCATCTAGTGTGCAGTGAACATACATGCAGTGAACATACATTCTTTGAGCTAGGTCTGTACCGAATAGCAGATTTTACTATTCGGCCGAATAAGAATATTGTGTTATATTATTTGACCGAATACGAGTAGAATACGAACAGTTGACGCAAGTTCAAACAGACTGCTAAATGCCCTGCAGGATTTCATTATGGAGCGGTGATAAATTTCAAAATCAGGCATTTTGTGTCTATGTTAAACGAATGATACTGACAAAGATTACTGATCAACATTACATGACAGTGACTTATGGCACACTCTTGACACTGAGCAAACTAAATGGTTAAGAAAATGCCGTAAAGCATCACGTATGGGTTTGATTCTGCTGAGACAGCTGGGCTGACAGCAGCTGTTTTTGAGACTGAATTATTCCTATTCGGTCTATTTATGGCACTACTATTCGGTTGAATACGAATACACTATTCGGCCTACTATTCGGGGCAAATAGAATACGAATAGAATATTCCGTACAGTCCTACTTTGAGCTATATATGACAGTTTTTAGCTCAAATGGTGTAGGTCCACAGCACACTAGATGTAGAGAGTAGCGGGCAATAGACAGATGGTCGCATACATGTATGTCAGCACATGGCACACCCTTTACGCTAAAAATGTCATATACCTGTTATACAGTACTGTTAAGTGGATCAGGGACAGACTCGCCGAGAGCCACAGCGGGGCCTGGGGAAATATTCTTGTGTAACTCCTCTGGCGAGAAAATTTTTGAATTTTTGTAGATGGCACATTTTGGTGTATTTTGTATTTTTGAGTGACAGCTGGACCCCCAAACATTGTGGGGCCCAGGGTAACTCCTTCTCCTCCCTCTCGACGGGTGTGATCAGGGAATGTTTACACAATTTTTGGCTTTTCTACACTTTTTTCAGTTATAGCCTTTACGGGGCAGATCTGTGGGCAAAATCCCTAGATGTCGGCACAATAATGTCAGAACTTTTAGACTGCGGCTGTGAAGGAGAGATTTCAGACGCTTGGAACCTCCAGGTGTAATTAGCATTACAAGTTGCTGCAAAACTGATGTGCAACTTTTCCTTCTGCCAGAATAACTTGTTTACAGAGATGTGTTTGGGTGCTCAGTTGTGTTAGTCAGTGCAGATGATGATGGCATGGTGTAGAGTGTAGTCTAAATGCATTGGTCTAATTACTGTACTCTGGGCGACCACTTAGTACTTGTAGTTGGGTGTCCGTAAACCATTTCGGTATATGACCATCCACCCAGGCCAACTCAGCTTTCTTTCCCTCCAGGTTATTGAATCAGTCTTGCTTTGCTGGGGTTGAGGCATTGGCAGTGTCTTCTATCCCCCTAAATCTGGAATCGAAATTGGGTGTAACTTCCTCCCCCCCAGTTTTGGGCTCAGCTTTCCCTCAGTCTCTGACTCAAGTTTTCCCCTCCATTTTGGGCTTCTTTTCTCTCTAGGGAGAAAGTTTTGTTAATGGTGCAGATTGAAAAATAGGGGGGGGAGTTTTGATCTACAACCTTATCAACACTCCCCCCCCCTATTTTTCACTGGTGCAAGCTGCACCCACCAGGTATAAGGATAGAAGCCACTGAGCATTGGGGTGTTCACTTGTGTTAGGTGGCAGGTAACACTATGGGATCCGTAGCTTTGGTGTTGGTTACCATGAATAGCTATCTATACAGTTTTTTTCACACTGTCTTATTCTTTTTAACACGGTTCCTACAGGTCAGCGAAAACTGGAAAAAGTCAGAGAATTTGTGTGATCGGGGAAAGGTCAGAGAAAATGATCTTGGATCATGCATACTGCAGATATCTGTGATTTGTTTTCATTTCCAAATATTAACAAGCAGGCAAACTTGCGGCTTTTATTGAACGTACAAAAACTAGAAGTGTTTCAGCTTCAGGGGGGCTTTGCCCCCCCAACCCAGAACCAGGGCTCGTCACCTGCATATTGCTCCATTAATACAATTTTATTATTTATGATATAGTGCCATTTCTGACATTTGTGCGATAGGGTTATTGTTTTGATAAGGTCTGGGAAATTGTCATTTTACGCTTGAAAAGTCGGGGAATTTTGCTACAGAATACCAGTAGGAACCTTGTTTTAACCAGTGCTGTGTTTGATTGTTACAGAGGGAGACATATCGATGCTGGTGGGTAGTGTGTGAAAGACAATGCAGGAGTTTCGGGGTTTTATTGCAAGGCGGCATTACCGGGACTTGCACACCCCGGTGATGACAGTTTACTGATGCCCATGTCACGCTGCAGCTGTTTCAGCAACTGTTTCAGCTGTTCGTTAAAATATAGTTGGCATGTCCAGACTGCTGCATTTGTTGCCTGCCATATGCTGGCAGCTCGAGCTAATTTTTCATCCCGGAAAATGTTACAAACATCTGATATGTGCAGAAGTGTGTAAGATAATCTTGTGGTATATTATTGATGTTGTTACTTTTGAATGTGACCTGGTTGAAAGTAGACTGTAGTGAACTAGGTTGACAGAGTCCGCAAAGTGCAGGAACGTGTAAAGACAGATTGGCTCGTTGGCATCGCCCCCCCCACTCCTTGACTTTCAACTGTTTAATTTGTCGGGTTACTTCAGAGCTGCACACAATCTGACATAAGTGGCATCATTCATTTCTAGGTGGTTGCCCAATGCCCATGCCATCAAAAAAACTAGTATAACGTATACTGTTTAATTTTATTGCACAAATTTTATTAATATTTTGTATGTCACCCTTGAGTGATTTTTTCCATATTTTGTGGCCCATTCCTTCCACCAATTCTTTCGAGGCCACTGAATTGGTTAATAAAATTGGTGACAGCCAGGAAAAACAGTACGAGGGTCGTTCGATAAATAAGTTACAAAATAGCGTCTTTCCGTTAATGTTCTAAATATTAAAAATCTGAAATATACGTTTTGTAGGGAATTTAATTCTGAATAGCATCTGCGAGTTTTATGACGATGACGTCACTGTGACGTCATTTATAAACATTAAATATGGTGACGTTGCCTCTGAAATCCTCTCATAATGAACAGTGTGCCGTTATTGTTCTTTTGTGGGCAAAAAGATTTAACGTAAATAAGATTCACTCTGAGATGCATCTAGTATATGGCGACAAGTGCTTTACGAAGCAAACAGTTCACATTTGGTGTAAAAATGCTAGGTGGGCAGAAATTTGCATCATATACCAAGGTGCAATCAGTTGTTCTTCAGTGGCATGGACAGCAGCCAGCGTCGTTTTTTTTGCATTGGGCATTCAGAAGTTTGCTAACAGATAGAACAAATGTTTAAGCAAACTCGGACTATATGTTGAAAAATGAAACATTAATCTTTATCATTTGAAGAGATGACATTAACTTGTTAATTTTATTCATTTGTTTTGTTCCTATGCTGTTTGTCACTTGACAGTTAGGATAGATTACTGGTGGGGAAAATAATATTACGTGTAGACTGTGTTCTGTGAGCACGTGACGTCACAGTAATGACGTCATAATCAAAAAATTTCTACGCGTTTTCAGAATAAAATTTCCTATGAAATGTATATTTCTGATTCTTTTATATTTGAAAAACTAGCAAAATGATGCTGTTTCGTAACTTATTTATCGAACGACCCTTGTAGAAAGGCTTCTGCTCACAATAATGCATCGAGTTTGGACTCTGTCAAGTTCTTAAGATAAGTGCTTTTAACCAAAAATGAAGGAGAAATGCAGTATAAAGTGGCTCAATAAAAAGCAGTTCACTTATTTTTGCCATAACTACATCATACTGAATTTTGTTATCATTATACTTTGCAAAGTGAATTTGCAATTGAGTGATTATTAACGATGCTCTCACATCTCAAGTGTGTCTCTACACTACATTGTGAAATACAGTCAGCTGTGGAATATGTGTGAGTTCTTAGGTAACTTGCATTACGTTAAAACTGACTGTATTTTACGACGTGTTTACGGTGCGGCACGATCTTTAAATATTCATGTTTTTCGAGTTTGCAAACTGAGATTGAGGAATTTGAAGGTTGATTAATATTTGACGAAGTTATCAGTGACTGAGTATTAGAGCTTATGGACCACTCGATGTCATGATGATCATACATGTAAAATAAACATTGATTTGCAGTATGAATGTTCTGGTTACTAACGCGTTTTTATGGTTAGCGTGATTTTCATATTAATTAAATCAGGAAACTGTGATGTACGTTTATTGGTCTCGTGTTTTCACAGACATCTGTATTTGCAGTTATATAATTTCTGCTATTAGACAGTGGTCACTTTATTGTAAAGGCCTGCTGTTGAATTGATGGTCACTGAATGCATTTTGAAATGTTGTTTCTTACATAGCTGAAGTAGTCTATTGCAGTGATTTTCTTTTCTTGACTTTCGCCAGGAAACGACGTGTCAGTTGCAACTCTTCTAATAATCAGTTGTTGGTTCTGTGCTCAGACCAGCCAATTAACGTAATCCCTCGATGCATGTTCATCTCGAATGCTTTTTAATCATTTGCTATTTTTTGCTTTAATTGTCCAGGATTAACATTTGAACATTGCCACAGTCCAAATCAAAGTTTGCTCGAGCCTTTTTCAGCTGTAGGTTCAAGTAGCCAGAGGTCTTTCCAGAGATCAGTTGGTGATTTCTATATCTTTATTTTGGCATAAGAATAGGAGTATAGGACGCTTAACCGAGCATAACTAAACATAACCAACAAATTAGGAAAAAGTCATAAGAAGGTAACGATGTAAATGTCGCAGTAGCGTTTTATCATTTAAATGTTTGGCAGTTCTTAAAAAAGAATGCATAGATGCATGTAATTGTGCCTGTTAATAAACTTGCCAAAAAATAATGATCACTTTACAGTAACATAATACGAAATAGAACATTAAACCTGCCCACAGCCTCCACAGGTGAACAGTTTTCTGGAAAACCTGGAAATGTCAATTACATTAAGGATTCATACATATGCCAGGAATTTCCGTGAAAGGGAATTATTGTCATATGGAAAAATGTTGTAATGGAAAATTGCCAAAAAAAACTAACATTTCACGCGTAATTTTTCGCTCGCTACGCAGCTGCTCGGTAGTAGCAGCGAGGCCGCTACCCACCGCCGGCTACAGAGTCTGGGGAGGTCTGTAAGCTGCCCCAGCAGGGTCCGCTATTTGGCAGTGAAAAAGATCTAAGTAACAACGTTTGTTTTACTGCACATTTCTTGCGCTCTGCATCCCCCCTGGCCTATGAACCAGAGTATAGCCATTTTCGGCTCAATTAAAAGGGTCATGCAGTTTCTAATTTAACAGTTATTGAACAGCGTTGTACGACATAGGCCTACACGACTAGCCCTGAAAAGATGAAAATGATAACGTAGGTTTTCCGGGTGTGGTTTGCGGCAAAGAGCTGTAAGACTGAATAACAAATCAGTAAATAAAGGTTGTAATTATTTTGATGAAAATCACAGTAACTTACTGTTTAAGCTAACAGCGACAAGCAGAGACTCGAAACCTACCTTTTCTGCATATTTTATGACTTAGCGTCCGAGCGATATTTTATTTTATTGTATTTTTTACGGTTGACTGGTCAGCACTGTCAAATGTCAAATGTAAATTTATATAGCGCATTGTCGTCAAAACCTCTAATGCGCTGAACACACTAGTACTGTGAAAACAAAAACGTTTTTAGCGACTGTCTGAAAATGTTTCCAGAACATTCCGGATCACGTAGGTCATCAGGCAGTGAGTTCCAGACAGTTGGTCCAGCAACAGAAAACGCCCGACGGCCGTAGGTGCGCACTGTAATGTATAGTCGCCTCTGTCGGACATTATCAATCATTATTATCATTAAGCTGTATGCGTAATTGCGTATGCTCTGCTGCCGGTGCCCGTGCTCAATCAGTGTCGACGTTTTGGAGCGTTTAACTGCAGCGCTCATCAATTATGAATAATGTAGACCTAAGCTTAACGAAATTGATGAAGCGTCTATATCAATGAGCGGACGATTCATAGCGACTGAAAACAAGCATCGCCATTCAGTAGCTACGTATATTCTCTGCCGACTACACTTGTCATCTGTGGATCAGTTATTCACCGTCCGCCGTAGGCCCCTATCACAAGTACGGTAACGTTACAACACAATCGATAGGCCTAGCTGTAATTAATAAACGTTTATAAACGCTACTGTTATTTCTCTTAAGGAAAAAAGTGCGGTGACGTTTTTTAAAATAGGCCTATATTTTTCAATGTGAAAACAATTAACAAACATCTACTATTCTATGTATTGATAGGTTTACACAAAATGTGCAAGATGCTAACTCGCAAAGGCAGCTTATCACGAACGCTTACGCGCCAGAGAATGAAAACTTTCGATTGAGATTCAAAAATAAGTATATGACATTTTTACTACCAGATGTGCTTAGGACTATAGCTAGGCGGCCGGCCGCATGGCATGCCGCCACCGGGCCGATATATTTGGGTGTTTTAGCGATCTGGAGAGAAAGAGAGAGAGTATGTCATTGCGAGCTGGAGGCAACCATCAGGCGGCGTCGTCGTCGTTGACGGCAGGAACCAACTGCGTCGAACGTCAGACAAGCACTGTAACCAATGCAGCACTGACGTCGGAGCGTCAGTGGCGGGCTGCTCGCCGGCTAGGACTACAGGCCGTCATGTTGACGTCGCGCCGAGCACAACGGACTGACGCCGCCGATTCCACTGCGCGCCGGACCGGACGACGAGGCTCTAGACCGTTTCTCTCGTACACTCAGGTCAGCACCACTAATACCCCGTTTACACGAGGAAGCATACATGAAGCAAACGTGCACGACGTGTGCTCTAAGTTTCTTCATGTGTGCTTCATGTATGCTTCCTCGCGTAAACGGGATATGAAATTTAACTCAGTGGCTGCATGAGCACGTCGCTGTTCAACGCTTTTCAGTAATCTGTATGCTTATACGAAGTGTCTAAAAAAATTCGCCCTTAGTTTTCGCAGCTTCTCAAACAAATCAAACTGCAACTGAAAACTTTGTTGGTGATTTGACAAAAATGTTGTTGCTGTTCGTTCAATGTACCGTTTATAATATTAATTTTATTAAGAATCTGTGTCTCGCAAACGTGGTCAGAACTTTGTTCAGAAGCCACAGTGTATAGGCCTAGGTGTCAACCGCTTTTAATAATTTCTATTAGGGAGGGAGCTTAACTGCAAGTGCATAATTATATAACACAGGGTGTCGCTAGATTGTCTGAAATTATTGGTAAAATTTAATGTTTATTAGCCTAAGCCTATACTTGTTTCGTCAGTCCAGCGGCACGCACGAGTGCGATGTTGCTAAAAGAAAATCACGCGCTATTCGCATGACATTGTGATTGTTCAGAAGTGTTTTATTTCACTTTTAGTGTTCAGTTTTATTGCAATTTGCACATGTATGTTCCGCGACTCACGGTGTTTTTGTAGTTAATTAAAATTAAAATTACAGTCCACGAAATCTTAGTGTGACGACGTTTTCCTTTCTTTAAAAAAACTTTTAATTAAGTTGTCAGTTTAAAAAAAGTCAATCTCTCTCTATTTGTCTGTGGTGTTTACTTCAGCTGTTGAGCGGCCGTTCTGACGTACGATACGAAAATACGTACAAAACGGGACCACCAGACCTGTTGTTCGAGTCACACAGCGTACAGCTGATGTTGGCAGAGTTGTTGACGGAGATGCTGCGGAATCATAAGTACTCGTCACAGAACAGCGCTCGCACCGCCCGCGACTTTACGTCAGGTCAACTCAGCCTCCTACCCTTAGCGGGACAGCGTTCGCACTGCCCTTGACATTACGTCCACTGCTCGAATGCGTCTCAAGACTCTTGCTTTGCCGAGGTAGTTATATTTACACTACAAACGTATTATGCGGCCCGCGGTGAATAATTTTAGATGCTAATAATTTTCGATAAAGGCTTGTTTTATTCACTAATAGCATTTTTCAACTGTTTTCGCCAAATACAGTATTTTCAGTGTAAAATGCACTATAAATCGTCTAGTGCATGGCCGGGTTCCGCCCCGGGTTCGCTGGGCGAGTGCTTAAATTCCCACTGACGTTGTCTAACGTCGACGTTCTGGGACGGGTTTTTCTAAACGCAGCCAACTGAGCGGTCACAGACTCGCCGTTCATTAGAGACAATCAAAACTAGCTTGCTGTTTTCGAGACAGTGAGTAGAGTTGAATAGGTTAAGCAAATCTGCCAAACGTGGATTTCAAGCATTCCCTTTAGTGCCCAGTAAGTAGTAGGCCTATAGGCCTATATTTAACTTCTGTATTTAACCAACTACGTCCTGCAACACGATCGACTGTCGACAAACACAGAATAAGTGCGTTAGCCGATTGTCTGCAGTGGTAAAAGTTCGTTTGACACTCACTCATATAGTTATCGCCCCACTTTAGGTCGTCGTTTATTACGCAGTACACACTACACAAACAAGAAGGAAATGTTTTCAAATGTTCAAATTTAGGGCAGAAGCAGTACGTTGCCATCCCCTGACTTTACCTGCCGTGCACGCGAAGCGACTGTTGGCAGATGTTGGGCAATTGTGCAGGTACAGATACGTGGTGACGGTGAGTATAGGCAACATGCCGTCGAAGCCGTCAGCTAGCTTGCTGGTCGCCAGCCAGTGGGTTAGGACGGCCGCATACGTGTCGGCTGCAGTGGGCTAGCGTGGTGGTCGCCAGCCGGTGTTTGTGGAACGGTGTCACGGACCGCTGTTCGAAGGCGACGTACATCGATGACGAGGAGACGTTCTACGCAGTGGCGGTCGTGTTTGCCGTCTACTTGGAGTGATGAGCGACTGTTTACCGCGCCGAGCCATCTAAGCCCAAATTCCATTACGCCGACTTTCACCGAAACTTCCTCGCGGGGAAAGTCGAGGACACAAATCATCTGGACATGTGGCTCGATGTTTGCGACAAAGTCTGTGACAAGTCCACGATAAACCCATTTGTGTCGCTTTAATGGAATTTAGTCCGTTACAATGCACGGGAGAAGTCGGCGACATCGCGGGCTTTGACGCAAAGTCGGCGTAATGGAATTTGGGCTTAAGTGCACTGCAGTCTGCGCAGTCGAATATGCATGCTCTCGACACCGAGCCTGTCCAAACAATAATTGCGCGCTAACAGACGTTCTTTCACATTTTTGTGTGACAAAGAAGACCGGACACGATTCCTAGAGAAAGATGAACACATTCTATGTACTATTCAATCTACATGTAACAGTAACTGGTTGATTTCTGCTGGCTGCGCATGCTTGATCGGTTTTTCGCGTTTTTCCAAAACTCTGCTTTTGGGGGTTACGCTGTTTTTTTCACTGAACCATTCAATTACGCGTACGTCACATATGCGTATGCAGCACAATTATGCGGCTTACGTCCTCCAGTTGCGGCGTTATGGTTGCCATATTAGTTACTATGGTTACTATGGAGATCGATGCCGTTCAGAGATCAGCTGATATCCTGTAATCATGCGTGCGTCTAAAAAGATGGTTAAGTCGGCGGCAACAGTGAGTAACAGAGAGAGTCGGGCTGATAAACATGGTGCGACTGAGCCATTACGATTAACACGAACAGAGGTCAAACTTAATGTGGACGATGCCATTGAACAGTTGCTATCACTGAAAGGCAACGACCACAGCAAACAGGTTTGCTTATAGAGCCTACACTGTATAGCTGTTTTATTAGTGCAGCAGTTAAGTGAAAATGTTTAAATTAGTGGTAAAAATGCCAAATTGTACACACTAGCGCAGTTTTTAAAGAATATACAAATTTGATAAAGTGCCAAACGTTTATACGCAATTTTTTCACATTTCCAGGACTGGAAAAGCCTTATTTCTGCCAGTGCGAATGAATGCCAGATTACTTGTCAATCAGCAGAAATGCAGTGTCAGTGTGATGCCACAATTACTAGATAACGCTGGAGAGAGGCAAATTTGCCTTAGCTGTTGTGGTTTTCAACGTTTTCGACATGTGGAAAATACAAATATCACGCCTCGCGCTGTCTAGGCCTACTCGCTGTATGAGGCTAAAAACTCGAACGTAATTTTTTGTATGAAATTTTTTGTTTCTGAACGTTGGTCCCTCAGACTTCTCAGGGTTTGTAGCGCTCCCCAAAAGCTTTACAGAAATGTAAAATATGAAAATGAAGAATCCCCAATTTCGGGAAATTCTTAACCAACGTTTAAAAATTGGCCCATATAAGCCTATCCGAAACTGAAGGACTTGCTCCCTTTCCAATTTTTGTGTGTGGGGAAGGGTTTTCTCCAAATTTTGTTTTTTTTTCAATTTGAGCTAGAGATTTTTCTTGGAAATGACAGTTTTTTTCTCTAACTATACGTGTGCATATTACGTCCAAAGTCCTTTATAAAACGCGAAAAAAACGCAAGTTTTTCGGCTCATTTTTGAGCTAAGGTCTCTCAAAATGACCCACTTCAAATTTTTGAAATGTTTTTAAAAATATGAGTAATTTGAGACGTGGTCAAGATAGTTCTATGTGTATATGTGGGTCAAGGTACACACGTTCGCTATGCTTCACTTACATGTATATGTACCCACCCGACCTCACAAATTTTTTGGGGAGTCATACATTCTTATTTCATCGCATTTGTCACCTGCTAGCTGGTGACACCTTGAAGAGTGGTGCGATTGTTTGGTTGATTTATAATTATGTCTTATGTAAGCAATCAGCTCTGCTGAATACAATGCTATGAACATTGTATGTTTGCATTTTGCTCACTGTTATCATAGTTGCTGGCGTGGCGTAGCGGTAACGCTTTTTATCTGATCAACAAAGTTACTCTACGCCGGGCCGAATTGGTAGGCCTACATGGATGGGTGACTGCCTGTGGGCAGGTAAACCATCTCGGTATGTAACCAGCCGCTTAGGTCAACTCAGTCTTCCATCCCTCCGGGGTAGGTAAATCAAGTACCAGCCTATCTGGCTGGGTTAAGGCGGGGCGCGTTCACCTGTGTCGGGTGATCCCATATACGGCAGGTGAGGCTCCGATGCTTTGAGATGGACTTCACATAAAGAGCTATATCACCACCTTTAACGGGCATCCACTCCATTTACAGGTGGAGGCTGGAGTAGATGTTTTCTGAGAAAAATTGAGGGATGTAAAAAATCGCAAATAGGGGGATTTTATGGTGACAAATTGTAGGCTAAACATTTTCAGGTGCGCCGTCACAAATCGTATGGGAAGTACTCGAATTTAAATGCAAATATAGATATCCAAAAAATAACTCAATGTTGCCATAAAATGCGTTTTACGAGCCCAAAATGCATTTGCGACCAGAGTTTTTTTCGGACCCCAATGGAAAAACTTACAGCGCTCCCCATGGCAACGAATTTCGGGACAAAATTGACTATGACTCGGCTCTCGCAAAAGAATTGCACGTTGTTTTTACCTACCCCCTATTTTTGGGCCTAAATTATGCAATAGTGTCATGTAAATTTTTTCCTGAAACCTCTGTTGTCATGGCAACCAACCAACAAAATTGGCTGCAGGCTCACAAACGCAGGTGCTAGGCTATATAGCGTGGCAATGGGACAGATACCTGGTTCCACAGAACGTATTTCTAGTTGCACATACAGTAAACGACCAAAGTGACATACAATGCTGCCTGAAAAGCGCTTTGAGAACCCAAAATTAAAGTTTACGGCTGCAAAAATTAACGATTGTTAGTCGATTAATGGTTAAAGAATTAATTGATTACAATTTTAGTCGATTAAAATGTGATTAAAATTGAAATTTTTACAGCTTAAAATGACTTATGATCAACGTTTATAATCTAACTTTTAATTCGCATAGCACATGTAATTAAGGTAAACCTATTTACTTGTATGTTGTTAGTTTTTAATAGTATGTGAGCGTTGACTACACAGTTAGTGTAGGCTACTGCGTCATCACTTTTTAGCCGACCGTACTTAGTAACGGTCGAGCTATGTTGTCGTTTCTCTGTCTGTCTGTCTGTCTCTCTATCCGTCCGTCCGTCCGTCCGTCCGTCTGTAACGGATGTACCCTGGCTATAGGGTAGCTCGTAGGAAAAAAACTTTGTACACGATTAATTAGTTAAATGCGTTATGTTAAACTCGGGCATGCAAAATTTCAGCCATCTAGTGCAAGGGGAACATTTTCAAGTTGGTGGGATTGAATGAACGGAGGGGGTAGGAAAATCCAAGGTAAGCCGGTCATATTTCAGAAACGGTGAAAGATACGGCCAAGGTTACTATTAATCACTAATAGAAAGTGGCATGCGCTCTTTCAAAGAGAAGCATTGATTTTGAATGACCTTGAAGGGTCATAATGCACTATGTTATGCCAATCGTGCAGTATTGTGGCTAAACGGGCGTGGCGAAGGTCACATAAACCCTTATTTTTTAAGCGTTTAATGTCAATTTATATGCGGAAAATGTTTAAACATAAAATTTGCCATTTTCCGATGTCCAGTGGAGATTGACTCAGATTCTTACCCATTTAATGCTGTTGTTCACCGAACAGCATAGTACGTGTACATGCTTAAGCGGTTCTATACGCGGTGTTTTTACGCGCGAAAGCAGCTACTGCTTTCAGCGCGTCTTAGCCATCGCAATTCTGTCTGTCCGTCTGTTTGTTCGTCACACGGGTGGATCAGTCAAAAACGGTGCAAGATAGGATCACCAAATCTTCACCATCAGCTGCTTGGAAAACTCTAGTTTCAGAAACCGTAAAGCTTTTCCATAAATTCGAAGGGGGTCACCCCGAACGAGGGCGCTAAATGAGAGGGGGTTGGCAAAATTTGCGATTTTTGGCCAATAAGTCTGTATCTCAGTAGCGGTGCGAGATAGGGCCTAGG
>Ga0209367_1009393_pt1 | contig 13275 bp, 6 predicted proteins | sample WorMetLIZISLAND2_FD_187412 | JGI IMG/M metagenome (GOLD analysis project Ga0209367, IMG submission 187412) | Marine gutless worms symbiont microbial communities from Max Planck institute for Marine Microbiology, Germany - Olavius geniculatus... ... | reverse complement strand
CGGTTAGCGCAATCTACACAGAATCATATTGACAACGACTTGACTTGAACTTCAAAGCAGCTGTACAGACCGTTAATGCTCACCTAAACCAAAATCACACTTTTCCCGAATTTTCATTTCTCGCATTTTCATGTCTCGTATTTTCATGCCACGCATTGTGGTGCCGCATTTTCATGTCTCGTATTTTCACGACTTGCATTTTTGATGGTGCCGAAATTTTATTTCTCGCATTTTCAGTCGCCCCGTTGCAATAGCCAGACAAGTATTATACCGATAAGACATACTGTAACAAAGGCGCCACACAATCACCTTCTTCCTAGAACAAGCCTGTCTCCAGACTCGCATTACGTCATAATTTGCTTGTTGTGTCACCGATTTTAAGAAATGAAATAACGATAAAATTATTTATTTAAATTGCGCCGTTTCACACGTAAGACCCGGTCACATCATCGCTTTCCCGTGCAGTGTCCCCGCTTGGCTTAATTTTTCCACCGTTTTTTTCCAAAAATGTACCGAACACTCTTGCAGTTTTGGAGTTAAGACGCACAGTTGCAAGACCATTTATTCTGCATAGGAAAGCACCACAGTCACTTCTCTGCCGAGTAAATCTGTATTAAGGCCAAGCCATAGCAAACCACAATTGCAAGCCACCGTGAGCCTCTGTGTAATAAAAGACGGTGTTAAAATACAGTCGAAGATTAGAAAAATTACCACCAAAATGCATGCTGATAAAGGAGCGGCCAATTTCACACGACAGGATCGAGACAAGAGTCGGATGTTAATTTATGATAGGCGTAAAATCATGCTCGGTAGAAGGAGAAAGCGAGGAGCGAGAGGTGTCGGTTGGTTAGTGTTGGAGAGCCATCGCGACAGTGAGAATCAGATGGAAGGATCTTCCATGAGGTAACAGCATCATCAGCATCATCTGACACGGTATTCTACACAGACCACCAACAGCGTCGCACTGCACTCGCAGGGCAACAATTGCGTCACAATGGCGCCGTGGCAAAAAGAGAGGGGGCAGGTGAGGCAATAGCCCCCTCGATCCCCCTGAATTTTTGGCTGTCGGAAAATTATCAGAAAATATTCTTTTTGTCGGAAAATTTTCGTCTAAAAATACAGTTTGTTTATTCGTTTGACCGCAAAAAATACTCTATTACACGAGAAGTTATGAACCGATTATGGACAAATATTTCAAATGCTACTCGTGTAAAAAGTTAACAATCATTAAATTGTGATAACGATCTGGATTACGATCCAGTATTATTTCATAAAGATTTTTTTATTTACTACTGCGATTTTACTAGACAGCAAAGAAAAAATACAGTTCTCAGAGAAGGTGTATACTCTTCGACTGCTTTCTAGTTTTATTTTATACAACATCAGCGCGAGTACCCGTTTCGTCACACTGCGCAAGAGATGCAGATCCCCGCGGACTGCCGCGATCTGTCCGCAGTTAGGGGGATAGACAGATAGAGTCTTGAAGAGACGACGCGTTGAACATCAGTCGACGAAGCTAACGAGCACTTGCACAGACCTACAGCAGGGTGGTCTACAGGCAGGCATGCGGGTTAACTCAACACAGGGTTCGACCGAGCAAGCGGCAAATATGAACAGCTGGGAGAGGTGGTAGGCTAGGTAGAGCACAAACAACGCGCGGACGAGACGACAACTGGATAGAACAACGCATGCACGCAGCACATCATCAGCACAGTGTCAGGCATCCTCAGCGGTCCCAGCGACCAATAGTCGTCTGCATGGCGGGTGGTCCAACATCCCTGCTCGGTGGAACTGGAGTGCTCTGACGCGGTCTCTGCTGGTAGCTGGACTCCGCCTGCAGCGCTGTTCCAGAAGACGCCGACAACGTGTCCCTGGTGACGGGCAGTGACGACTCACGGCCACCCACGTCGCTCAGCAGCGGCGCCGGTCTGTTGAGCGACCCCCCGCGTCGAGTGGTGGTCGCGCTGGTCTTGGACGGGGAAAAGATGCGACGAAGACTGGAGCCGAACGACCCTGAGCGAGGTCTCTCCCCGCTCTCCTCCACTCTCACCTCTTTCACACCGCCAAATCACAGACCGATGACGTCACTCGCTACGTCACTTCACTACGTTACCGGTCGGCCTATCTGCACGCTATTCGGTAAAAGGTGAAGTTGGCCGTACCCCAACGCAGCGTAGGCGCGGTGCTCGTTTACCGGTCGTGGCCACTGAGCCCGTAGGTGAATAGATCACTGAATCTGTGACGCATGGCCAGTGTGACGCCAGATCTACGGTTACCATCCCAGCCGCAGAGCTGTCAGTGCTTAAACGTTAAAATAGTCAAAGCTTTTCATGGAATCTCAGAGCTACGGAACGTTATCATCAACTGTCATGTGGGGTCACACAGTTTTACCTGCTGCCCTAACACAGGGTGCATCCAGTGAATTTGGCGAACAAACCAGACAGCATAATTTGGCACGAACCGTAGGATATTTTGATAATAATTTTTACAATGTCTATTACAATAGCAAATACTATGTACGTCATACTGGCCAGTCTAATATCGTTGACATTAGACACATGCTGCTCTTAAGCGTAATGTAAGACCATAGCGTAATGTATGACGACTAATTACGTCATGCGAGTAACCATTGTTTCAAAAGAGCAAAATGCCAACAATATACTTGCTTTTAGAAACACACAAAAAATGAGTAGGCACAATAGCCGAAATGACTCAAATTATGAATGTAACAATTATAGGGCCCCGGCAACAGAACAATGTCAGTAACATTATCAGCTGCAGTTACTCGATATAACGTGTGCTATGCGTATTATCAGTGACAAACAATAGCAGCATGGACGGTCAAAAAATCCAGTATCTGTCTATTAGCCCAATGCCAACATAATGAGCGGTCGTCCGCCTAGCTTGGCTTGGTAGCGAGTGGCGTAATGGTCAGGACGTTAAACTTACGATCAGTAGGTCGTGGGTTCGACTCCGGGTCGGGTCACTGTAATGCGGTTAAGACAGTTTGCGGACTGGTAAATCATCTCGGTATATAACCAACTCCAAGGACAACTCAGCTTTTCATCCCTCCGGGGTAGGTAGATCGAGAACCTGCCTGCTTGGCTGCGACGAAAGCGGGGCGCATTCACCCGTGTCGGTTGGCAGGTAACACTGGGCAATCCCATATGACAGGTGACGCTCCGTAGCTCTGCGACGGGTTTCCCACAAGGAGTAATACATAACCTTTAACCTTTTAAATCTTCACCTCCACGTACTACTGCCTACTGCATTGCGCAACCCTAACCCTGACCTGTAATCTTTTCAAATTGGCGAGAACGTTTTCCAGGCGGGAGTAACCGCTACGCCGGTGTTCGCTTTTCTACGCCGATTTGTTTGCGAATTAAGATGATAAAATTTGCAGAGGATGAGATGAATGCGTAAGATGATAAGATCCACGCCAAAATACGAGCTCCTGCAGACTGCACGTTATAAATCGTGTATTGTTACCGTTAACAACATAATACTACTACGTAATCTCACACAGACGTACCAACAGTGTACACGGTTTGCTCCGTACCAAAGCTGCCGGTGCTGGGACTCTGTGCGACCCCCGTGCCTGGAGGCCTGAGGAAGGTTCCCTCACGCGCGGACTGGCTGCTGAACATTGGCGCCCTCTCAGCACTCTGCGACCGCTTCTTACCCCGACTCAGTCGCTTCCTAAGAGCCGTCGCGAATGACTCCTTTTTCTCTGTACATTAATATTAGCATGAAAATTACTATTATATAAGATTTGCGGTTTTATTAAAAGTTTAAAATATCATTGCAGACTGATAGTTTGTAGTACAACAACAACAGCAGCAGCAGCAACAGCAACAACAACAACAACTACTACTACTACTACCTCAAGCATCTTGAATTTTGTTATTTGTTTAGTAAGCACGAATGATTCCTTTTTCTCTGCACGTTAATATTAACATAATAATTACTGCCCGCGGAATCGACGGCAGTGTTATTTTTGTTTGTGATTATGCACAGTGAAAGGAAGAATAACACAAGCAACAAGAATAACGAATTGACGGAACAGACCTCGTCCACGGTTCATATCGACGCTGCCTCCGCGTATTGGCATCCCTCCTTGCTGCTGCTGCTGCTGCATCTGTTCACCCACACAAACACAGTTTGTTACTGTTTGTTATTTAATATACCCTGTGAACCATTAGAACGAGGCATCAAATTCTTGTCCGCATCTTCGTAAAATATTGACCAAGTTTTATCTTGTTTTCACTTAGACATTCTTCAAAAACTGTGCAGTGTAACAATTTCACCACTTTTAATTACCTTGTAAAAATATTAATCTTTGAAAGCCAATGTCTTTTGTACGCATGCATATATGGACTTGCTGAAACACGCAGTTGTGTGAAACCGGATGTTCGGCAAACAGCGCCCTTCACAACAGTAGCAAAACGTATAGTAAGTAATAGGTTTCATCGATCTCGACTCCCGAATCGAAAAATATCAGGCACGTAAACATGTTTGGCGGAAATATAAACAAAAGTTTGGTGTCTCGTCTTTTTTTGTTTCACGGTGTAGATCATAATATCGGTCATGGTATCGGTCACAAAGTCACCGTTTGTATCATGTCACGTTACACCGTCGTCAATAATCAGTAACTAAAATGTTATTTATGTTTAAAAAACACTTTTTTCCTAAATCCGTTAATCTATCAAGCTACAAAAACTGTCCACCCGCATCACATAAATGTAAGAATAACGGCTGGATATGTAGAATCTAAATTATTGGGTAAAGTAAATTAATCCAGTAATTAAGCACGTAAAACCTATGGCAAAAGCACTAGCCACTTTATCAATTTTCTTCACATTTTGTCCTTTTACAGCCAGCCAGCCCACGTAAGACAGAATCGCAAGCTTAAACTAGGAAACCTGTCTCAGTAGTGAAGTGAAACTGTATAGTAAGCGTAAATTGTGAATTGTAAAGCAATCCTAACTGACGGACTGCGGTAGAAATCTGCTACGCACTCGCTGCAAGTCGGTACCAGGAGCTAACAGAGACGACGAGTCGTAGGCTCGACCTCCAACTGTCCAACAACACATACAACAACACGAGTTTCGCCCAACCTCTGACATTTTGTCTTAAGACTTTGATGCAAAATATACACAGTGTACGTTAAATAAAAACTCAGCACAAATTTACAGCAGTTATGAGTCCAGCACTAATCGAGTAATGGATAAACGAATGAGGGAATTATGCAGTTAATCAAATTTACCTTTCGCGTGCCCAATTAAAATCATTGGCACGACTGACAGACTAGCAGTTTAGCACATGCTCAAAATAATGGGGGTGTTTACACGATTCAGCAAATGTCCAGCAAACTTCCAGCAAATATATTCAAAATACACATGCTAATGCTGGACGTTTGCTGGACTTTTGCTAGATCGTGTAAACACCCTATAAATGAACAACAAAGGTACGCAGGTCTATAAGCAAATTTATTACAGGGAACTGGATTGTATGTAACCTTGCTGTTGCGCGGCTTGATTCAGTGCAAGATCGTGTGCGCTCACGTGACCCTGAAATGCACCGAAGCCACCAGCTGCAGACGTCATATCGGTCTTCGGCATCGATCCTGCACGCAGTAGAATCAGACTGGGTTTATCACCGGGTGCTCCTAAAAAAGTACGGGGGACGTAGGCCACTAACTTCTATACATTCATAACCCCATCAGATATCAACTGAGACTCAAAATTCTTTCACCAGCCAAATCGGTAGTTAGGTCGAAAACGGCTTCGTAGTGCTGAAAGTATCTTGTAACTCACTCATTGTGAGACTGACTACATTTCACAAGGTAGTTTAGCGACGCGCTTCGGGTGTGGTGGGATTTTTAATCATCTTTAATTGCAGACTTACTGCGTAGTGTATCAATGAAAAAATTTACAAGTACCTAATTTGTTGCAGTTCTGATAAAACCCAGAAACTTACTTTTTATGCGGCAATTCTGTATAGGCCCCGCGCCACGCATGTAGCATGATGTACGGATTATGTTAGCGTATGCTGTCTATCTGTCTGTCCGTCTGTTCAGCTACGGTGGTCATACAAGTTGAGCTACCTCAAACATTATTACACCGGTAATTGACTAACTATCTCCACTGATTGCGCGTCTAGCGTCAGCAATATAATGCAGAGGAAACATCTCAAGTTTATGACGAAATAAAGGTGAAAGTTTGTTGTTATACATAAACTAAACTAAAGACTGTAAGCCTAGACTTTGAAGGTTGACTGCCAAGGAAGAAGGGAAGAGGGAGGCCAAGAGAAATGCTACTACGTTGGCTACTGAAGACAAATGTCGAGGGCATGGATTATTCACAGCTCAAGGAGCTAGCACAAGAGCGGACAAGATGGAGTAGATGGAGAACGTGAACCTGCCCGTAAGGGCAGAATACAACAGCACGCACAATGACTGACTATAAACAGCTACGCTAGGAAGCGCAGATTCCATATGGGCTGCCTGCCAACGTAACAGCGCTAGCAGCGCTGTGTAGCGGCGCTATCTAGCGGTCAGGACTTTTCACACAATACGACGCGTGATGCATGAAATCAGCTGATCGACTCGAGTGATTGCGTTCTCAGACGATACAGTCTCCGTGACTATTTTAAGTTTCTGCATGGCGCGGGTCGTAGCCAGCGACAAGCTTGATTCGGTATCACTGGCGAGAATGGCGTCAACAGACCGTTGTAGGGGTGCATCATGGTCTGCTGTTGCACGGAACTCATCGGGGTGGCTGGTCGCACCTGGTCCATTCCCATCATGCCACCGACGCCGACCGCTGCAGGGTCCAACGAGTCCATGAACACAAACTGCACTCAGTTACAGACACACATCACAACCACACATCACCGCCGCCTGCTATACCTTGCTTAAATGTAATAAACGTTTTTAACGTTTTTTATTCCTGCCACGTTTTTACCTTTTTCAACGCTTTTTTTATCTTGTCAACGTTTTTTATTAAAAAACGTTCATTAAAAATTTTATCAAAAACTTCGAGAAGCACTTTTGAAACCACGCAAACAAATCAACAGGCTATATCTTTTACTATTATTTTCGGTGACGACATCTCCAACGTTGTGTTTATGTTGAGATCGTGTGTTTGTATTGTAAATTTGACCACACGGTTGAATTGAAATTAAATAAAATTCTCTCTCTCTCTAGTTTCAGCTGTACTGCACCTGCAACATTACGCACTAAGCAGAAGGTTGAACAAATCAAGGTTAACGTTTTTATTCGACCTTTATAAACTTTTTTTATTACTGTAACGTTTTTATATTTTTAATGTTTTTAAAAAAAATTTTCTAGAACGTTTTAAACTTTTTTTAACAACTATAGCACTTTGTACGTCGTTCTGTTTATTTGGCGTCTCTTTACTTCATGGTTCTTGTCTGCTTACAATTAATAACCCTCCTTATAACAATAAACTCCCGTGCTAATAAATGCAGATTATGACGATCGCATTTTTACAGATTGCCGTGGATTATCACTCGTTGCAGCAATCCAGCAACAACAAATGAAACAATAAAAATGCAGCAGAAACGAGTCAAAAGTTAATCGACTGCAGGCTATTAACATGCTAGTTAAAGCTGCCGTCTAGGTCTTGACACAAAATACAATTACACAAGTAACTGCACGGCGCGCACCAACGTTGCAAAAAATTCCGCATCGAGTTTGAAACGTGTTTTCACAATTTATGTTCTCGCGCGTTTGTTTTCGAATAGAACACGGCATGATTGTCTTTACTTCGCTAGCATTATGATGGCTATTACTCACATATCGACAGGTGACCATTGTGCATGCAGTCTACAGGCCTAGCTGTAAACAAGCTATTTATGATGTGTAGACTGGTTTTTGACACTGGTCGTACGGTCGTACCATCCGCAGCATGAAACTTTACCAGCTCTTTTTAGAACAGTCGACACACCCAGCGATGGGCCCGGAATAGGTTTAAAACACAACCAACCTGAGGACTCTGTGTCGTTAAGCGGACCTACAGCCACTACGGGAAACACGTGCTGTGTAGCTGCAGGCCAAAAACCTTCCAGTTCATCTGGAAGGTTTTGGGTCAACATTAACTTCGAACAGTTTAAGCGGCTGCTAAAGACATTTTTGTTCGAGTGTTGAGATCGCGGCGCATTGTGGCTAACTATTACTGTGCGCCTTCTACTTCATTAAGCCTACAACAAACGGCGTCGTGTGGATTGAATTCAGGGAAAGACATAGAGGAAAGTTGTGAGTGAATCTGGAACTGGAATACCTCGACGGTGATAGAGCCTGACGTTGCGGTGCGACTTCGAGGCCTGCCGACGAGCGGAAGAATTTGTCTTCCAGCTTGCATGCGACGTACTTCATCCAGCAAGACCGTCACTCGACCTAACAGCTCGACTACACGCAGACCGCACACGTAGTATTACACATGACTAATAGGGTGTTTACACGATCGAGCAAACATCGAGCTAACGTCGAGCAAACGTCGAGCAAATATGGTGCATGCATAAAGCATAGCCTATACAAAGCAAACATCAAGCAAACGTCAAGCAAACGTCGAGCAAACATCGAGCTGGCTCAAGCAAGCCTACTGGAACCTCGCCCCCTGGCTCAAATGTATCCGGCTCTTAGCCTACAGCTGATCACATGTTATATACAAAATATAGACCTTTCATTTACAACCCGCCCGCCTTTCTAACTAGCATGCTAATTACCATAAACCGTCGAGCTAGCTGCTCGATGTTTGCTCGATCGTGTAAACACTGCATAATACACCCAGTGGCGTCATGGCAGCGGAGATAACAAGAGGGCACTTGCCTTTTCCCCACAGTCTAAATTCTGGGCTGTTGGAAATCTGTCGTAAAAAATTTTCTTTATGTCGGCAAATTTTTATCCAAACATGTAAAATATAAGACTGGAAACCCCCGAATTTGGCAAAATTTAAGGGTCAAATTAAAATTTTAAGCCACCCATTGGAAATTTAAAACTGTCCATTAAAATTCTGTTGAAAAAATCTGCAGTGTCTGTGGGAAAATTGCAACTTTCTGCCCCGCTTATTTTTTAACCCTCGACGCCATTGAATATAGCTGATCATACGAGTTTATACTATCATCGCTGTCAAGATAGCACTTTATATTTCACACACTGGCACCAGCACCTGTGCCTTACTGCTTAACTATTGGAACACTTTTCCATAACATTCTGAAATGCAGCACACACCTTTTGACGCCATCTAAAACACTGTTACTTCTTGTTCTACTAGCACAGCCAGCGCGTTCGACGTAATTAGGCCTACAGTTAACGCGCTATATAAATTACTTACTTACTTACTTACTTACATTAACGATGTATATGAATTGCTATCATAACCAAAAACCTAACAGCCTCATCACAATTTAAGAAAACTCTGGATGTACAAAACGGTAAACGCTATCCACAATTTCGGCCTGATCTATAACCCTATATGTTTAGATTTTTACTGCACATCTCAGAAATAGAAAAAGTTTTTTTGTTTGAAACCGCTACTCTTACCGTCGGCCGGTTTGTCGCGATCGAAAACTTCGAACTGAATCTGGCGCGTGCTGTCAGCAATCTCGCTACAACGACATCGGGCACAGCAGCATCAGGGAAACTGAACGAAAAAATGAATAAATAAACAAATAAATCCGATTTTTATGTTGCCAGCAAGCAGCGAACACGACAGGAGAAGGACGTGACAGATGCTGTTGAAAAAGCAAAAGAAAATATGCTTATAACCTATACCACCCCACCAGCTTAAATCCGAAAAAATAAACGGATGATCTGTGCTATCAGCTAACATTGTGAGGTAAGTAAATGAAGACGAGGCTGAGCTCACATTACGAACTGTTCGTCCCACATCGGGTTGACCGTGTTGCGAATTACGTTCGTCATAAAGTTCTGCACGGGTTGATCAACACGAAGCACACAGTACGCGTTGCAGTTCGACCCTGTATCAAACACCGCGCGCAAAGCCGTGACAAATCACTGTGCTCCAGTCTGGCGATAAGTAGGCATGGCGAAAAATATTTTTATTTCTATTTCATGACACTCTTTTTAACATTACACTACAGCTCATAAAACGAAATCACATAATATATAGCGTGACGTGGCGATAACGTGTTGTGTCCGATCAACGAAGTTACTCAACGCCTGGCCTGGCTAATACTTGGATGGATGACTGCCTATGGGACTGCCTATGGTATGTAACCAGCCACCTACGTCAACTCAGCCTTCCATCCCCAGGATAGGCAAATCGAGTACCGGCCTCTCTGGCTAGGGTTAAGTCGGGGCAAGTTTACCTGTGTTGGGTGAAGCTACATAGCTCTAAGATGGGTTTCCTATAAGGAGCTGCTATACACCGCCTTTTTGTCTGTCCAATACAATGCAATGCATTGGACAGAGTATAAAATCACCTGAGTGTCCGTGCGTTCGTGCGTGCGTGCGTGCGTCCGTCCGTCCGTCCGTCCAACTTTTCTTAAGCTATCTTCCTTCCATCTTCATTTTCCCTCCCCCTTTCCCTTCCTCTTCTCCATCCCCCTTTTCTTTCCCTTTACACATTATCACTCACAGTATTATAGCCGTGGCATAGTATTCTAAAACCACCATTTCTAATAAACATTAATCAAGCAGACTTTAAACAGACCGATAAAAATTGACACACACTAGAATCACCTTTCTAGACTTCACTGCGTTGGATTTCGGACGCGCAAATGCGTTACGAATCATGGCGAAGCACGCTGTTGCTGCGCTTTCATACGCTGTTGTCATTGTCAACTGAAAACTTTTTACTATAGCCTAGCTTTTACACCTTTTTAATGGCCCATGCAACCCTGGTGCCTCAGATTCGATGCGTTTCTTGCGACACTGTGTGTTCTATGGATTTACTTATTTACTCACTTACTTACTTACTCGCGTGATATTCCGGTACAGTTATTTGAGTTGGCCGCATGTGGATCGCAGCGTCTGCGGTCTCAGAGCAAGTTCGATTACCGCAGGACAAAGATGCAGTCAGAAAGACGAATAAATATTTTGTTGGGCTGAAGTGGCCCCCAAAGTACTTGGAAGTTGGATAGCAGAATAAAACACGTATTTCTATAGAGACCGAAGTCGCCGTCGGCAAGCCCATTTGCTTTGATGATTTTGATGAGTAATCTCATTAGCCTCAGTTGCTGCTGCTGCTGAAGTCTCAGCTGCTGATGCTGCTGGGTGCCCATGTTGAACTGCTGCAACGACATACAGTAGCCTACATCATCAGTGATCAGACAGCGAACATGTGTTTCTACCACATTCGTAATGTATTACGATGTAATGTAAATGTGATGTAAAACCAATTTGGTATAGCGAAGTTGTCACATTCATATTGGGAATTAAAAGCGCAGGGGTGGTGCTGACCTGTTTTAGGTGAACAGTTCAGTTTTAAGCCTAGATTTATAAGTATCATTTAACACAGGTTGAAACAAAGAATAAACTAAAAAAAAGATATAAGAACTCGAACCTTGATCCAAAATAATGTGTAATCTGTAGTGTACTTATAAACCTAAACCGGATCGCCATCAAAATGTGATTGGTTGGTCCTACCCCCACCTACCAACCCCTGTAGAACTTCATCAGAATGCATTTTGGGATACGCTGCAAACTGTTACTTTATACGCTCATCTCCTAGTGGCAACGAATTCTGCTGAAAATAATCCAAAAATGCATAAAACACTCTGGATCACTACCAAAATCTAATTCTTGTTCCTCCTTGGATCACGACTAACCCCTCCTCAAGATTTCATCGGAATCCGTTTATAATTCTACTGACGAACAAGCAGACAGATCTCGCCACATTTTCCTTTCTCGACGGAACTAACACGTATTTTGGTTTTTCACGCTGCTCGTCATTATTTCAGTGACTGGTGGGAAGCGACATTCTTGAAACTTCTTCTGAGAAAGATCTTAGGAAAGACTTATGAAAACTTTTAAGGGAAATTTTCGAGAAAGTGTATCTGCGGCATTTTAATTATACGGACGTACCGTGCCGCTGTGAAACTGGTCGATGTTTTGCTGCATCTGACCTCCGCCCATCTGTTGTTGCTGCTGGTGCTGCTGATGTAAGACTGGCGTTAATCTGCGCTGATCCGCCAACAGTGATGATGATGATAATAAGTTCTGCGGTTGCTGCTGCTGCTGCTGCAGCATCTATATCCAGCATCATCGTCATGTTCACGGTACATTTTTGTTGTATCACGTACGGTGGCCAAAAACGGCCAAAAACGTGTTACACTCGCTAGCATCAGTGAGACTTCCGTCCGTGTCGGTTTGGCAACAAGTCCCACAACTTACAAATCAAATTTTAACGAAGGTTCGGACTTTACGTAAGAAACTAGGGCCCCTGTCTACAGGCAACGTTTTTGAAGACCACCCAAGTCTATCTGCCATACAGCATCTCATTTTGTCCAACGGCTTTAGCATAGTCTTAGAAGTTAATTTTTACGTCGACAGTTTGCTGAAAGGTTTCTGCCAAATGTTTATGCTAACAAACAGATAAATATGTGCAACACACAGTGTTACCTGTCATTCGACACAGGTGAACGTGCCCCGCCTAAGGGGTCTTAACTATACAGCGACTGACTTACCCCGGAGGGATGAAAGGCTGAGTTGACATGAGTGGTTGGTTATACACCGAAATATAATCAACTGTTACACCGAAATGGTTTAACTGCCCACGCCAAAGACAGGCACCCAATCTAAGTACTATCCGAGCTCGCAGCGTACGTTGATCGTCGTAACCAGTAAACCACGCCGACATTATTGCAGGGTGAGCCATAAAAAACGTGGCACTTTACTTTTGTCCATATCTTCGCCAATTATTGATCGATTTTTACAATCCTTTTACTAACACACTCTGCAGACAATTTGCTATAATGTATTTATTACATATCCCACCACAACGTAAATGCGCCTCTAGACTACTTTGTCAAATATCAATAAAATATGCATATACACTGTGTCCCAAAAAAACATCCCCGACATTTTCAACTGTAACTTAAAAAAACAATTATCAGATTTTGATAATTTTTGGTATAAATATTCCTAACACAACTTGCCATCAAATGACTATTCAGTTTCCCATCTCACCCAATGTTTGTTTCTGCACTACCTGGGGAAAGCACAACCAGCGAAATATCACTTTTTTACCCAATGCGATATGATTGCTTAATTAACATAACGCGTAAAAA
>Ga0209367_1009392_pt1 | contig 13275 bp, 5 predicted proteins | sample WorMetLIZISLAND2_FD_187412 | JGI IMG/M metagenome (GOLD analysis project Ga0209367, IMG submission 187412) | Marine gutless worms symbiont microbial communities from Max Planck institute for Marine Microbiology, Germany - Olavius geniculatus... ... | reverse complement strand
AGTTAAGCCACGCTGCCCTAGATAGGCAGCGGTGGGCAGCGATAGTAAGAATGGCGTCAGACACCAACGGGCATTGAGCCCACGGTTGTCGATGATGATGACGATGATGATGTTCGACAGTTTACAGTATCCGTATAAACATAATCAGTGAGCTGTTTTAGGCCGGTAGAACGAATCAAACAGTTTAATTTCAAGTAGTACAGCAGCAATGATCCTTTCATCCTCCAGTATTATTTTAATTAAACAATAAACATTGTCAGTTACGAGACCATTCGATTCGTCACCAGCGCTTTACTATAAAAGGTCTATCGTCACCATGCATCTATCTTGCACCTTTATGGAGATATAGCGCCTCAAAAATAATGGGGTCACGAGTTTGACTTTTTGGGGTCACATGACGTCATCGGTCACGTGACCATTCGACTCCCGTGGGTCGACTTCCTATGGGTGGTCCATAGTGACTATGCGTTTATCTGGCATAGTTACGGAGATATGGCGCCTCAAATGTTGGACGCACGGAGGTGGACACGGAAAGAAAAACGGAAGAACGGAAAGAGAAAGAGAAAGAGAAAGGAAAAGGGAAAGGAAAAGGGAAAGGAAAGTGGAAAAAGAAAAGGAAGGGGAAAAGGAAGAGAAAAGGAACGGAAGGTGAAGGGAAAGGGAAGGGAAATGGAAAGGGAAAAAAGGGAAAAAAGGAAAGGGTAAGGGAAAGGGAAAAGGAAGAGCGTTGCGTTGATGCCAATGTCGTCAGTACTGTTGAGTGCAGACGTGTGCATAAGCGATTGCAGCGACTGACGACGTTAGCTTTGCATCCGCTTCGCTGCACGCATGCCGTACAGTACAGTAGTTGCAGCGGTAAAAAAAATGAAAATAGTTGCGGTTATTGTCTGCTATTGATGTGTGGTGCATGTTAGAACACAATGGAGCTTATGAACTGACTGAATCTTTTGTTGTTTGCCGACAAACGCAGTCGCAGACACTGATCGACGTTCCTATAAGCATTCATACATGACGCTTTATATGCAGATTGGACGGAAGTAAGTGATTGGCTAGACTTGGAACTAAACGTGTTGCGCAAGTTAATTATCAGCGTAATCATCTCTTTTCGATCTTTTTATGGCAGTCGGTTTTATCAGAGATGGCCCGCTTGTTGAAAATTCAATGCAATAGGTCTATTACATGCAATATTCCTGTTTGAATTGTATGCCCTTGCAAACAAGAAATTTGAGTTAATGCTCAGGAGACGCACGACGCAGGTTATCTTAGTCTAAATAGCTAAGAACGTTTTCCAAACAATTGGGCCTACTCAAGTTTACGAGACTTGGTCAGTACAGTGAAAGGTGCATGTTCTGATGACGAGCAATAATTCTGTGCCTATCTACAACCGTTCTCACGCTAGACGAGTTAATGGCGGTAAACAACGACTTTTAGGGGGCTTCCATTTTCTAGGAAAATCCGTTCAGTCAGCGGCACAAAATTTGCTCTCAAGTAACTAGAGACACTAGACTAATTTACGTTGAAAATCCTGAGTCTCTGTCCTACCTGGGCTTGAATCGGCACCGGCACGTGATAGACACAAAGACAAACAGACAGACAGACATAATTACGATAGTTAATACGCGCTTAGCACACAGTGCGTCGTGCGTAATAAAATCGAAAAGAAGTTAATCGCCCATCTCTACTATCGGTGAGCAATTGATCCTGTAGTCCTAGTTATGCTGTCGCTTGTCATGCCGCGCCCGGTGACACCAAAGCTCCGCGGTAGCTTGCGTCTCTGCTAGCTACACAGACATTCGGCTATTGTTAAGTACTGCAGCTGCTGCTGCTGCTGCTGCTGCTGCTTACTCTGCGATTACTATTCAGTCTTCACGAGGTAGGCTCGTCCATGCATGAAACGCTATAGGCTAACACTGTAATAAACAATACAGCTGCAGAAATTAGCAATCAGTTAATCGCTTGATCGTCGAAAAATATCGTTCGATATTTGATTAATTGATTGATCGATTAAAATTCGAACAAACTTGTCCCGCAGGCAGTAAGTATAGTTTTCCGACAGACATTGCAAATTTCAGGCAAGAGAGACTGTGGGTGCTCAATAATTTCAATTTTGCTTTTAAATTTTCCGAAAGTTGTTGTTTGGACTTTAAACAATAATTGTTCGGAAGGAAAAAATTTTGGGACAATTTTCTGACAGCCCAAAAGTTAGGGACGGGAGCATTTGCCCCTGTCTCCATTGGGCCACGACGCTACTGCAACGATCGAGCTGTAACAAATCGATTGCCTACAACAAATTTGAAACAAATTGTACGACACAATATTTACGAAACCGAAGAACTACCACATATTCACAGCCGAGCGAAGTATAGTTGAGTTTGAAACTCGTATATCAGTTAGCTTATAATATATTATAACTTTGAGTCAAAAGTGCCGCCGGTGCGTAGCCTAAGCCTACTATTTGCTTCTGCCTGTTTTTTAAAGTTTTTCGCAAATTACGTCAATATCTAGCAGAATTAGACGAAAGTTTAACGGCACGTTTCGTTTTACGACTCGACTCACGGCGTATAGAACATAGGCCTACGAGTCAAGTTGAAGAGGATTAGGCCCTATAGCTAAGTCTTTCTCAAGCCGTCGATGCGAATGAAGGTTGCAGCAAGGATGCCTGCAGTAAACTACCGTGATCCGTGATCGTAGCCTCGCACACCGAGCTAGTCTGATCAATCATTATTACTACTGGTCATCGGTAGACGTACACACCGCATAACCACAGTCGACGTGTAAAATATTAATGCTGTATAGATGCAGACGTTCATAGCTAACGATAGGCCAAGAACGTCCATTACGAATAAACAAAAGTTTCCTTTAGGCCTACCTCGTCGAGTAGGGCAGTGGGGTGTTTACACGATCTAGCAAACGTCCAGCAAACTTCCAGCATATATACAAAATACACGTGCTAATGTTGGACGTTCGCTGGACGTTTGCTGGATCGTGTGAACACCCCATAAAGGTAAAGGTAAAGTTGTACATTAGACAAAATCGTGGCCAAAAGCGCTTTGACAACTTCGGAAGTAGCAGCTAATTGGCATGAGCTAATGATACCACAGTGCACTATGCGGCCATCCATTGCTCGCGTAAACGAACAGTTGGACCCGCGGTTTGCAGCAAGCAGACATACCACCGCTCCAATCAGCAACGCGAGATTTTCACCAGATAGCCCGTAAGCTACTACTTATTTTCCTTCCTGCGGAGGGTAGGAGGCTGAGTTGGCTTGAGCACACAGTAGGTTAGCAACTTGCTCAACGTTGCTTGCAAATGAGCGGCAGTGACAATCGAACCGCAACCTGAAAGTTACGAGTCGACACCAACTACATGTACGAGGTTAGTGTAATGACAACCGTCACTCACCACCAGGAGAGAAGAGTGGGAATTTTCTCCGGGCCCCGCAACGTTTGAGCGCCCCGATGTCGTACAGAAATAAAAAGGCACACTAGAATGCGCTATTTTAAAAAACAAAACAAAAATTTTTCTCCCCAAACGGGCCCCGCAAAAATGTTTTCCCGGGCCCCGCTGTGGCTCTCGACGTCCCTGCGATCCTGGTGCCACTTGAGATCCATAGGGAAAGGGGTCGATGGAGACGTTCTTCCCGGCCGGTATTCATTTAGTATACAAATTCACGATACGTAATTTTTGGTTGTAATTTGCATTTTTATACCTTTTCCCACATTCTTTCCTTTGTCGTTCCCGTCTATCTATCTGGATGCAGATGTTTGGTGCCGTGTGTTGTTTGCAGCGTGCTGATTAACACAAATTAGTACGGTATATGATGTGAGTGAGAGTGCATCGTGACTGAAGAGATATATCATTGATTTGATGAATCGATCTGTGTGCAGGTTACTTACGATGATGGCTGCTGCCGGTTTACGTTCCCATCGCCTCGCTCTGTTGACGACTGTCATCGGCTGCTGCTTGCTTGTTCTCTCTGTCCTACAGTCGTCTGTCTCTGCTATACCGCAGCCCGCTCTCACAGGTAATATAAATATACACTGTGTCCGGAAAAAAGTAACGCCCTAGACATTATACAACAGAAATGTCAAATCTGAACAAATCGGAGTGAAATTTCTTACATTTAATTTTTAATAAATTGCAGAAGCGATCAGCGAATTTTGTTCAAAAAATGTTATTCACTAGCAAAGTTATTAATGCTGAATATCGATTGCGAAATATGTTCGTCACCAATGTCATGGCGCTACGATACTGTAATCAACAAAACTTGGTGATCGCTTCAACAATTTAGATTTAACATTTCTATTGCACAATGTCTAGCTTATGATCAACTTTTTTCAGACGCAGTGCAGTAGGCCTAAGCTCAACAGCCCGCCCGCTTTGCCGCAGATTAATTTTTCATGAGCCTGATTTTTCGGATGTCGGTAAATGTTCGCGATGTAGGCTAATCGGGCCATTCAAATTTGGTGAGGATCGGTATAATGGTCGACTGACGGTCAAAGTTCAGCCTTCCTCATTGACTTTTAGTGGTTGTCTCCGTTCCCCCATTTCTGTTCCGGGCACTTGTTTACACTGCGAGATCACGGATGCGGGGCTAGTACATCGTGTGGTGGTGTGCTTGTTTTCGTCTCAGTTTTCACTATACTCATTGCACCGGCTCGGGGATGGATGGCCAGGCTGAGTTGACTTGGTAAGGCTTTAATTTACGTTGATGGTCGATGATTTCGGAGCCAGTGTGAAATGCGGAGAACACCGTGATAATAGTCAGTGCTAATGTACGTTTCATCATGATCTGATGTGCAGTGAGTCTAACGATGGCTGTCACGTGATGTAGGTTTTACACCTCCTAGTAGACTGTCACATAATGTGAGTTTTACTTTTGTCTGATGGGTTGTCACGTGATGTGGATTTCACACTTTTTGATAACCTGTCAGGTAATGTGGGTTTTACCCCTCCGTGATGGGCTGTCGCGGAATGTGGATTTCACACATCCCTTATGGGTTTTCACGGAATGCGTCATTGCACGGCACGCATACCTGCACTAACTTCATACTGTGATCGACGGTGTGTCCTGCGTTGGATGTATGCTACGTTAAACAGACGCAACGCTTTCAGCCGTCACGCTTGACTAAGTCAAATTATGCGACGTTAAAACACCGGAGATTAAGATATTTTGTCGATTAATTTTTAAAAACTAACTTAGAACAATTGATTTATTTTGAACAATTTTTGTAATCAATCAAATCTGACAGACAACGAAAACTACAGATTTCAAATATTGCAAGCAGTTATTGACTTATTATCTGTCATACACTAAAAAAACTGCTAAACTAACACTGAACAAGGCCTACGTAAGATCTTGACAACAGGTCCTGTGCAAAATGCGCGGATTAGCGACATAGGCCTACGTTACTTATATAATTATACTTATGTTAGAAGGGCAAAATGTCGTTCGAATTTTAGTTGATCAAACATTTCAATCGAACAACGTTCTAATGATCAATCGAATCGATTAAATAATCGTTAGGGCTAATTTCCGCAGCGCTACGGTGGTGACACTATGGTGAGAGATGGGAGTACGAAGTGGGTCATGAAATGAAGTCACGATGTGTTGATTTCACTCAACGGTTACTCGGTCAGTAAGCAGCTGATTGATGACTGCGTGACTCCACGTCGCACGACAGCCGTGGACCAACGCAGAGACACGGCATGTGAATTTCACAGCTTCCCTGATGGGCTGTCACATGATGTGGATTTCACACTTTTTGATAGGTTGTCAGGTAATGTGGGTTCTACACTTTCGTGATGGGATGTCGAGGAATGTGGATTTTACATCTCCCTGATGGTTTTTCACGGAATGCGTCGTTGCACGGCAGCCGTGGATCAACGCTACATCCCTGCACGCTGACGACTGAACTGAAGCTGTCTCTATTTACGGCTTGAGTCGGTTAAAGTTTAATTCTGGCCATCAAGCGATGACCGCCCACTGCCCACCGCCCACTGACGTGAGAGACACCTGGTGAATGATGACCGCGATAAACTTATTCCACGCTGGCACTGACTCGTACTGTCTACGTGTACTATTCTGTACTGTCTATATGGTGGGATAACGTCTTCGTTAACATAGCCAACCGGTGCAGTTTTGCGTGACCAACCGAACGACAGTGTATGCTCCATGCACGACCGACTATCGGCCAGCGTTAAATAAGTGTCGGTTAAAACATTTTCTGGGAAGTGCAGGTTTGCTTAAAAGGCTAAAAAAGTTAAAGGTAGTGTAGAGCTCTTTATAAGAAACCCATCTCAGAGTTACGGAGCGTCACCTGCCGCATAGGATCACACAGTGTCACCTGCCACCCGACACAGACGAATGCGCCCCGATAAGCCAGATAAGCCGGTACTCGATTTACCTACCCCGGAGGGATGAAAGGCTGAGTTGACCTATGCAGCTAGTTACCTACCGAGATGGTTTATCTGCCCGCAGGCACTCACCCATCCAAGTACTAACCCGGTCCGGCGTTGAGCAACTTCGTTGATCGGTCACAACGCGTTACCGCGAGGTTTACGCAAGGCCATCAACAGCTGCTACAGACCGTCGTTTAACATGCCGATAGACCTACACTAACCTCAGTACCAGTGACGTAAAAAAATGTTTCAAGGCCAAAGCCCAAGATCTTATGTCGTCAAGATACTTCGAAACTAAGACCATCATCAGGTAGACCCGCGAGACGATGGAGATTTCTAATCTTTAATTGCTATAAGCCTCGCGACAACTGCCAGCAATTAATTCCGCAGTCCGTTGATATCAGATGAGTTGTTCTGTGAAACGTGTGTGCAAGACATTCTGCAGGAACGTAGGCCTAATTAGGTCTACGTATTTTTGCACGCAATACCAACAGATCACGCGCGTTAGTTATATATTATTTTGAGCTGCAGTAAAAGCGTTTACTCTGTTGCTGCAGCAAAAAAAAATAAGCATCGATTCTTTGCGCCAAAATTCAAATCTTTGATTCGACCCTGAGCAAAACTAACGAATCACTTGACGTGTGTCGTTCTGTGATTGACGATGACATACTGAGTACGACGACGCCAAGTAGGCCCTATGTACGGCTGTGTAGCGTAAAGACGCGTTCAGAGCGACGTGAGTGATCTGAAACTGAACTGAACTGAACTGAACTGACACGGTTTAGTTTTTGACGAACTGATCAATGAGCAAGCAGTAATCGATTACAGTAGGCACCGATTAACGGCATCAACGGTCTACTTGACTATGCTCACGTCAACCAATGATTGGTGGGCTCGCCCTGTTTGCCCATTGGTCAGTTCGTCAAAAAGTAGACCGTGTCAGTTCAGTTCAGTTACGTCGCTTTGCACTGGCCTTAACGAAACTATTGACGTGACTCGATTTGTGACTGACCACAATAGGGTGTTTACACGATCCAGCAAACCTGCAGCATTAGCACGTGTATTTTGAATACATTTGCTGGAAGTTTGCTGGACGTTTGCCGGATCGTGTAAACACCCCACAATAGACTTGCGTACGAAGAACTGGCGATGATATGCCAAGTGTAGGCCTACACGACTAGCCTATGTAGCGTAAGATTCTAGGGCCTGCTTCTCGACCAAGCGCAGACAATAATGATCAGAAGAATTCGCAACAGCAGCAGCAGCAACAGGAGCATTGTTGTTGCCTGTGCATCATTTATGTCCACTCAGTATGCTCACATCCGGTCGTTTGGTAAATGCACACGTCTGATAATGCGTCGTTATTGCGTATACGCCTGCATTCTATCATCGCAACTGACTCTCTCGCTGTCCGTGTTAGTCTCACCTCGTTCTACCGTTTGCATCTTTTCTCTTACATTTTCTCCAATCTTTGCTATTTGTTACGTAATTCTGTGACGTAAAATGTGTGAGTAGTAAAATTGGCCTTTTCATTCTATACAAGGGATTTGCTGTAGGCTAAGCTTAAATTTCTGATCGCTTTAGACCCAAGGGACACTTTTCTGAATTGCCCAATTATGCGCTAAAATTGCACAAAAAGTCCTTTATCCCACCGCCCCACGATGCTTGTACAAATATATCTGACGGGTTTTTTGCAGGTACACAGTTGGATGGTTTGGAGAGTGCTCTTTGAGATCTGGGGTCGTGTGTTCACTGTATTTCATTTGAAACTGTTTTCATCTTTTATGTTTTGTGTTGCATGCACGTAGAAGTAATAAACTGGCCTAACGAAATAGTTTTTTTCGGTCCGCGATCGGTTGCGTGACTGTCGTGTCCAGACGTACATATGGCTAGCAGAAGGTCTTATATTATGCAGCGAACGCAGCTGCGAATGAGAGAAGTCTAAACCAGGAATTCGTCCTCAGTGTCGACGAAGCATGCAAATTGCGTTAGTAGTAGCAATGCTTTGCTGCATGCGTCCCTACGTAAGTAAACTACGGTAAGGGTAAGTAATTTTTTTGTAGTGCGTGAACCGTAAAGGTGCGTTCTCACTGCGCGCGTCAGCGCGCTGTACGCCGCGTAACGCGCGTCACGCATCTTAACGCGCGCTAAACCGGAGACGAGCTCAAATGACTGTTCAGTTAAGCTCTACCTCACCCTAGAAGAGCGGATACATAACCAATTCAACTGAGATGGTCCCCGCGCTTAGCGCGCGTTAAGGCGCGTGACGCGCGTTAGGCGGCGTACGGCGCGTTGACGCGCGCAGTGAGAACGCACTTTAAAACTCGAACGCGCGCTAAGGTGTGTTAGTGGAAAGATAACTGGCGATGTCTGAAATTGCGTTTAAAATCTAGCTTTTTAGAGTATGTGCCGATTTTAAACAGCTCGCAAGACAGAAAAGAGCTGTACTGTCCTGGAAGGCAAAAGCCATATTGGTAACGGTGATATTTTGTTATCGATATTCAACAATTCGTAACTCCGCTCAAAAATAATATTTTTAAACGAAATTTGGTCATTTCTTTAGTAATTTATGGAGGATTAACCGTACGACATTTTATTTAAATTCGTTTACGTTTGACTTTTTTATTGTACGATGTATAGAGGGTTACTTTTTTCCGAACACAGTATATATTGCTTAATTGTTACTAGGCCTACTAAATATTGTCAAAAAACTTAAACCCGTTGGTTGTAAATATTACCAGCTGGTTGTTAAGGAGGTGAAAGTTGATTTTTGTCACTGCGGATTTTGTATAGAAAGTGCGATTATTCGTTACTTTTGTTTAGTGGCTTTGAGCGTTTCCAGAATTTTTTTGCTGATTGTGCTTGTTTGTTTCATGTTCGTAGGCTCCGCTGGCTATTGAGTAGGCCCTAATATGAGTTGCCTGTTCGTTTATCAGACTAGTGCACTTCGTCAAATCTGATGGACGAAATAAAATCTGGAAAAAGTAAATTGTTTTCAGGTATAGGCGAAAACAGCAGCGAAGCACAGCGGTGACGCCGTTGTAAAAGGCTGCCAAAACCGTACAATGCAGGGGAAAGGGAAAAACAGTGAAACTCCACATTGCGGGAACGACAAAACCATTTGCGAGGCAGCGACGTTGTGGGATGAACAAGAAATCTGAGCTAATGCTCGTGAGACGCGCGAGAGCATATAGCAGTTCCTGTTTGCAGCTATCTTGGTCTATCTTCATCAATTTCGTCGCAATTCACTCTTTTGCAGCCAGAAATTGTCAAAAATCACTAAAAACCCCTTTTTATGGTTCAAGGTCAATCAAGGTCATCAAAGTTGACAATCCTAAGAAGCTCGTCGCCAGTGCTTGTTATGTTAAGCAGCATGTCTGTGCCTCTTTGCAGCCATTTTCACGTTAGACAAGCCAGCAGCGGATAAATAACCACTTTTAAGAGGGGAACCCCTCTTTGACACTCGCGTGTGCAGGCCTCCTTGAACCTAAAGGGTCCGGACTTAGACTGCTAAAATTTACGTTTAATGCTGAAAATTTCATATGCAGGTTATCTTGGTCTATTTGCAGCCATTTCGGCGCAATTCACTCTGGAAATGCGTGTCGCAGCTCAACATCGCGAAAAATTTACGAAAAAGCTCCTATTTTGGGGGTTCAAAGTCAGTCAAGCTCATCGATGTTGACATTTCTAAGAAGCTCATCGCCAGTGCTTGTTATAATAAGCAGCATGTTTGTGGCTATCTGCAACCATTTTTACGTTAGACGAGCCAATAACGGTGGAATAACACCTTTTAGGGGGCGCCTCTGTTTCTCCCCCTCGTTCGTAGGGACCCCTTTCACCCATTGGTATGAAATTTTGTCACAAAATACTAGAGACTCTAAGCTATCATATGGTGAAAACCAAAAGTTTCTATTTCACCCGGACTCCTATCGGTACCGGGTTGTGTCTGTATCATGCGATTTTTAAAAGATGACTATTTTTGTAATTTTATTACTTGAAAAAAAAACACAAAAAATGGCCTTTCTATATTTGGGAAAAATACAGACAAGAGACACAAAGGTATATAATAATATTATGATGGTTTGGTTTATTTTGCTAACGGCACGTTGCTGTATACTGCTGTAATATAGCTGAGTGCCTGCTTCAGTATCTATAAAGCACAGACGGCAGATGGTCGAGTAAACTGGCAGGAAAAGCCATTTCGGGTCCCCAGTGGCAGTTATACGGCTTTGACAGCTCGAGTGCCACTTTATAACGTGCGTACGTTGCCAGAGATAAATAGAACTGAATTGAATTTTTACATTCCTACCACTGCATTGGCGTAGTGACAGAGTAGGGCATTTTGGTCGTTGGAAAATTTTTTCTTTGTTGAAAAATTGTTCTTCAAAAGTACCAAATTTGAGGTTAGGTATTTCCCATTATAGAGGAATTTATGGGCACAACCAAATTTTGAGCACCTGTAGTGTCTTCTGTCGGATATCTGCAGCTGTGTGTCCGGAAATTGCAACTTTATAGCTGCCATCTCGCTACTTTTTTTTAACCCACTACACTGTTGATTACTTAGTTAACATGCAACCACTTCCTATTTTTTTCATTCCGATTCCCATAGTTTTAAACTTTTTTCATACGCCAATATCATCCTCGTAAAGCTATTCCCATTCCTTCCAATTTACATTTCCGTATACTAGGTTCCTTATACACGCACAAGTGGACTCCAGTACTGTGTCTAGGGTATTCCACTCTCGGAAAACTCCGATATTTATGATATTCTTCGGAGACCGGCCCAGAAATAGCACGCGCGGTCGACAGAGTGTTGAGCGGTGACGAATGTGACACTGTGCAGAATGGAGGGCGGCGAATTGCACAAGGCGAATAATTGTGCTCACATACAGAACGACCTGACCGATCGATCTCTCGCACTGATTGAAATCATAATCACTAAGACCCGAATTACTCGATAACGATATTTAACGATATTTACTCATATACGAGCGTGAGCCAGAATATAGATAGAAAGCGCGTTCGGCTTATTGTGTGGAACTGTCAATCAATCGGTGAATCGCGAATGGAGCGCAGTCGCTGTAGGCTAGGAATAAGTTCATCAAATATTGACCGATTTTTTAAATTCTTTGACTAGCGCAATTGGCGGCATTGCAGTAAAGCGCAGCTCATTAAACGTCGCAGCGAAGCTCGGAAACGTCACTGCATTGTATTGTAAACTTCTGTAAAGCCGCCAGTATATAACTTACCGAGGCACATTTATGTAGAAAAGCGTTTGAGATGCGCGCTTAGCATTAAATCTTGATTATTAAAGTAACAAATACGTTTGCAAAGACCTCATCACGTTCACTGTTTGTCAGTTATTACACTGTGTTTCAAAAAACATCCCCGACATTTTCGACTGTAACTTTACAACCAGTTATCAAATTTGGATAATTTTAGTACGAATATTCCTGACACAACCTGCCATTATGATATCATGAATTCTAGATTAAATAGTAAAACGGCGTTCCATACGCGCGATTGGATTTGGATTGTTAAAAATGTGCGAGCGCCAAAGGCTGCAAGAGACCATCTGGCACCAGCGAAATGCGAGAAATCCTTTGAGCAGACAGGTTTCCGCAACGGCGTGGTCAGGAATTTGTCTCAAAGTGCATTCGCTTCTGAGGCCCAGACTGCCCCCAATTCCAAGCCGCAGGCCGAGATCGGGAAAAGATTCTTGTGGGACCAGCAATTCTTTTTTTGGAGACGAGGCTGCTAGCCTCTTCTCACCAGCTAGTGGGTGTGTGGAGCGCTGTAAGATCTCTCAGCGGAGTTCGGACGAGGCACCAACCGTAAATGCATTTCGGACGCACTAAAAGCCCAAAAACGTGTTTAGTGACTGCAAGTATCGTTTAGTTGTCGCAGCTAAAATGAACCATGGCTACTCGCATTAACAAAAAGACTAGATTCGGCACATCACAGATGGCAGAAAAGCATACTAGACATCTCTGGAAAGGCATGATAACAAACATTGAGGTCAGAGCCAGAAACCATGGATAACATACGGACAGAAAGACGATTACGCTGGCTTGGACATGTTCGGCGTATGGACCATCAGCTCATACCACAGCAAGCACTGTACTGGCAGTTATCGGGATATAAGAAAGGACCAGGTCGATCAAGAGCGAACTGGAAGAGCACAATTAACAAATGTTTACAAAAGATGGGGTTCACCTGGAAAGAAGCAGAGGTGGCAGCTCTTGACAGACACGGATGGCATAGCAGTGTGGCCCAATGTGTCCAGTTGGATGCGGGATGAACCAAAGACCAAGGACCAAGGACTCGCTTTGGGGTGCACCCACCCCACTCCCTGTCTGCGCTACTGGGTCTATGCCCAGACCTTATAATATTGGAGCTTTCGCGTAGCCTATCCCAGGTTTCCGGTAGTGGTGGGTTCTATAGCTAGTAAGCTATAGTAAAATAAGCTATAGCTCTCGTGTAATTAAGAACTTCCTCCTTCTTGACCCTCTCGGTCTTTCGGATTTTACAGTCTTTCCACTTTGTGCGCTTGGGCTTGTAAATTCACTTAGGCCTATTCTAATAGGGCGTTTACACGATCCAGCAAACGTCTCCAGCAAACTTCCAGCATTAGCACGTGTATTTTGAATACATTTGCTGGAAGTTTGCTGGACGTTTGCTGGATCGTGTAAACACACCATCAATGGGCTACAGCTGATCAGCTGTGCGGATAGGTCAGCTACATGTACACTGTGTCTCAAAAAAGCATGTGACTACATTTTTTGCAATAACTTGAACAATGAATGTCCGATTATAATAATTTTTGGCACACTTATTAATGAGACTATATGTCATCGAATGGTGGTTTCATTT
>Ga0209367_1009391_pt1 | contig 13276 bp, 10 predicted proteins | sample WorMetLIZISLAND2_FD_187412 | JGI IMG/M metagenome (GOLD analysis project Ga0209367, IMG submission 187412) | Marine gutless worms symbiont microbial communities from Max Planck institute for Marine Microbiology, Germany - Olavius geniculatus... ... | reverse complement strand
ATATCACCTTTTTATGATTTTTGCTGTTTTCGATGTGTCACTCATTGCATGTCGCCGTTAACAAGTGTATAAACTGATGTTTTGTACATTTATATTTGCTGTTTTATTACAATAACAAAGTTTTTATGTTGACGGTCAATTATAAACCATCTGCTTTGCACGGCCATGAAGACACTGAACCTTAAATATTTTGGGGGTCAGTGCATGTTGTATTGGTTTAATTGGTTTTGACGTATTGCATGTGATATGATTTGGACATTTTATTTTGTGTTCTGTATGTTTTTCTGTGCATGTATTGCATTTTCTTTTTGACTTTTTTAGTCCGCCCGGAAGCGATAGCTTGCGGAGCGGACTTAAGTTTTAGCCCAGATGTTTTATTTTTTATTACTTTCAACGCGAGATCTCCGAGATGTGTGGGCCGACCGGCGTGAAATTTTGCACGATGGTCAGTACTACGCCCAATTTTATAATGCCGGACCAAAATTTTGGGAGGGCGCACCCCAAAAAAATTTCAGGAACCAAAAACCTGCAAAGTTTAGCCTGATTTCAGACGACTTTGAAGTTCGGCGGCGAATATCTCCGAAACGGATGAAGATATTCAAAATCGGATAAATATTTTATCTACCGCGATTCCTCCTGCGTTATGCGAAACAAGTCCGGTGAAGTTTAGTCCAGTAACCTTGGAGATCTCAATGTGAAATCATACCCACCTAAGGCGCATTTTTCGGAAGAACATATTTTGGCCCCTAGGGGGTGCTGTGCCCCTAAATTTTTACACGCGCTAGAGAATGACCAAGTCTAACTAGCGCACCCCCCACTGGGGACGGGGGCCCCCTTTACAATTTTTTTCAAAGGCTGATGAACAATTGGCTTAAAATGTAGCAGATTAGCCGTGAGAACTTTGGAGCCAAAGGGAGTAGCTTCATGAGACTTTGCCACGTGACGTGCTGCTACAAGGGGGTGATAACGCGGGTACAACTTTTAGGGGGCACTGCCCCCTTAAAATTTGGGAAGGCAAGAAACGTCCAGAATTTAGTACGTTTCACGACAACTTTCGAGTTTGACTGCAAATATTTCTAGAACGAATAGAGCTATCGACAAGCAGTAAAAAGCGTTATCAAGTGCGATTAATACTGCGTTGACTAAAAAAACTTGGTGAACTTTGGTCCACTAACACCAGAGATTACGCGGCTAATGTTTACACACCCTAGGTCGACGGTGCGCGTTTTGCATATACTAATGCATTTGGGTGCAGGCCACGTGACTTTGCTACCGAGGGAATTTCATCCCTTTATATTTTACCCCAACCGGACTTGGGGCGCCGGGTGGACTCACGTTGGGCTTTGCCCCAAATTTCTAGTTTTCCTTTTTTTTCCATTTGACTTTTGGGTGGCCAGCTTTGATGGGCCTGTGCCCTTTCTGGCAGCCTGGTTTCTTTTTCCCAAATAAATGTTGTTGTTGTTTGATCTTTAGGGTCACGTGACGTCATCGGAGCGTGACCATCGGACTCTGCATATGTGGTCTCCTATTGGCGGTCCATTGTAACCATGCATCTGTCTTGCACCGTTACGGAGATATGGGCCCCAAATATATTGGGGTCTCGATCTTGATTTTTGGGGTCACGTGACGTCATCGGTCACGTGACCATTGGACTCGGAATATGTCGTTTCCTATTGGTGGTCCATTGTAACCATGCATCTATCTTGCACCTTTACGGAGATATGGGGCCTCAAAGATATTGGGGTCTCGACCTTGACCTTTTGTGGTCACGTGACGTCATGGATCACGTGACCATAGGACTCAGCGTGGGCACTTTCCTATTGGTGGTCAATGATGACCATGCGTCTATCTTGCATGTATATGGAGATACGGGGCTTCAAAGATTATGGGGTCACGAGTGTGACCTTTTGGGGTCACGTGACGTCATCGGTCACGTGACCGTTGGACTCGGCATATGTGGTTTCCTATTGGTGGTCCATTGGAACCATGCGTCTATCTTGCACCGTTACGGAGATATAAAGCCTCAAATTTGCATTTGCCCATGTTAAAGGCCAAAAGTTCACTGCGCATGCTCCGTGTCACGTGACCTGTAGGCAGGGGGTCCAAAATGACCACATATTTTGAATTCTCGAGGCCATATTACCTATTCACTATACAACTTTTATGGGCCTACAATGATGATTACGAGTCGTTTATAGGTGAAATTTTTATACAGGAGCGTTTTTTGGCCGAAAATTTCAAAGTCCATTTTTGGGCCAAATTTTCGACTTTGGGAGATTTTTCAGGGGTTAGATATTAACTTCGAATTTCGGTTCCTGAAAAGGTTTGACCCTTGCGTGAGGCCGCGTTGTCCGAGCCATCGCGCGTGAAAATCCGCCGACCGGTCTGACCTGTAGGTCGGTCAACAAAAAAGGTATATATATATCGGAAAAAAATTTTCGTTATATTTCACCCATTTGCCGAGAAGCCCCCAATGTACGGATTTGCACGGGGGGTCGTTTCGCAGACGTAATCACCTGTTTCAAATTTTGTATCGATCGGTTGAGGGGTTTCGGATCTGCGCGGGGTCGAATTTTGCCATTCTCCATTGACTTAGCCGGTCGCCATTAACACAGGGCTGTGCCACCGCACGCCTGTGAAATATTCCCGGGAGTGAGGGGGGTTACTGTGGTGACAGAAAAACATGCCACGTCAGCGGTGTCACGGGTTAAAGGGTTGGGGAATTCGCAATTTTCCCATAGATAGCTGCAAATTTCCGTCGGAGAAATGAGTGCTGTGAATTTGAAATTGGTCCATAAAATTCGTCCAAAATGCGAGATTTCCAGTTGCAAGTTTTGCAGCCTAATTTTGGACGAAAATATTCAAAAATAATACATTTTTGCAACGGGTTGAAATTCAGGAGGCAATTGCCTCTTGCCCGTCTCTCATGTCACGATGCCATTGGCCGTGGTCGTGCATCTTACCTACTGGGCACTGAATCGTTTGTATAACTGTGAAGAGATGTCCACTTGTAACAGAAATAACAAGCAATGGGTCACTCCTAATGTTGAATTTGAAATCTGCAGGACCCCTACAACCGGGAAGACCCGTAGCGTTTGCTAATATTAATCCGTGTTCCTCCATGTCGACAAGCCTATCGAAATAGCCTGTGCTTGTCTCCGAGGCTCCTACTACTCTGCAGAATTCATTTTCCGTGACTTTCCAGGACAAAATGAATCGTTTTCCCTGACTAATTTGTATACGCGAAATGCCAGTGTCGTTTGCAATCTCACTAGAAACAAGGGCGGTGGAACAAATTTGAAAGTGGAGGTACGAGCAGGAAAAATCAGAACTGTTATTCACAGTCCGCATACAACAGTTCACAATTATTTTCTGCATCCTTGTTAACTTTTGCACCGTGGTACTTTTAAATTCCCTGAATACAGCTGACTGTATGTGAACCATGGTCACACTGCACTGTGATTACTCCAGTATTTTTTGTTGCGAACTGCCTCCGTCTTTGAACAGACTGGTTTCAAAACATACACTGATTTTTACAAGCATTTGTACAGCTCATTGCGTTTTGTTGTACGTATATCTGTAAAGCGGCGATCTTTTAATAACAAGTCTGATTTCCTCACCTTGACCTGCTTCTTTTGTCTGTTATTAATGACTAAATCACTTTTGTATTGATTTGGCAAACCAACATTATAAGTCTATGTTGCAGCCTACAGGATACCTCCAGTGGATCTGGTGCTTTTAACATTTTACATAAATTCTACAACTATTTTTACGTTAGTTATAGTCAGTATAATTCAGCATCTGATTGTTTTTATGAGCTGCTGTGTAACATTACAAAAAATGCCTTGAAACAGAAATTAGAAAAAAAGCAAAAGAAAATGTTTTCACATCCCTACTTTTTTACGGTAATGCATGTTGAAAAAAAGCACACTGACGATACCATTGAGACAAGCAGTCCAATAAATTCACTGGAAATAGTTTCTGTGGAAAGCTGAGAGACCACATTCAGTGCTCTACGAGAATGATCACAAATTGCCAATGATGCAAAAAAACACTTCGTGCTCACACAGACACAACATTTAATATACGCTGCACCTTCGATCCAGATAACTAAAAGTAGCCTCGGTCTTGTATCAAACGAAACAGCAGCAGTCATAATAATCCAACAATGCTAACATCAGAATGGCAAATCCACCACGTCATCGCCACTTCATCGATCGCATTCCACAAGACAAAATGGGTGGACACATCTTTTAACGAATGCAGCGATAATACTACACAACAGTGGCATAGCCAGAAATTTCAATTGGGAGGGTCCTCGTCTCCCTTTTACCTCCCCTCCATTTTCCCCTTTCATTCCTCCCTCCCTGTTCCTCTTTTTTACCTTTCATCACCCTTCCACTGTCCACCACTCTCTCCCCTCCCTTCCGGAAGTAGGACCCCGTAAAACCAGCTAGGGGACCTGGGGGAGCGCTGTGAGCTCCTTTGGTGGGGTCTGCGTTGGAGCCCCAGCCAAAATCGAATTTGGTGCATTTTATCTTTAAAATTGAGATATGGCGGCAACAGTTTTAATTATTTTCCCGAGAATAAACCAAATTGGCAAAATTAATGCAGTTTAAACGTATGCTTACATTTTGTCTGGAGGACTGGGACGGGCCTAGACCCCTTGGGCACCCCTTGTCTACGCCACTGATCGACATTGGAAGGCAGAAAAATGACGCCTAGCTGATGGACGCCAAATGTGTCACAGTGCAACGTCACAACATTAATCCCCAGTACTCCGCCTTGAAAGAGTTAACGTATGAAACCAAGTGATTTGCATTAAAATTGTACAACAGATCAAAAAACTAAAATTTGGACCCTTTGAGGTTAAGATGGATCCAATATCCAAATCCTAATCTTTTAACAGATAATTATCGCAAGATGTTCACAGTCACTGTCATTGGTTCTGGTAACTTGCACGGTTTAGTTGCACTCCAAACCTAAAACACAGCACAATAAATCAGTGTGTATTCTGACATTGGATTGCTAAAGAATAGACATTATACTCTATTATGCTCAGCTACTGTTAAAAAGACCTTGTTTACTGTAGACAAAACAGACAGTCGGCCAAAAGTTGTGGCAGCTAAAAGGTTATAGTTCACGAAGATTTCTTTAAAATTTTCCGCAGCAAAACTGGATGTGCAGCGGACACGAGTACTCGTTTTCAAACACTGACAAATACGAGATTGCAAAAATGTTCCAGGCAGAGGGCGACTGCGCACTGCACATATGTTTGGCAACATAATTTTAAAGTGGACATGATTAGTGCTAAATAAGTAACAGATTTTCAAGGAATCTGTGGTCTCGCAATGATTTTGTGAGCCAAAGCATGCACTACCCTATATGAATTCATTGTTGCAAATAGCCAAACTATGACTTGTGCATTTCACAAGGTAGTGTACCAACAGTTTCAAGGTTAGGTGGCAAAAGTGAGGTGGGGGAAAATAAAGTCATTTACATCAAATTTCTTCATGATGTTCCATGCCAAAAATAAAAAAATGGCCAGTGTTTTACAGAGTTATTCAAAAACAATACTGGACAGTCTTTTGGGGATAATGTACAGGGTGTGCCAAAAAATGTCCCAACTTTTTTGTCAGATCTTCATTCATTCTCTACCAAACGTAATAATTATTGCCACACAGATAACCAAGATAACCAAATTATGTAAGGTACACTCATTGTCCACCTCACGTAACTTATGTCAATGCACTACCGTGTAAAACGCAGATGCTCCAAAATAATACACTACGTGGTGATTATTAGATTGCTCATAATTTAATTATCAATTTGACAGAGGGTGCCATGTGACATAACGATTTTGTGGTATTAATACCTTACGCTGAAAATAATAGATAAGCAAATAACTGATCGATGAGCTTAAAACACATATCCACGAATGTGTGCTGTGCATTTTGATCAGTTGATCATTAATTTGCTGTCAGCCATCGTATCACGTCTAAACTATTGTGTACTTTGAGCATAAATTCTGATAATTTGGAAGCAAGTTGTTACGCAAACTTATAATTCTGCTGAATAAATCACATTTTAGTTTACTGTGTTCTTAATCAAGTCATTAGATTTTTTTACGGAGACAACAACTCAGCACTGTGCAACAATTTGGAGCATCTGCATTTTACACAGTAGTGCACTTACACAAATTATGTGAGGCAGACAATGAACGTAAGGTCCACATAATTCTATCATCTTGGCTATGTGTGTGCCAAAAATTATCAAAGATGGTGCAGATTTGACAAAGTTCTGACAAAAAAAAGTTGGGACATTTTCAGCACACTCTGTATGTGAGTTCATGTTTCGTCAAAAGAACCAAGATAATCGGAAACTGCAGTTGACACCAAAATTAATCCGAACATTACCAATTAACACCAGACAGAAGCAGTGCAAACAAATATATATTTTTCTTAATCTTTAAGGATTAGAAATTTTCTAATCAGTCTTCGGTTCAGTTTGGTATCTATGAATAAGAAAAAAGTAAACCGAACTCGGTTCTTAGTGAATGTCAGATTAAGAGAAATGGATCAGAATAAAGACAATTTTACTTTTTAATGAAACACAAACTCAAGTAGTGTATAAAAGATACCTGATGCATAAGACGGATGCAGGCAGTTACCAGCCCATGAAGTCGCGTCCCATCATCCTCATGCTGCGAGCTCGTGCCCTCATCGCAAGCATCCGCGGAGACGGCAACGCAAATTCAGAATAGTCGGCTGACAACAAATGCAACAAGATCACGTCATATGACCTATACACTAAACTTCATTTGTACTGGGACAAACCCTTCTTGTGGACGGACGTTAAGAGTGCAGAATCCATCAGAAATTTTGGTTTTCGATTTAAATCTTGAAAACCGAAAACTCGGTTTACGTGGTGCGGTTTTTAAGTAACTGAACCACCAGTTTTTGGACGGTGTTTACACTTTTCATGTCAGTCAAAGTAGCATTCTCTAGGCATAGTTTCAAAACACTTCGACCGATGATTAATTTGACTGTTACAGCAGTCAGCACATGAAGTAAAATGCGTAACTTCTGACGTTATACGCTGAGTAAAAGATGGCTACTGCAGAGGATGGAAGCAGTGCCAATTACATAAAACAATACAGTATACTACACACTAAACACCAGACGGTAAAAATCGAAAACCGAACCGGAAACTGCATTTTTTTCAAAACGGAACCGAAAATCGGTAGTCATATTTTAAAAAACAACACACGCCTAATAGATGTATAGACAGATGTCAACCTAAAAAATCTGAAATGTGTGGACAGCCAGTACTTATCCATGCATGACTTAAATATCTGCTAGCATCATTGAAAATAATACGAATAGTTGACGCAAGTTCAAACACGATGCCCAGTGACCTGGTTTCATTGTGGAGTGGTGAAAAATTCCCAAATCAGACATTGTTGACCAACTAAGATTACTGATGCTAACAATTTTTAAACGAAACTTGACAGTAATTCATAACAAGCTTAAGACTGTCAGCAAAGTAAATGGTTAAGAAAATGTCATAAAGCATCGTGTGTGGGCATTTAGCTGAGCTGACAGCAACTGCTTTTGAGGCTAAATGCAGGAGAAACAAGTGGCGATGGCTGAGTGCTTATTATTCGTATTCGGTCTGTTTTGGCACAACTACTTGGCCGAATACGAATACACTATTCGGCCCACTATTCGGACCGAACAGAATATTCGGTGCAGCCCTAATTATGACGACAACAGTACACTAACAATATGAATAATAATTAAAAGTACAATAACAACATTAACAACGACAACAATGATACACCACAGCGTCACCACAGACAATTTGCCATTCTACTCTGTTTTTAGATTAACAAATTTTCGACACAACACATCCATAAAAGCCTGTGAGAACCAATCAAGCTGGACTTATAAACACCCTGCATGTAATAATATCATCAAATAATCGAAGGCTAGCAAATAAATACTGTTAACGGATACGGCAATGAATAACTTACATGGATCTTCATATTCACCGAGTCCACCGAAACCCACCCTTCCGCCGCGCCTGCAAACATCACACAACTCCCGATGTCAATATTTATCAATCAAAACATGTATATATTAGAGCTATGAAAATTCATGATTAAAAGGTTAAAGGTGGTGATATAGCTCATTATGGGAAGCCTGTCTCAGAGCTATAAAGCGTCACCTGCCATATGGGATCACACAGTGCTACCTGCCACCCAACACAAATGAACACGCCCCACCTTAACCCCAGTCAGATAGGCCAATACACGATTTACCTACCCCAAAGGGATAGAAGACTGAGCTGAATTAGTTAACCACATAATTACTCACTTTTTAACAATTAGAAAATTTTAAGAACGTGTTAAAATTTTGACAATAATTAATGTCAAAGAAGAGTATAAACCAGTCAGTTGGCCTTGGTCTTGACTGTTGTGGCTGTGTTAACATCACTAGATTTGTTGAGACAATAACCACTGTTGAGAGACCTGAATAGATATCCAAAAAGACCTAGTGAAAAGACCTTGAAAAACAGTACATAATCCATCCCAAAATACCCATTAAAGCTTTGCACAATTTTAGTTTCTTGTTCTATTAATAACAAAATATCTTATTATGGTCAAGTTTTTGAAAAATCTAAACCAAAGAATTTGCAAACTGTTGGCTATCCTGTGCTCTTAGGAGCAAGTAAAAACTTAGGCAAATCAGCCAACAAACTTATCACCAAAGTTTCAAGTTGAGATGTTTAAAAAGCCTGAAACGCAACAAATTGCGGCTTTTAAAAATGTTTTTTTAACCAAATCAGTGTCCGTACTGACCCGTGCATCATGCCAACTGGTGCCGGCATTCGTCGGGGCTCCACCGGTCTGATTCTCATAGCAAACAGCGACGCTGGCTTCGTTGCAGCTGTGCTTTCTTTGCCTTGGAATGCAGCCAGCGTTCGAGCTTTCTTTGTCTCCTCCGGACCACTCTGTCCAGTACTGCAAAAACACACCAGCTTCAGTCAGTCACGATTGAGATGGAGACAGAAGCAGACTCAAGCCACGTTTACATTCACACGAGTATGTGTACGAGTCCGGGTTTCACTTTACAAATGAATGCCGCGCGAATAAAACAACAACATCATCAGTAACTTTACTAATCACGTATGTGTGCTATGCCGTGGACACAGTAACTAAACGACGACAGGAGCTTCATGGCAGCTGGTCCGAGTCTGTGGAACAACTAGTCGACTGAAATCCAACACAAAGACATTACCTTCGAACATTATAAGTGACTACTTAACTAACTTGAGGCGTCTTCATGTGTTTAGGCATATGCTGACTTGTTTCCTTAAGTGTGCCAAATAAGCACTCCTAAGTCCTAACTCACTCACTCACTCACCCACCCTAGCAGTGAACAATTCAACAACGACGTAAGTTCTGACGTCATATATGTACCGTAGCTTGTATAAATAAAATTAACGTTATGTACGCATCGTTTACTTCACAGGTAACCCGCACTCATATCAATGTGAACGGCAGATGTTGGAATGCATGCAAACTCGTGTCACTGAAACTTGTATATGGGTACCCGGACTCGTGTCTATGTTAACGTGGCTTCATACCCCTAAATCTACAGTGATGTAAGGTGAGTTAAAAATCAAACTTATGTAAAGACACCGTTCCATTGCACCGCATCAAAGCAACTCAAAATTCTCTTCCACACATCACACCTGACCTTATAAGCTCACAAGAATGGGCATCGCGATCATCAGATTTGACTCTGCTAGATAACTTAATTTGGGATATCTTGCAAGAACTTGTCTATGAAGGAAAGCGTGAACCGTTTGCGAACCACAAAGATCTTCAGAATGTTACCAGAGACAAATGACAACGAATGGCATGATGTCGACATCAGACAGTCAGAATCAGAAAAGCTATGCTCCAGTGAAAAAGGCGATTATCAGCAATGGCAAAGCAGAATAAAGGAGATATTCAGCATATTTTCTGCTAATCAGTTAAATGATGATTAGACCTACTGTGACAATATGATGTAGCCTGCGTACGAGCGGCAACGAAAATGATAATAACATAACGTTGCATAATTTGTTTTAAGATGTGTAACACTATTTTGTTTGTATCTCAGCTAATACAGAAGTGTTTCAGGCGAAAATTCCTAGACATATTCGAAGACGTTTGCCCGCTACATACGTGCTTTCTTGCTGATTCATTTCAACTACTCCACTGCATAATGCATGCATATGTTCGGGACGTTTTTTTGGGCCACCCGGTATTTCATTGCAGAAATACATACACACACCATGCTTACTAATTGCTACTATGGTTAAAAAGCTTTTTCAACAACCACTAAATGACCGACTGAGTCAACCACAGTTGACAGGTACTATGAAAATTAATCAGCATGATTTTTTATAGAGGTGCATCGGAGGCAGAATTCCCAGATCCGTCCACATCCGAAAAGATCTGCAAATGCTGGAAATGGATCCACAAAAACCACCGGACATCTGGCCGAATTCAGATCAGATCAGCACTTATCCAAAGACGATCGAGACATCTGGATGTGCACGCTTGCTTGATTGGTCACGACGTCGATGGATCCAGTGACGTCGCACCGTAACCCCCGCCATGTGCCGCGCTCAGTTGTCATGTCGGCGGCCGCCATCAATAAGTCACGGTAAAGGTGTCTGGGTAGATGAGTCGTCACGTCGGCAGCGACCTGATCCTTTCATTCCTTCCTACGCACATTTGGAGGCCAGCGCCAAAAAACCAGACGTTCTGCCCATAGAAGCTGTTTCGGCAGGCGGGAATCGTCCATTCGGCACACATGTCCAAACCATCAAAGACAAAAACCCGCTTCCAAACGGTGGGCTAATCCATGCAACAGTGGCGCATCGTGTCATTCAGTAGCTGGTTGCGTTGGGTTACCCCAAGTATTCGATGGAGACAGCTCATCTGGAAAACCTCTAGTTTTGTCAAGTCGGTTGCCAAGAGCATCCAGCACTCAGAAGCGTACAACAAAGTGGTCATGACAACATCTTCATCTTCATCTCTGTCTTTAAACTTATGCTGCGTCAGATCTGGTGCAATGCTGGATAAACATAATCATAAATGGCACCACCAGATGCAATTTTCGAGCTCGAAATACCTATAAATACACTTATGCCTAGGGACCAACTTAATTCACGATTTCACGGCCGTGACATTTTCCGTGAAATTGGCCTTCTTCCGTGAAAAACGGCGATTTCCGTGAAATCCGTGATTTTTCGTGAATTTTAGCGCTTTTAGTTTAATTTATGACAATTCCAGAGTTTTATCCGCAGCTTTTGTACGAATGTTGCTGTTAGCTATGTCTCGCACTTCAGCACTAAGTAGTTGACATTGACTGTCTCGAGTCTTGACTTAGTGTAGCAAATATTCGTTGTTCTGAAATTTCTTCGTTTGCTTTAGCGCAGCACCTCGAAATAACGTCTGTGGGGCCCGTGAATTTCCCGCAAATTTCTGAAACTCTTTCTGTGAATTTTCTGTGAAATCTGACGCATTTAAAAAATTCTGCTGTGAAATCATGCATTTTTCCCCGTGAATTCGGTTGGTCCCTACTTATGCCTCAACGGAAGGAGGCTTACAGTGCAGCCCCAGACTCCCAGTATGCACCAATGGAGAGCAATGCGGGTGGAATAAAACAGCCTTAAGTCTGGCCACAGTCCTGAAACTGACAGCAAACTGCAGTATACATCAATCACAACAAAAATTTGCATATTGCCTCCTACACAGCCCTGAAGGTTGAACGGCAGTACTCAACAACAAAAAATACCAAACAAGCATCTGAACATTGATATTACTCACAGACGCTTGCTGCCAGAACCAGACTGTCCCGGGTCCTCTCCAATGCCGAGCTTGAACAAAGTCTTGGCGCTGTCCCGAAGCATCGTGTGCTTCAGACTGATGTCCTGGAAGTCGAGAAGTGTGGGTTTCTGCAAGCCGAGGATGTCGCGAGCCTCGTCGTCTTTCTCTATCAGCTCCGTAGCCGTCTTCAGACGCTGTTCAGGACAAACCACATCATAGCTGATCATCAAATATCTGTGTACAGTTTCTACTTGAACCTGGCTTTTTCGAAGGTGCCTCCTACAAGCAGTTTGCACAGAGCCAACTTGTCATGTCTAAACTGTTAACGATTAACATTAATGCCTCAAGATAAGAAAACGACAGACACTGTTCAGCACACATCAAATTGTATCTAAGACTATCAAATATCTGTGCAGTGCCACCACTTTTTTGAAGATGCATCCTAGAAGTAGGCTCGCACAGAGCCAATGTGTTAGGCCAGGCCTCAACTGTTAACGATTAATGTTAATGTCCTTGAAATAAGAAGGCAACACGTTCCAAGATCTGAGATGATAAAAACACAGAAGCTGTGCAGACCGTTACACACTGTCCTAGTGCAACATACGATGGTGTTATCAAAGTCAGCTTCAATAACCGATATAAAATATGTATATTGCAAAGACTAGAGTTTCTAACACTAGTGGCCATACACAGTGTAAATGCAGACCAAATCAAAAATATTTAAAAAATGTCAGCCCTGCACAATTTTTAAAACTTATTTCATGATCTAGATGTACTTTGTCCCGATATCAAACACCACAGTGTCTAGAGTGCTATAACTGTCCATAATCTCACTCAAGTCAAGCGTGATGGTTGAAACATGTCTCGGGCCTATTTATAGCATGCAATCCTCAGGCATCACATGCCAACAACCAGTCATAACCACATTTCACAGTCCAGAGTTGATTATGCCTCGCTATACTTGCATAGTACACTCTAGACTGTAATGTAACATACAGTTATTCCAAAATTCGGCATCGCCTTCTTCTCAAAACAGGCCTACAGGGTGCGGCAAAATTAAAGACCCCACTACAAAACTGCATTATCTAAAACGGCGGAAGAATTCTAAATGAAATTTTTTTCGGTTATTGAGGACATAATTTGACACAACCAGCGTAACCAAGTACCAGCTTAACAATGACGTCATAGCTGCGTCATTCTGTAGTGAAAATAAATCGTGTTTGTAAATAAAGTTTAAACGTTGAATTTTCGCACTCTTAAGGTAAGATATCCGCAAGTGACAAGATGAGAATTCAGACTTTGCACGAACTTGGTTTAGGATACAGAAGGATCGTTTCGAAATTTCCTGACAAACAGTGGAACTTGCAGTCTGTGAAGAACATATGC
>Ga0209367_1009390_pt1 | contig 13277 bp, 9 predicted proteins | sample WorMetLIZISLAND2_FD_187412 | JGI IMG/M metagenome (GOLD analysis project Ga0209367, IMG submission 187412) | Marine gutless worms symbiont microbial communities from Max Planck institute for Marine Microbiology, Germany - Olavius geniculatus... ... | reverse complement strand
TCCATTTGCCCCCACCCACCCCATCACATCACCACACATAGCTTAATCGTATATTATCGTTGTGGTCTGCAGAACTACAATGCGACGGCGATGTTTCGACTGGCTGACCAGTTCTTCACGTCGCTGGGCTTGGACGCCGTGCCGCAGACGTTCTGGGAGCGCTCGATGCTTGTGAAACCTACGGACGGACGCGAGGTTGTCTGTCACGCCTCCGCCTGGGACTTCATGGACGGCAAAGACTTCCGGTAATATCCGCTCTCTGTCTGGATACTACTACAATACAGTGGCTTTTATAAACCCCGAATTTGGAAAAAGTTTTACTTTTTTGGCCTTAAATCTTGCATTTTTAAACGATATTTTTTCAATAGGAAAAAATTTTTCGACAGCCCAAAATTTAAAGGAAGGGGGAATTTTGCCGTGTCCTCCCTGTCACGCCGCCAGTGTACCGATGTGTCGTGAACACAGGATCAAGCAGTGTACGGACGTGACGGGCGTCTATCTGATGACGACTCACCACGAAATGGGACACGTTCAGTACTACCTGCAGTACCGCCGCCAGCCGCCAGCTTATCGACAGGGAGCTAATCCCGGTCAGCAGACGCGATTAATTAGCTGATATAATAATTCGCGGCAAATCTCTGCGATGAAGAAACTTGTTAAATCAGTGATTTTGCATGATTTGCTTCTACATCGACCGTACGAACCGATCGCCATACCAGCTTCGTTCTCAACATTTTATTTTTAGATTTTGGACTATTAACTATTGATATTGTTGTAATAATATTGAGAATAGTATTAGTAGTGACAGTAGTAGCAACAGCAGCAGTAGCAGTAGCAGTAGTAGCAGAACATCGCTGAAAGTTCAACATTTGTCAAAAGTTTTTAAAATGTTGAAGAGATTGAAAACATTAAAAACACTTTATAAAACAAATTTAAAAAAAATATATATATATATATATAACACAAATAAAAGTTTATTAAAATTTACAGCTATGATATGACCTGACTGGTTGATGTTTTTATTGACTGGTTAATTGAGTAATTAATTTATTTGTTGATCAGGATTTCACGAGGCGGTCGGCGATGTGATATCGTTGTCCGTCAACACACCTGAGCACTTGCAGCAGATCGGCTTGATGAAAAACTTCGCAAACACTCAAGGTTAGACAGTCTCACAAATATTCTGTCTAGCCTTGGTCTGCTTAACTTTGACACATTGATGACCCATGCTGCTATGTTTTAGTCACATCTCATTTACATTTGCGCCAGGCAGCTTTCTCTGTTCCCCTCTAATAGCATTTGCGAATATTTTCTTGTGCAGTTCATTCCTGTCTATTCTCTGCTCGTGTTTTGTTTTTATGTTTGTGTATGCTTGTACATGTATGTCATTATTCATTGGCCCTGCTGCCTAGATGAAAATGAACGAACGAATGAATGAATCGTGATTGTTGACAGAGGCTGACATGAATTTCCTGATGAAGCAAGCGTTGTCGAAGGTTGCCTTCTTACCGTTCGGCTACCTGATCGACAAATGGCGCTGGGGCATTTTCGAAGGCGAGACGACCAGCGAAACTTACAACACTGATTGGTGGAATCTCAGGTAGCCTATTTACGAGCTTTATTCGCAACCAAGTGCAGACGCAGGACAAAACGTCTACAAACACGTCCATCCTAAGCTTCCACGCTGTTGAAAAATTGGCTAAAAATAGACACATTTAATGCGTGAAATAAAAATGTTGCAAAACATTTTTGCAACTCTTACAAAAATTGTTAGCGTATTGGACACACGCTTAAGATAGGAGGCGGTTGCGCGTAAGATATTTACAAAAAAAAAATCTTTCGTTTTACTTGTAACTTGATGATAAAATTAGTCTCATTTTTGACGTGTTCAAGATATTAAAAAAGTTTTGTGACTTTTTTGATTTTTTCTATTCTGCACGTAACAACCGCCGAGCTTGGAGTAACCGGGAAAAATTGTCGGTTATGATGATTTAAAACATCCATGACAGTGATGATACTGTGTAGTAGCGAAAGGCACTGTATGATGCGGCTGGTGTGCAGATGTCGTCTACAAGGTCTGTCGCCGCCTATCGCCAGGAGTGCTGACGACTTTGACGCCGGCTCCAAGTTTCACGTTCCCAACAACACTCCCTACATCAGGTAGCTAAAATATACAGGATATACGTTCATTATGATGTTTTATCATACACGCATGATTCGTTCTACAGCCAAAGATGTTACTTTACTGGTCGCAAGAACCCAAATGTACAGCAGTCCTATACAACGTGACGCAGTCTGGCATATCTGACAACTTGTAGTTTTTGCAGCATTTATAAATATCGACGGTTCTTGAATTTTATACGTTTGGAATACGCTTCGGCAGCACAAACGGCATTCTGAAAGGTGATTAATAGGTCTTTGCTTCTCTTGCACGTTGGATAATTTTACTGAATACTTTGCGCTGTCTATATGGAAATGGCAGCGTATGTTTCACGTTTCATACGTAAGCTTACGATGAGTATCGTACGCATATCATACGCACACATGATTCAATATCATAATAGGCCCCCTACATGTACGTATCAACGGTATCGAGCTGTGTTCCTGATGAACTGAGATTCATCACCAACTCTGCAACTTTTAAAACATCTCAAGACACACTTTTAAACTCGTTTTTTTCTGACTAACCGTTGCAGGCTATTTTGACTTTTATACAACACGACGGCCTGCTTTTGACTGTAATGATGATGATGATTGTATCGTTGAGGTACTTCGTGAGCTTCATAATTCAGTTTCAGTTCCACAAGGCGCTCTGCCAGGCGGCCAAGGTGTCCGGACCTCTGCATCGCTGTGACATCTATGAGTCCAAAGCAGCCGGTGATCTTCTACGGTCAGTCACATCATCAATACTAGTACTGTTACGTCATTGCTATATAGTGGCGTAATTATGGGAGTGGACATGGTGTGATGCCCCCTCCCTTTGGCGAGACAACGAAAATATACGCGGTTTTGAGTGTTTCCAAATTTCGGAAAAATGGGCAAATTGCCGCTTCCATTGAACGTCCAATAGCCAAAGGTGTTTCAGCATCAGGGGGATTCGCTTTCCTGATCTTCTGATTAAGGGTTCTGCCCATTGACCCCGCTGGGGGCTCCAACGTCCACTCCCCCCTAGATTCCCGCTCGCCATGCCTCCCTTGTGTTCGTGTCAACTCAGTCTACTACTCTCAGCGGGACGGAAAATTAGTAGTAGCTTACGGGCTTACCGGCTGATTCGGGTGGAGGTATGTCAGCTAGCTGCAAACTGCGTGTCCAATTTTTCGCTTACGTGAGCAATGGATGGCCGCATATAGTACGCTGCGGTATCATTTTAGCTCATGCCAATCGGGTGCCACTTCCGAGGCTGCAGAAAGCGCTTTCGGTCGTGGTTCGTGTAGGAAGCGCTATAGCAAGTTACCGGACGTTTACTTTTTACCTTTACCTTTACCGAATCTCATATACGTTACTTATCTTGGAAGAAACATATCTGAGGGAATCAGAAACAAACGCATATGCACAGTCCACCACATCTCGTTTCATACGTTTATACTGTACAGTGTAAAAATTAGCAACGACTGATTGCTGCATGATCTGGTCTGCAGCAACGTGTCATTAATGACGAGTGGCGTGGACAGCTGCACGCCTGCAGTGTGAGAACTGAGAACTTTTGGGCGACACTTTAAACACTTGTCAGACATAACCTCCTTCGTTCGGTGGATGTAACAATAACAGCGACGTGCAATTAACTGTACATGTGTATGTAGACAAATGCTGGAGTTGGGCTCGTCGAAGCAGTGGCCTGAAGCGATGCAAGTGATAACGGGACAGAGAGAGATGGACGCTAGCGCTTTGCTCGAATACTTCCAACCTCTTCACGACTGGCTGCGCCGACAGAACGAGGGCTACGACGTCACTTGGGCCGACGAGTGCCCGCCGGGAAGCTTCGCCGAGTCACCTGATCGAAGCGCCGGCTTCCGATTGGCTGCAGCAGACAGGTGCGCCGTGTTCGTGCGCGCACTATTTTACGCGGCGACGATGCTGGTCTCTGTACTGTTTGCACGGACGATTGCGCGCCAGTAATGACGACTGTCACAGATCGAGAGTTTCACTGTTTTTTGCGGTTTGAAATATGTTGGAATTCCGCGAATTTTTGCACTTTTGCTTTTTTTCAGTGCCTTTGTCTGCCAACATTGAACGGACAAAAGCCGACTGGACTGTTTCTCTTTATGAGTGTTAGGTTTTTTAAATTTTGGCTTGTTGCAGTGTCGTCCCTCCTGTCCAGTCGATTGCCGAAAAATAAACCATTTAGCCTGTACGCACATGTGAAACAAAAATAAAACACAGCTAAAACAGTTTTGTTTGCATTTTTTTAAATTTCACGCATGTGGACGTCTGAAACAGAAAAAACAAACAAAACTGTTTTCGCTTCCATGTTCCATTTCTTCGCACGTGCAATTTAATTGGAAGAGAAACAAAACTGAAACAAAATAATATTATTTATGGTCTGTTTGTGTTTCACATGTGCAAGCATCCTTAAAGACGCGGTCGTTACTGGTTATTGTCTTATTGACCAGTATGCGCCAATGTTCATTTCCAGATATTGGTGAAATTTGTAAAAACTGAAAATTCGTTTCTTTTCAGTTCAACTTCAAACTCTTGATCTCTACATTTGCTACTCTTCTATCATCAGCTCAATGCAGTGCCGCTTGTAGTATTTAGCCAATGGCTGAGCATACGTTAACACGGCCTATGATTTAGGCTGTGGTTACGTGCAGAACTAAAAAAACTTTTTCGAAAATTTTTAGCAAACGCTTCGTGTTACTTTCCGTGTAGGCTACACGCTGCGTCAAAATGTACCAAATATTTTGAACGTTTTAGACTGAAACGTCGGCAAGTGTTTAAAAAAACATTTTCATTTTGCTGTACATGTAACCACAGCCTTAGGCCCATCAACATGACGACAAATGTCTGAAGAGATAGCCTGCTTGATGGCATGCAATTATGGACAACGTAGTTGTTAACCATTAATAAAATAATTGCTTGATAATTATAACTACACTGTGTCCGGAAAAAAGTAACCCTCTAGACATCGTACAATAGAAATGTTAAATCCGAACGGATCTGAATAAAGTCTGTACTTTTAATCCTCAATAGAATGCTAATACGATCGCCAAGTTTCGTTGAAAAAAGTTATTTCTGAGCGGATTTATTAATTGTTGAATATCGATAGCAAAATATCTCCCTTACCAATATGGCGTTACACGAGTAAACTCGCCTTTCCAAGCAATTGAACATACACACAACAATGGAACAGTAAGTTTAACCCTTACAACAATAGTACAGGAAGTTTAACTTTTACAGAAAAACCTAATATGAAACATAAAACATAGAAACGACCTGAACCGAAAACTGTAAGAACTCGCCATTATAATTGTGCATATGTGAGAGTAATGGCAGTTCTAATAATCTTCCCTGTTATCCTCCAGTCATCAATCTCACAGTGCTGTCTATTGTAGAACAAGGGGCAGATTTGTTAGGTACAGGTACATCAGTAACTGTTATTATAATTAATCAGTTATAGTTAAATAAATACTTTACAGCAGAATGTGTTTTATTCGTTCTTTGCTAGATACAAGTTCATCCAATGCACATAACACACAATTAGTGATGACTCGATATCAGGATTTCAATTTCGATATAATATCCATACAATATTTTACAAAGTATCACAATATCAATATCGATATTTTAAAAGCAATAAGCATGTAAATTTTACACAAACACAGAAACAAGACGTGATTGTTGAGCAAGCAGTATGCTTTATTTAGATAACAGAAATGTCTCTGATAATATTATAATACTTATAATACAAACGTAATTAAATTACAACACCATTAACTCTCCGCATTTGTAATCTTTCTTTCCAGTCATGCAGTTTAGTGAAGAATCTGTAGCAAATATCGCGAAAATATTGAAAATATTGTGATTTTTTGAATATCGCAATATATCAAAAGTCATTATTTTTTCAACGACAAAATACATCGATATTGAAAACAATATTTCTGATACATCGTGTCATCACTACACACAATCCTTTATCACCATCGCAACAACTAGTTGCTCACACATCGTTAGTGGCACTGTGGGTCAAAAAAGTAGGCGGAGTGGAAGTTGCAATTTTTTCAACATACACCGCAAATTTCCGACAAAAGCGCTAAAAATTTCAAGTCTTGTCCCCAAATTGTGGCTTTGAGCCCCACATTTAGCATTTCTGGCCGACAGTTTTCCAACAAGAAAATTTTCCGATGATTTATCAACAGCACATAATTTAGAACGACAACTGCTACTCCGCCACAATGCCACTGTATATCGTGATATGCAGCAGAACAGGCAGATCTAACACATTTAACCAAATTTTAACTATTACTGATCAAACAATTTCAATGCAGCAAATTTACGATGTTAAGAACATGTAGAAAAAGCTAGTCTATCCAGTATGGTCTAAGTGCAATATCTTCAAGTAACCACGCAACCTGAACAATTCAGTTCCGGCAATCATAATATGCATGCAATTACAGTGGGTATCAAAGAAAATGACAGATGAAAAGCAAAACAATAACTTCACTGCACTTCAAGTGATCAGTCACATCACACTGCCACCTAAAATTTATTCCACATACATAAGCCTTTTCCCATCTTGGCAGGACAAAACTTGCAAAAGCAACAGTTGCCGACGTTTTACTGCATCATCGTGTGTTTTTAGGCATCCAGTGTCCATACTTCTTGCCACGGGGGCTTTCACCCTACGTACACTATCCAGACTATATTCAATGTGGGGCTTTTGTCACACCAAGGCAGATTTGGTAGGAAATTATTTCCGAGAGGGCTTTTGCTGGTGGAGGTTATGTCTGCGAACTGGAGAGGCTGTTGTATGCTTCTCTATACAAATAGCACAAAGACACGAAAAAAGTATAAAAATAGCAGAACTAGCAGCACCAATTCTACAGGTAAAACAGACAAACTTGCAGGACTGACAGAAAAGAAATAATAGAAAAACACTGAAGTTTTGGAGTGAGAAAAATATGTGAATCAGAGATGTGCAGATCCTGGAATTTTGCGTCTGCAAAACCAAGCCGTCAGGCATCCACGACTGTGTCCAAATTGCCAGCAACAGTGATAATGCTAAAAATCGACTGGACGCCAGAGCCAGCCTGAACCAATGTGGCATGTGCAAAAACTGCAAATGTGAGCGGAAGCTTAGAATATTTGTCATTAGACAGTAGAAATGTTTCAGTGAAGTAATTTGTTTTAGTCAGAAAGCATCCGCGTCTGCATAATGCTTGCAGACACACGTCCCATCCGCAGACGCATCTGCACATCTCTGATGCAAATCTCACTACATGCAAGCATAATGTCAAAAATAAAAAAAAGCGTACAATGTTATTACTACTCTACTACTACTACTACTACTAGAACTAATATTTTCTGGTCATGCGTATCCAGACAATTTTTCCCGAGTTATTCCACCAAAAATTAACTTTACAAAATTGCTCAGGTGGGACTTTTTTTCAGGCAAAATTGGTTTTGTTCTTTGTTGCCAGCGAATAAAAGCATCACAACACTGACTGGTTAAAAGAAAGATACAACCAATCTATTATCGGCAAATATAACTGCTGAAAATGTTCACCATCAAAGCAAAAGTAGTACAAAACATTACTTTGCATTGCACACAACATCTATAAACACTGCACAATAATGGAATATTAAATGCACAAAAATGCCAGCATAATTATTTCAATAAAACAACAATCAATCAATAACGAACATCTCTGCGACAAAAAAATAACATCATTAACACAATGGAAAGTATAAAAGTGCAGCTAGTGTGAAAGATATCTATAAAGTAAAAATTATACAGATACAATTAATTATGTATTAACTCCCAATATATACATAAAGAAAACAGGGCATTGTTAATGTAACTCAATATAAAATTAAATCAATCATAACGTTGTTCAATGCTTACAACTACATGGCCACTAAAAAGGCTTGTGGCTATCGCAAGCTATAGATAATATAAAACCATTATCTTCAAATCTACCCCACTAATGTTTATGTTTGTTGTTAACTCACGCCATGCAAATAATTTTGCCTGTAAGCTATGACCTCACTTTGGGGGATACTGTTGGGAAAGCTGACATTTTAAACTTGATGATACACTTAAAGAAACTAAAATATAAAGTCAACCATTAAGGCATATCTATCTTTTTCTCAAACTGTTAAGTAAGTAAAAAAATGGGTCCACATTTTCCCATTTTGAATTGCAAGCCATCTCTATATCCTTAAATTACACTGTAGGAATATTAGCCTATTAGCACTCTGTTAGCGATGCTGTTGCTCCATTTAAACCACACAGAATCCACTGGTATATATGCCACTGACATAATAAACTAAAACCATACTTCAGTTAAAACTGTACATTTTGCAAAATGATAATGCATTTATTTGTGTGCCATGGATTGACAGCTGAAAGCAACCTTGCAGTACTGCTACAAAGCCAAAAACAGAAAATTGACAAAAAGAGCAGAACAATAAAAACTGATCACCACAATAAATCTAAACTAGAAATTTGGGGCAAAACCCAACGCAAGTCCACCCAGTGCTTTAAGTCCAATTGGGGAAAAATTTAGGAGGGGGATAAAATTCCCCAGGTAACAAAGTCACGTGGCCCGCACTCAAATGCAATAGCATACGCAAAATGCGCACTGTTGACCTAGGGTGGGTAAACATTAGCCGTGTAATCTCTGGTGTTAGTGGACCAAAGTTCACCAAATGTTTTGCTCAATGCGAGATTAATCGTATTTGATAACAATTTTTACAGCTTGTCGATATCTCTATTTGTTCCAGAGATATTTGCAATCAAACTCGAAAGTTGTCGTACGTACTAAATTTTGGACGTTTTTTGCCCTCCCAAATTTCAAGGAAGCGGTGCTCCCCAAAAGTTGTAACCAAATTATCACCCCCATCTAGCAGCATGTCAGGTGGCAAAGTTTCATGAAGCTACTCCCCCTGACTCCAAAATTCTTGCGGCTAATACGCTACATTTTAAGCCAATTTTAGACCCCCTTTGAAAAAAATTCTCAGGGGACCCACGTTCCCGGTGGGGAGATTTGCTAGTAAGACTTGGTCATTCTCTAATGCATGTAGAAATTTGGGGGCGCAGCACCCCCTAGGCACCGAAAAATAGCTTTCTGAAAAAGTCCATTTGGGTGGGTAAACATTAGCTGCATTATCTCTGATGTTAGTGAACTAAAGTTCACCAATTCACTTTTATTCAATGCGGGATTAATTGTGCCTGATAACGCCATTTACTGCTTGTCGATATCTCTATCCAGTCCAGAGATATTTGCAGTTGAACTCGAAAGTTGTCGTAGAATGTACTAAATTTTGAACGTTTTTTTGCCTTCCCAAATTCAAAAAGGGCAGTGCCCCCCAAAAGTTGTACATAGGTTATCACCCCCATCTAGCAGCACATCACGTGGCAAAGTTTCATGAAGCTACTTCTTTTGGCTCCAAAGTTTTCGCAGCTAATACGCTACATTTAAAGCCAATTTTTGACCCCCTTTAAAAAAATTGTAAGGGGGCCCCCATCCCCTGTGGGGGGTGCACTAGTAAGACTTGATCATTCTCTAGTGCGTGTAAAAATTTGGGGGTGCAGCACCCCTAGAGGCGAAATATGGTCTTCCGAAAAAGGCGCTTTAGATGGGTACAATTCCACATCGAGATCTCCAAGGTTACTGGACCAAACTTCACCAGACTTGTTTCGCCTAATGCGAGTGGAATCGCAGTAGATGAAATATTTGTCCGATTTTGAACATCTTCATCCATTCCGGAGATATTCGCCACCGAACTTCAAAGTTGTGCAAAATCAGGCCAAATTTTGCATGTTTTTGGCTACTAAAATTTTTTTGGGGTGGGCCCCCGAAATTTTGGACAGTCATTAAAAAACTGACGACTGTGGAAAATTTCGTTCCAATTGGCCGATGCATCTAGGAGATTTCGTGTTGAAATAAAAAATTAAAAAAAAACATCTGCAGTAAAACTTAAGTCCACTCCGCAAGCTATCGCTTCCAGGCAGACTAATAAAGCCCGAAGTGCAGCAGATGCAAAAGCTAGCAGTGGAATGTAACTCGATGCAAAGTGAAGCAATACTATTAGCAAACATGAAACAGGCAATTTACAACTCAAGCACACTGAGTTTGCACAGTAAAGTCCATAAAAATAAATGAAAACAGACTCTACAAAATAACTACATATTTCTTAACTTACACCAGAAAAATATAATCACCATCCAAAAATAAAGTCTTGCATTAGTCACTCCACCTCTCTCTAGCATTTACATTGCAGTACTTCCATCCAGTTTTGTAGACGATGCTGTAAAAACCCTGATGTAACTGTAATGATAATACGTCAGCCATTCTTTTATTTCTCACTCGTTTCACGTTCATCATCGACAAACTTCCTGAGGTTGGCAAGCGTCTCTGTCTTGAGCCAGTCTACCTCGTGGTACTCTGTTGCATTGCTGGCCGACTGGGTCCTTCCTCGCAGTGGATCAGTGCTGCCACCTGGGCACTGAGCCAGATCAAGATCCACGTACTGAATCTCAGTGTCAAGATTTACGTACTGAATAGCATTGTCCTGAACACACAACACCAACACGATATGATGCAATACAATAAAAGATATAAGTGAAAAATTGACAGGCATGAGATCTTCAAGCTCCATCGGCCGATCGCCGCGAAATTGTGCACGATGCTCGGAAGCGTGTTCAATTTTATCATCCTGGTCCAAAATTTCGAGGAGCCTTCCCCAAAAAAATTTAGGGGCGAAAAACATGCAAAATGTGGCCCAATTTCGGTCGATTTCAAACTTCTACAGCGAATATTTCTGGAACAGATAAAGATATTCAAAATCTGTATCTCCCGCAATCCCTCCGGCGTTTGGCAGAAAAAGTCCCGTGAACAAAAGTTCACGGGACGTGTTGGTGTTAGTGGAAATCTCGATGCGGAATCATACCCACCCAAATCAACTTTTTTGTAAGACTATATTTCAGCCCCTAGAGGGTGCTGCACTAGGGTAGACGTGCTAGAAAATGACCAAGTCTTACTAGCGCACCCCCCACCAGGGACTGGGGTCTTCCTTACATTTTTTTCAAAGGGGGATCAAAAATTGACTTAAAATTTAGCATATCCACGTCTATAACTTTGGCGGTAGTGGGAGTAGCCCCATGGTACTTTGCCACATGACGTGCCTCTGAGTTGGGGTGTTTGGGGGGCACTGCCCCCTTACAATTTTGGAGGGATAAAAACGTCCAAAATTTGGTGCAATATAGGAAAAGTTTCAACTTTGACTGCAAATATCTCTGGAATGCATAGCGATATCGACAAGCGGTAAATGGCATTATCAACAACGATTCATCTTCCGTTGAACAAAAAAAAATTTGGTGAACTTTGGTCCACTAACAAGCAATTCCACAGAAATGTCAACCTGACACCTAAAAAATTAAGTTGAAAAACTGCTCCAGCGAGAGAGTAGAATGAAAGGCAATACTATGAAGTTTCTCGAGCAGTGAAATATATGCTTGGTTGCAGGGCAGCAGGCAAAATATCAAAAAAAAATTTTTGTGTCATGACAATGAAAGTCCATTATAATTATGTTATTAGCTGTTGAAACATGTACTTGACACAAGTGTTTGTGAGGTCTTACTTTGCCTGTTATCAAGTAAAAAAACCCTCAATGAGCAATTCTGCAGAAAGCTCAACCTGACACGTAAAAAATTAAGTTGAGAAGCTGCCTTCAGTGAGAGTGTAGAATGAAAGGCAATACTATGAAGTTTCTTGAACAGTGAAATATATGCATGGTTGCCAAGGTAGCGCCAGCCCTGTTGTAAGGGTGACCAGCCATTTCAATGGGAAACTCCAAAATTTGACCCCTCGTATTTCCAAAACCCCTTACTTTTTCCACACCAAAATTTGCACAGATGATTACGTCCAGCATATCTCCTGATGTGCAAAATTTGGTGAAAATCCGTTTACGGGGGGCTTCCCCACGAATAGGTGAAATATAACGCTTGCGTGACTTTCTGTGCCTTTCCTTCCCTTCCCTTTTTTGTTCTTGCCGTCCTCTACAGGAAAAACGACAGAATTGATTTTAACGCTCATATGACGCGGTTTCGCGCAAGGAAGTGCCTTTTAGGGGTTACAAAATTTAAATTCAACATTTTCACTTATTTTTTCACAGAAATATGAAAAATTACAATGGCGCCTATGGGGAAAATTAGACAATGATTTAAACTGTCATAACTCCGGCTATGTATAAGATAAAGTCTTAATTTTTGGTTCCAGGGTATGGTTTTCAGGGTCGGCCAATTTAACGGTGTCATTTATATTTACCCAATATCAACCCCCATTGCCATGTCAACGAAATTTGGGACAAAATAGGCGATAACTCGGTCCTTTTAAAAGAAAATTGCACGCTGTTTGCACCTACCCCCTATTTTTGGGCCTGCGCTATCCGATGGTGTCATTAGAAATTTTCCCCTGCTAACCCCCGTTGCCATGGCAACGAATTTTGGGACAAAATTGGCTATAACTCGGCCCCCTTAAAAGAAAGTTGCACGCTGTTTGCACCTACCCCCTCTTTTTGGGACGGGCTATCTAATGTTGTCATTTAAATTTCTCTCCTGGCGACCCCTGTTGCCATGGCAACGAATTTTGGGACAAAATTCACTGTAACTCGGTCTGTGTAAGAGATATCTGCAAAATTTTTGCGTCTATAGAGGGGTTTTTGGGGATAGGCCATCGAATGATGCCACACGAATTTTTCCCCGAGCGACCCTCGTTGCCATGGCAACAAAATTTGGGACATAATGGGTTAGAACTCGGCTTACGTAAGAGATATATCGAAGATCTTTGCATCAGATGGGGTGTTTTCAAGATCGATTTATTTTGGTATGGGCAGTGCGCAATTATTCAAAAGCGCACATATGCACCCCCGCAAAAATCATACGTTAAGTATACGAAAAATCGTTATTATCTAGCAACAAAAACACTTCTACATTTTCTAACATTGCTATAATTAACTAATCCAGATTACTTCCAACGGCAATAAAACTGCAAATATTTATGTAAAAAAACTGTTCAGTTTATATACAGTGTAAGGGTGACATCATGGTTGTAGAT
>Ga0209367_1009389_pt1 | contig 13278 bp, 8 predicted proteins | sample WorMetLIZISLAND2_FD_187412 | JGI IMG/M metagenome (GOLD analysis project Ga0209367, IMG submission 187412) | Marine gutless worms symbiont microbial communities from Max Planck institute for Marine Microbiology, Germany - Olavius geniculatus... ... | reverse complement strand
AATGAGAGGGGGTGGGCAAAATTTGCGATTTTTGGCCAATAAGTCACTGTATCTCAGTAACGGTGCGAGATAGGGCCTAGGTTACTATTAATCACTAATAGGAAGTCGTACACATGCTCTCGATTGGCGCCGAATTCAATGACCTTGAATGACCTTGAACGCCAAAATACGGGGTTTTATGGATTTTATGGCGATTTCGGGCTGCGACACAAGTCTATATCATTCACAAGGTGGCGCCACGCTACAATCATTATGCGATCCAGATAGAGAATTTGGTATTTGTATATTAAGTTAGCGTAATCACCCCAATTTTCAGCTAAACTACTGAACCGGAACTGCTATAGGCTATCGTGCGTCTCGTGAATCTGTCTGCACGGCTCAGTAACTGTAGATCCAGATGGGTTAGCTTACTTTGTCTACTGAGGAAATACAGTCAGGTGCATTTGTACACCCAGTATTGGACAGTTTGAAGGGGTACAGGCCACATTTTGGTTTAACCCCCCGCCCCACCACCCACTCTCCTGCCGTTACAGATATATTATATTTTCGGTGATGTCTTGCAGTAATTTAACTAGGCTGCTCTTCGGTTGACAAAGCTGCAGAATCATGTGCTGTGTGTTTTAGTGGCGATATAGCAGGGTAGCACGAGGGTCTGGGCGCGTTCTGTCGTCTGGCCTGCCTTGTATAGGCCCAACCTCCACCGCTTATTATGTCGTGGATTTGTATGACCGCAAGTCGTACAACAAGCTGTGCAACATGTCGACATGTCGTGGACTTGCGCGATTTGTCGTGAACTTACAGCATGTTGTACAACAACAAATCCAAGCCGGTGGAGTTTGGGCCAGACTCAGTGGCGGTGAGGGAGCTGGGACAGGACGTTAGGGCGTCGAGGGAGAAATGGGGAGGGTGTCATCTTTCCCTGCCAAATTGCGGATCTATGGGGAAACGTTGTGAGCTCCTCCAGTGAGGTTTGGGGCAGAGCGCTGTTGCCAGTGTTTCGAAGTCAAATTTGGCGTATTTTAAAATTCAAGCATTGTAAGTTTTACTTCGTAAAAGGAAAACTGTGGCCTGACCAATATGGGGGGTCAACTTCTTAGCCCCATTGCTGGCGCCGCCACTGCGTATAGAGATAATATAGACTGCTCGTGATATAGCTGTGCTCAGTGTGGGTGAGCTTGTGCGTGTGGCTCCACCTTGCTGTGGATATTCAAACTACAACGCAGAACGTTGAAAAGAGCTCTTTAATTCACTGTTCTGTGTGTGAATGAACATTTGTCACGGGCGCAGGTTGTGGTCGTGAGCGGGATACAGTTTTGATTGGGGAACGAAAAGTTTGCTGCATTAACGAGGGATGGGGTGTTTTTTGTATGTGTACCGTCATACAGAGCTGTTTTCAACGGTGTATGTTTAATTAACTAGGGTTGGTAATCTCGAAGTGGAACATGGGGGAAAATTGCTGTTGCATACTTAAATGACCGGTTACAAATATATGGTGTTCGCAGTCCTGTTGTGTTGCGTGATTCACAAATTACTCCACGGGTTTTCAACCTGTTCTTTCAGCCGACTCCATGTAGCCGACTCCATACGTTTTTTCTAACTCGTTCACGAATCTCACGAAGAAGATAAAGATAATTGCGGTGGCGTCTTGACTATTCGACGTCCTACAATGCAGCAGGTCGAATGTCATAATTATACGGCAGTTAAATTGAACGATCCGCATTTCACAGCGGCCCGATATTAAGTACATAAGCCTGAGCCCATAAGTAACCGCGTCGTATATTGACCGTCTATTTGGGTCAGTCCTTCATTAAAGTGGTTTGGTTGAGGAAGCTGCAATTTCTCGACAAACGACTGCGAATATTCCGACATATTGGATTATGTGTGCTCGAAATTTCCAATTTTGCCCCTCAATCCTCCCGCTTAAAATGGGGATTTCCAGCGCCTTATTTTGTATTATTGGAAGAACATTCTCTGAGGGGAAGACAATTTTTCGACCGGCTAAAATTTAGGGTAGGACAATTTCCGCTGGCTGCACGACGCATGGACCTCGGGTTGAAAACCTCGGATGTACAATAATTCCGTGTTCTAGGTTGCTTGTGCTAGCTATAGCTGGCTTAATTGTCTGTAGCTAAGTTAACTTTATTTGCACGACGAGCGATCGAGTCAAGAGTGCCGACGTGTGTGCCTGCATTGTAAACAGTCGACAACATGAAAATTGTTTACCGTATACTGTACATTAATACACGGTATTTTCGTATCGATGACTTCGCTCGTTCGTTTGACCCATGCATTATTATGATTTATTTTAAATTTCGGACGGGAAAATATAATATAGCCTGTTTGTGAGAGCTGTTGTCGTTGAGTCTTTCCTTGCAGTAGCTGTAGGCCTAGATGTAGACCTATAAACGTACATTTTTAATCTTGTGCCAACGTCTTTAAAATTTGGCGATGCCACCCTTCCAGTCATATGCAGTGGCCAATGCGGAGTGATACAGCCACATTTTTTAATCATGTATAGGACTAGGTCACAAACCAGAAAAAGTGAACACCATGAAAATATTTGAAAACACGAAATATAAGTGGAAATTGTGCACTTGATTGCCAAAACGTTTTCAGCTTCAGTCGGGGAGAGGGGGGTTGCCCCCTCCTGCATGACCATGGGTTTCCTCTACACCGCACTAGAGGCTAGGGACCCCATTATAGGTTCGCTCTGCCGCGATGTCCACGCCATTCCCGTCTTTTCCAGCTTCTGTGTCAGCCAGTGCCTGAGCTAGAAACGTCTTACTGGAGGGTGCGCAAAATACTGACGCCAATTACCGACGCTACACAACTTAAGTTGAAAAATTGACGGTGAACAGTAAAGCCGCATTCAAACTTGCTCGTTACCTCCGCCAAGGAGGTTATGTTTTTGCCAGAGTTTGTTTGTCTGTGTGTTAGCAAGATAACTCAAAAAGTTATGGAAGGATCTTTCTGAAATTTTCAGGGAATGTCGGGAATGGCATAAACTACAAGTGATTCAATTTTGGGGGTGATCCGGAAGGAATCCTGGATTCTTGATAACTTTGCTTGTTTTACCATTGGCAGATAAGAGAAACCGCTGCCAAACCGAATATGGTAATGCCACATGGCGTTGGCGGAGGTTTGCGGTCTCTGTCTGCTTTTCTAGTTAAAATGTGTTATCACTATTCGACACTACGTACTGCGCAGGGTCGTTGTAGTGAAAATAGCCTTTAAAGCCTATAATTTTACAGATTATGGCGTCAGTTTTACAGATAGAAAATACACTACACATTTTCACAGCATTTACAGAACGTATAATCGTACGAGTAATAGGGGTCTAATGCAAAACCGATCGTAAGAGACTAGAAGCGATCGGAAAACTCAAAATTCTGGCGAGACTGTATAGTGCTGCCACCTGGCGAATGCAAAAGGTACAGCATTCTGTTAGGCCTATGTTGTTTAATAATTTCTGGATCCGGATCTTTACCCATAGGCCTAATCCCACATCTGATTGCTCGATCCTTTGGATACTTTCCTTCAGTCTAATGTTATTTTTTTACCTCCGCCAAGGAGGTTATGTTTTTGCCAGACTTTGTCTGACTCTGTCTGTCTGTGTGTCAGCAAGATAACTCAAAAAGTTATGGACGGATCTTTCTGAAATTTTGAGGGTATGTCGGGCATGGCATAAGCTACAAGTGATTCAATTTTGGGTGTGATCCGGCAGGAATCCTGGATTCTGGATCACTTTGAAATTTTCGTTACCATTGCTTTCAATGGGGCATAAGGGAAACCACTGCAAAACCGAAGATGGTGCTGCCACCCAGCGAACAACATTGCCTTGGCGGAGGTGTGCGGGCTCTTGACTGCTTTCTAGTTTTATCGTAGGCCTAATCCGTTTATAACTCAAGCAATCGAACGGACAGACACGAGCAGACCAGGCCTGCAAAAGCACAGCTTAGGCCGTACTTCGACAGATGTGCCTATTAAGTATTACTTTAGCTTGCAGATTTTGTGCTGGTGGACGCATAAATAAATTAGTAGCAATAGACTACGGTTATAGCGTATACCAATGTAAGACAACGGCTAATCACATTGAGCAAACACTGAAGTAGTCAGCTAGATCTAACGTACGTGGTGCTTAGGCTAAACCAAAAGAAAATCCATTGTTTGCCCAGTGCCGACATAGGCTATGCGGCCTTCCGCCTTGAGCTGCACAACTTATTAAGCCGAAAATCGGCACACCGGACCCAGTGGCTTAATTAGTGGCGTAGCAGTTAGGGCGCTAAACTTGCGATCAAAAGATCGCGAGTTCGACTCACGGTTGGTCGCTATTTACCAGGACGAATGACTCTGCGAAGTGCAAATTTATGTGCTCAAAAAATCTTTAATTCTTTACCGTAGGCCTATGATTAACACCAAACCCCGGCAAACTCAGCCTGCCATCTTTGTGGGGTGGGTAAATCGAGTACGGGCCTGCTTGGATGTGTCGTGTGAAAGGTGACACTGTGTGATCCCACATATGGCAGCTGACGTTACGTCGATTTGCGACGGGTTTTCTGTAAAAAGTTATACTCGCCCTTTTAACGTGTCCTGGGGAACGTTTGCACTAATTTTGGAGTCCGTACGAGACGGACATGACCCGTAATGCGACCTATTACGATGGTTGCGTAAAAATAGTGCCCATATATCGAGCCGTCAGTGTCAGGTCTAAAAATTCTGTGATTCCGGTTGCTGCGCGTCCCTTAAAAACCCGCGTCCCTGAAATATTTTTAGACTTTCCGAAATCTAATATAAAACGATGCAGTTTATTGCACGCGTGCAAATTTTTAACACATTTTACGCGCGACAGCATGCAACGCTTCGCGCGTTTTAGCCATCGTCGAGGCGTCCGTCCGTCTGTCCGTCTGTCACACTCCGGTATTGTGTCAACATGTTGCAAGCTAGGACCACGAAATCGTCACCATGGACTGCCGCGAAGACTCTAATTTTGGGATCCGTAAAGCTTTTCCCGAAATTCGAAAGGGGTCACTCTGATCAAAGGCGCTAAATAAGAGGGGGGTACAAAAAGTTGGCTATTTTAAGCCAATAAGTCGCCGTATCTCAGAAGCGGTGCGATATAGGTTCTAGGTTACTATTAATCACTGATAGAAAGGCCCATGCGCCCTTTCAATTGACATCAAGATCAACGACCTTGAACCCCCAAAATAAGAGTTTTTACTTTTTAGTGATTTTTTTCGCGGTTTTTGGCTGCAACACACATTTCAAGAGTAAATTGCGCCGAAATGGCTTGAGATAGACTAAGACAACCTGCATATGGAACTTTCAGCATTAAACGTATTTTTTATCGGTTCAAGTCCCAACCCCCTAGGTTCAAGTAGGTCTCCTCAGCCCGCGGGTGTCAAAGAGGGGTACCCGCATAAAAGGTCGCTATTTTTTCGCTGTTGGTTCGTCTAGCCCTTGCAGATAGATATATAGGCTTGTTCTTACCGTAACAATAACTGCCGACAAATTAGCTTTTAATGGTTTAACATTAATGACTTTAAACGACCTTGAACCCCCAAAATAGAGGGTTTTGTGATTTTTTTTTGCAATTTTCGGTTGCAGCACCCACTTCAACAGTGAATTGCATCGAAATGAATGGAAATAAACCAGGACAACCTGCGAACAAGAATTGCTATAGGCTGTCGCGCGTTTCATGAGCTTTTCCCAAATAACTTGTTAACATTGTTGAACCATATTTTTAAAGTTTTGTGCCCCGTCCCTATTTTTACCAGATTGCAACCGGAAGCACATGAATTTTTTAGGTCTTACGAACTGGATAGCAACAGGTGCCCATGCGTCGTGACGTCATTGGTCAGTCAGACTACGTCACTGTCGACGAAAGCGCTGTCATTGGTGACGTCATGCTTCTTGATGAATATCCGCTTCACCGCAGACCAGCGTGTGTCCTGCACAGACAATTCGCCGACATCATCAATGCATTGTGACCTTTATTCTACACCACAGGGTTAGGCTATGAATGAAAGCTGGACTTTTTACAAAGAACTGTAGGCTTGTGGACGGTATGCTTTCTTCGCTGCTGCCCAGAAACTAAAGACAGGAACAAGCAGCGCCGTGGGTTATAAAGATCGGGAAAGAAAGTTGCAGGTATTTTTCGAAAGAGCGCTGCAAACTTGCAAAGTTCCGGCAAATTAAATTTAAAATGCTCAAAATTTGAATTGTGCCGCTAAATCCCCCCAAATGGGGGATTCTCGTTGTAATTTTTTACTCCTCGCGCGCTACGTTCCTATCGTAGCGAAGAGGAGTATATAAGATTAGTGTAATATTGAGGACCGACCGATGACCGACCTCTGTTCCTGGAAGAGCCTTCCTGGAAGAACTTTAAACGGCCATATCTCCATAACGGTGCTAGATAGACGCATGGTCACTATGGACCACCCATAGGAAGTCGACCCCGGGAGTCGAATGGTCACGTGACCGATGACGTCATTTGCGGTGTGAAAAGAAAAGAACTAAAAAGCAGTTGAAAGAATACAGGAGAAAATAGTGAGCGCGAGGAGTACATTAGATTGGTCACAATCTAAAATATTTCTTGTGTATTTTTGTCTTCGCCAAAGTGGACGTAGTGAAATGGCGGAGATTAAGTAATCACTTCGTCTGTGTGTCTGTCTGCGCACATCTGTGACTCTCAATGCATGACGTCATTGCTATTGTGACGTCACGCTACAGCACCGCTGCAATGCACGAGCGCCTTCTAGTCGCAAGTTTTTTTCCGACAAGAAGAGAATATTTCCGACAAACTAAAAATCAGGGGCTCTTTGCCCTCCCTTCCTACGACACCACTGCATTGAGCAACATACTCGATGATTGTGACTCAGCGACGCGTCGTCTTCATTAGCTGTTGATGCTGCATGACGTGCTTTGTTCTGCAGATCACCAGCCAAACGTCATCATCATCGTCATCAACATCATCATTATTACGACGTCGTCATAGTGCTCAGTCAACCGTGATCATTGTCCAGTGAAGCGTGAAGGTTTGCTGAACCTTTTTACCGTCATCGCCATCATCGTTATCACGTTGCTTCGTGGCGTGCTTTGCCCTGCAGATCACCAGTCGCTGCCCGGTGTGCTGCCACTAACTGTCTGGCTCTACGTTGTCCAGTTCTGCCGTCCTTCGAGTCACCGACGGCTGACGGGTCAACGCTGAACGCGGTGCCGTGCCGGTTCCACAGCGCATACAGTCACTAGCACACAACAACTCTAGTAGCAGTAGTAGTAGCTGTTGTTGTAGTTGTTGCTGTTGCTGTCGTAGTTGTTTGTTGTTGTTGTCCCACAGCGCACACAGGAGCTCTGCCGCCGTCAGCTCGCCGACGTTCTTGCTGACCAGACGGACCAGCAGCAGACCGTCTGGTCCAACTGAACATTGAACTCGCTGTTGACTAACTGACTGACTGACTGACTGATGATGACGATGTCATAACTTTCTGAGCATGCTGCTACTGATGCTGCTGGTGCTGATGATGATGCTATCGCGATGTGCTAGGCATACAGCAGCAGACCGTCACGTCGCAGGTAGTCGACGACGAAGCGGTTGACTTGCCTCCAGTCGCATCGTTCCAACTCGACCGCTCTCAGCTGACGACGAACGTACGACGTCTGTACATGTAGCAAACACATTGACAACCAGCCTACAATCTGCAATATTTATAGTTGTGCAGCTTTTGCAAACAACCACACTACGACTTTGGCTTTGGCATTTCACAATGTATAGTTATGTAGCATCAGTATTAAGCCAAGGTGGACAAAAATAGGCCTACAGTCATTCAGGGTCTACTTTTTCATGACGTTACGTGCCAAAAATTATTCAAATCGGCTAATGTTTTACGGAGTTGTTAAAAAAATAAAAGTGGTAGACGTTCTTTGAGACCCACTGTACATGCTTACCTGTATAGACAATATTGAGAGTTTTGATGTCCAGTGCAGCAGACTGACGAACGTGGCGACGGCGACGAAAACAAGCCAAAACCAAATGAGCAAAAAGATCTTTTCGTTTAACGTGAAGATGATGACGATGATGACGACGACGATGATGAGATGCAGGAAGATCTTTTCGTTGAAGAGGTTGATTGGCAGGACGCACTGCACGGTGTAGCGGTGGATGTTGACCTGCTGACGTATCTGGAAGTCGCAGAGGGTCACACGTGGAAAGCGCTCGGACAGCGGCCAGTCCAACGCACCGGACGCTGTCGATGACTTCACCAGTTCACTGACCACCGTCAGACCGTAGATGTAGTATATACTCTTACTGTGTGTGCTAACTAATTACTACTATCTACGTACTGCAACTAATACCGTAGATGTAGTACTCCGAGCGCATTCCCAGGAACGAGTCCAGCAGGAAAATCTACAAACCGGTATTTTGAGTAAGAAAGCGTCGACAGTGCTGCCCAGTGCTCACTTAGTCGAAAATGGTTTTTGTTATGTCGTAAAATCAGCTGACAGAGATCAGTTCCAAGAACTAAAATCTGTCTTTTTTTATTTATTTTATTTTTTATTTTATTTTAATATGTGATAAACACTTGCGACAAACGCGCAAGAACAATAACATAGGAAATAGTAAAGAAAACTACAAACATTACTAAGGGAAACAAAAGAAATACAGAAAATACATGATAAACAGACTACAAATAAACAAACTAATAACAGTTGCTAAATAAAATTCTATTGATAAAACTCATCTGGGCCGTCGTGCACGCAGGTGTAGTCAAATTCTAAGACATATTGTTACTACGGGTGTAGGACATTGCCCCGGATGTTTTGTCCGTTTTGCTATATCCGAACATTCCTCATACATCCTTATGCGTTAATTAGGCTCATTTCTACTTTCCTGGTTTAGTCGGCAATCGGCATCGAGTCGAGTTCAATCGTCTCGTAGACTCGCACACCGCTAATTGCTGCTAATTGTTGTGCCAACTCAGACGTAGTTGACGCACGTCAGAATTGTTTAAAATGGCACCGACTTCAAAGTCGCATTTGCTTTCGGCACCTCAAAGAACTCTGAGTCGTTGTAAGTTGGCATCGAGTGCAGTTCACTAGTAGCTTTGCTGACTTGAATAATGTAATTGCATGTCGAGTTGCTTTTGGCGTCGCAAGAAATTTCTGCTCAGGCTTGGCGCTGATTCTGATCCTGTGCTGTTAATGGCCCGGGGAAAATGCCGTAAGCACTAGAAAAGCAGGGGCGGGGGCGTTCGGGCGGAAAAATGTCCTATTGTTTTTATCGGTTACTACGAAGCTAAGCACCAGAGGCCGACAACAGTGGGCGGACAGGACGTCAAACTGTCGCCGATGCTGATGCCTAGGTACCGCGTCAAACGTACGCCTGACAGGCCGGTGACACCGGCTATCAGTCAAGACACCGCAACAGTTCATCACTCAGCACGGATGGACGGAGCTATAAGGGTGAGGCTCTTTGCCCAGCCTGGTACCTACAGGACTCCGTGGAGGCTTGGATAAGTGAGTGAGTAGGGCTTAACGTCCCACCCGACACAGTATAGGTCATTTCGGAGACGGCCTTTCCAGGCGGAATGCACACAAACACATAATAACGGAACAGTAAGTTTAACTTTTACAGGAACAAAAAAAACACAAAATACAAAAAAAACAAGCTAAACCTAAAACTGTAAAAACTCCATTATACGCGTGCATAGGTAATTAACATAATAGTCGTTCTAATAATCTTCCCTGTTATCCTCCAGACAGACATCAATGTGATAATGCTGTCTGTTGGAGGACAGGAGTGAGGCTTGGATAGAAGACGGGACTAGACGTGACTTGTGGCAGTGACTGATGTTCACCTGCAATGTCAGTCGCTAATAGCGCTACGACTGTTCGGCCTGATGCCACAGCCAAAGCTAACACATGACAACGGAACGAACATTTTACGCACAATAATTTTAGAAAATACGTAAAATATCGCACTACAAAATTTGCGTTAATTTATATACGTCTATAGCACAATGTAAATAAGTACACAAGCAATTCGGCATTTTCTTGCATTCTACTGCTTTAGAGCTTTGAATAATGCGAGTGAGTTGAGTATAATCAAAGCATGCCGCTCTGTCGTAGCGTGGCTAAGTGCCGCACGCGACTAAGTTAATAATTATCCACCGTCGACCCTGTGTTACACTGCCTCTCCCCGGCATTTCGGTGTAAGGGTATTTCATATGACGCCTACACGCTTGTTAAGTTCTTAATTCGGGTGTCGAACAGTCGCCGGCATAGACATATTCCCGTATGAACTACGGCCTGCTACTGCAGGGCGGACAGACGCCCGCCCCGCAGATAGCCGACTTCATAGTCTAGGCTTACGCAAGGTCTAGCGGCCTTAGAATTTGAGTTTTGGACAGAGTTTACTTTTTTGGTAATTCTGAATGATTAATATGCTAGAATTCTGCTCTTCGGTGGGATCATGGGATGGCTGCTGTGCAATTATCCAATGCTAGATGGTCGGCCTCCGGCGAAGAGAGTCAAGCCAGCGATAGTGCAACTGCAGCAGCGTCTCGTCAAGCATTGCGAGGAACGACGCGACGGCACCAAATCCGTCGGCGAGTTCCTCGGAGCTATCGGACATTGCATTCGACTACAACAGGGGTTTCAAACTCATTTGTGGGTGCGGGCCACACTGCAAGATATCACTCAGTCGGTGGGCCGCATTGTTTTTAGAGACGACAAAATGCAGTAAATGCAGTAATTAATAGGCCCCTACAAATGACAGAAGTTATTTTTATTACAGTATATACTGTAGTTTAAAACTTCATATTTTTCCAGTCTCCGACTAACTCTTACCACTGATTTGGCAGAAACTAGAGAATCCACGTTAGTCTTGAAATCACGGGTGTTAGCCAACTGCAATGTTGCATTCAGACGTTTACTAGTGAGTCTTGATCACAAAGCAGATTTGTTGATATTCATTGATGAGAAGAACTGTTCACAAACGTATACGTGTACGTACAGCCAAACATCGCCATTAGGCTATTTTGGAGGCTGCAGAGACTAATTTTAGATACTTTTTTCTGAAAAAAATTGTAGAAATCAGGAACACCCATATCCGTGTACTTCTGCTTGTCACACTTCAAATCTAATACCTCCATCTGGAATTCTTCGGAAACGCTTTTTGCATCAGGATCAAACGGAGTGGCAAAGAGTGCAAACTGTGGTTTAAGATTATTGAACTTTTTAAAACATCGGTCGAACTCTGCAAGAAATCCAAAAATGACATCTGCATAATCTTTTAGCCACCATGGCTTAACTTCACTTAGGCCTACCACCTGAAGAGATGAGAAATGGTCTAAGTTGCCAGCGCCACCGCTGGTCGCTGCCAGCATCAGCATGCGGCTCCACTAAAGAGAACGCAAATGAAAAAATAGTAGTTTCACTGGTTACTGGAAAAATGCCATAAAATGAATAAAACGACTTATTTTTATCCTAAATTTAAAAATTTCAGATAGTGTGTCGCGGGCCGCAAATGACGCCTTCGCGGGCCGCATGGCCGCCGCGGGCCGCGAGTTTGAGACCCCTGGACTACAATGACATTGATATGTTGACTAGAGAGTATAGATGTAAAAAACTGTCTGGATGTGTTGCAGTCGTGACAGCAATAGCAAAAGCTAGACAAGCTAACGAACATTGACATTCATTTGTCATATTGACTTTAGATGTAATGCACGTTCTTTACACTTTTACGCATTATCCTACAACTTTTTGCTATAGATTTACTCTAAAAAAAGTCGTTTTTTTCGAAGAAAAAAATCATGCACTTTGCCTGCGTCAGTTAATTGATTAAGACATTTTCCCCTTAATACAGCGTTAAAATATAAATAGGATTACTGTAGGACAACGCAATGAACATATTTTCATTATAGGTTAAACTAGAAATACGTTCTGTGGAACGAGGTATATGTCCCATCGCCACGCTATATAGTCTAGCAACTGTGTTTCAGCGTTTGACGCTCTTGTGAGCCTGCAGCCAATATTGTCTTTGAATAAAAACGGTTGGTTGCCATGACAACAGGGGTCTTCGGGGGAGAAACTTACATGACACCATTGCATAGCCCGGGCCCGAAAATAGGGGGTAGGTGAAAACAGCGTCAATTATTTTTGCGAAAGCCAAGTTATAGTCAATTTTGTCTCAAAATTCGTTGCCATGGCAACGGGGATCGGCAAGGGAAAACTTAACACCATCGGATAGCGCGGGCCCGAAAATAGGGGGAGGTGCAAACAGGGAGCAATTATCTTTTACGGGGGCCGAGTTATAGTCAATTTTGTCCAAAGATTCGTTGCCATGGCAACAGTGGTTAACAGGGGAAAAATTTAAATGACACCATCGGATAGTTCGGGCCCAAAATGCAAACAGCGCGTAATTATCTTTAACGGGGACCGAGTTATACTGTTTTGAAATCTCTATTGGCTGTAATGCAAAATTTTGCAATTTTTGAATGGTTGCTATGGCAACTGGGGTCGATTGGGGGTAAATTTAAATAACACCGTTAGATTGCCCGACTCCGAAAATAAGGGGGTAGGTAAACATAGCGCGCAATTATCTTTTACGGGGACCAAGTTATACCGCTTTGAAGTCCCAATAGGTCGTAATGCAAATTTTTAAAAATTCGTGCGGGCAAACGACTGTGCGGGCGACTGTCCGTGCGGGCGATTGTCCATTCCCCCCCCCAAAAAACTCACCTGGGTCGTCACGCAATTGTGAGTCATTATAAGTCAAGTTCTAAGGCGCTATAAGACCGTGAGTTGACTTTAAAGATGACGGTGTCCGGACATAACCGCCCCTCCTCTGACACAACTCCCCCTAGAACGAAATTCTCCCTCTTGGACCGAGGTAGGACGAAACCTCTTAGGACACAACACAACAGTCAAAATAATTTCGTTTCGAAATTATAGCGATGATACATTATTTGACTGACAGCAGTCGCCTGTAGGCTATATATGCGGAGTCTATCTTGCCATGACGTGTTATATTATTTTACGCCACAAAAAGATGTACTTGGTTTTGATATTTATTAGTAAATGCAAGTCTTAGTATTGGTAACGACAACAAAGTCTTGTTTACATTACGTGGACATGGCAGAATGCTGTCGACTAATTATAGGGGGTCTGTCCTAGGGAATTATGTCCGGGTCGGTTCGGTCTTACCTTCAAAGATGACAACGGGCGGTGATGTCTCGTGAACGGCAAAAAGTTATAAACCATAGGGAGATGGACATTCCC
>Ga0209367_1009388_pt1 | contig 13278 bp, 4 predicted proteins | sample WorMetLIZISLAND2_FD_187412 | JGI IMG/M metagenome (GOLD analysis project Ga0209367, IMG submission 187412) | Marine gutless worms symbiont microbial communities from Max Planck institute for Marine Microbiology, Germany - Olavius geniculatus... ... | reverse complement strand
AACGATAACTTAGTGATAGTTAATAAACAATATAAATTGCTGTTTATCAAAACGTCACTGTGACGTCATCGGCAGTAACGTGTAACCAGTTTTTGAAAATTAAATAGCATTTTTAGCATGAACATTTCTGAATGCCGAAAAATCGGTAGGTGGTCATGTTAAAAAGTCGATAACTTCGTCGTTTTTCAATAAAAATCACATTTTACTTGGCAGTTAAATGTAGAATGTTTCACTAAATAAAGACGTAAAATTTCATGTTAAAATCCCAAACGGTTGCTGAGAAAACGGCGAAAACATTTAGGGGTCCACTTTTTTCTGCCGCACCCTGTATACATCGCCGGTTAATAGCGCCATGCCGCCAACACTTTTTGTAACTAGATAATGTTCATACGAACACGGAGTCTGTCCAATGCATTTCGATAGTTTACAGTATACAGGGTGCGCCAAAAAAAATTTACCCCCTGAGGTTTTCTGATAATTTTTCTGAAACGGCTGAGAATTTTTAAACAAAATTTTACACGCCTATTATCCATTCAGATTTATGCTAATCTGCAAAATTTTATTCAGTTATCTCCAACTTTGACAAAGTTATGCCGTATTAAGCGCGACCACTCACCGGATTTTTACATTTCACAACACGTCCATCACGAGTTTTACTAACTGACAATAAACAACATGTTTAAAACAGAAATAATTGACATTTTATGAACCCCTGCAGCACACAGTTTAGTTAACATATTTGTACGAAGTTCACATCGTATGCTCAGAATGTCGGCCACCAGCCGAAACGCATGAGTTCAGACGTTTGCGAAAGTCGCTGATAGCTTTATTGATCGTTGTCTGTGGTAAGTCGTCCCATATCTGCTGCAATGAACTTTTTAGCTCTGGAATGGTCTTTGGCTTTGGGTCAATGCGGCATATTACGTCGGAAGTCTGCTGCCAATGCTCGTTGACGACTGCAAACGGTTGCTTCAATTTGGATTCATGTTTCAGCAAGACGGCGCTCCTGCGCACACGGCCCGTCAGACGCAGGACTAATTGACTGCAAACTGTACTGACTTCATCGCAAAGGACCAATGGCCACCAAATTCACCCGACCTCAACCCACTTGACTACCATATGTCGGGCGCAATGCTTCAGGCATTTCATTGGTTCATAAAATGTCAATTATTTCTGTTTTAAACCTGTTGTCTATCGTCAGTTAGTAAAACTCGTGATGGACGTGCTGTGGAATGTAAAAATTCGGTGGGTGGTCACGCTTAATAGGGCATAACTTTGTCAAAGTTGGAGATAATTGAATAAAATTTTGCAGGTTAGCGTACGTCTAAATGAATAAAAGACGTGTAAAATTTTGTTTAAAAATTCTCAGCCGTTTCGGAAAAATTATCAGAAAACCTTGGGGGTAAAATTTTTTGGCGCACCCTGTATGTCCGTATGAATATAATCAGTGAACTGTTTAGACTGGTAGAAAAAATCAAACAGTTTAATTTTAAACTGTACAGCAGCAATGATCCTTTCATCCTTCTGTATTATTTTAACTAAACAATAATTGACTTTTTGGGGTCACGTGACGTCATTGATCACGTGACCATTCGACTCCCTGGGGTCGACTTTCTATGAATGGTCTATGGTGACCATGCGTCTATCTAGCACCGTTATAGAGATATGGCGCCTCAAATGTTAGACGCACGGACGTTGACACGGAAAGAAAAAAAGGAAGGGGGAAGGAGAAAAGGAAAAGGGAAAGTGAAAACAGAGAAAAGGAAGGGAAAGGGAAAGGAGAAGTTGAAGGGGAAGGAAAGTGGGAAGGGAAGGTAATGGGAAGGAGAAGGAAAAGGGAAAGGGGAAAAGGAATGGAAAAAGGGGAAGTGGAAAAGGAAAGGAAACGGAGAAGGGGAAGGAAATGAGGAAGAGAAAGGAAAGTGGAAGGGGAAATGGAAGGGAAAGAAAATGGAAAATGGGAAACGGGAAAGAAAATGGGAAGGAGAAAAGGAAGAGAAAGGTGGAAGGAAGATAGCTTAAGAAAAGTTGGACGCACGGACACACGCACGCACGTACACTCAGGTGATTCTATACTCTGTCCAGATGTTTGTTTAGCTTAATTCAGTATGTGTAGGCAATTTTAGTTTGGTTTATTTCCTGAGTGTTACATGTTATTTTACCACAATGTAAATTTCATAGTTTCTAGACTTCATTTATCAACAGACACATGTTAAATTGAATGTAGTGTAGTGTAGTTGAGTTTATGTTCAGTGTTTATTTTTATTGGTGTATTTCCTACAGTGTTATTTCGTATTTGCTCACAGCAGTGTTTGGTGCACGCTTGATGCGTCTCATTAAATCAGTAATTCATTCGTTCATTTATTCATTCAATGCTGTGCATTGCATTGGACAGACAAAAACACACTTTTAGCCGACTGCATTGCACAATGTTATGTCCGTCCGTTTGTTGTCTGTCTGTAACATATGTATTGTGGCTAAACGGTATGTCTTGTAAAAACTGTGTAAAAAGCAATTAATGTTGCGCGACCGCTACCTTGCGGTACCAACTCGGACCCCCTTCTATTTTCCATTCCCACGAACGGAGGTACTGACTGTACCCCAGAATACTTGCATTGCAAATTTTGGTCAAACCGCTGCAAATAATAGCGACATGCTTTTTACTGACAGCCTACAGGAATTGACCAACCCATATTTAGTGGTGTCCCTATTGGTCGCCGATGGTCGGCTATCCTATAGCGACAGCTGGGTTTTGTCTAATGCATTTTGCTACAAGTAAACTCCTTAGCCGTTTTTCCTACAAATTCGGCTTGCTAGTATGAATGGAAACTCGGGTTTTAAAAAAGGGGCCATGGGAAACCCCGACATTTTGCTAAACCGGAAACCCGGGTTTTTTGCAGTTCGCAAAACCCGCGTGTTTTGAGTTTGCGTTTTTGCATTAAAAGCGCTGCATTTAATGGAGTATTATACTACTCTAAATAACAGAAAACACGTTTCTGACTAGATATAAATTGCTGAAACAGGGGTTTTGAGCGCCGACGTTTGGGCGCCATTATTTGGACGCCACTGTTTGGGCGTTTACCGTTTGGGCGCCGGGACATTTGAGCAAGTCGCCGTTTAAGCGCAGGACGTTTGGACGCCAAGCCATGACTCCGCAGTTAATAGGGTTTGAAAATTTTGCATGATATTTGTAAGTAAATAAGTAAGTAACTAAATGATTTATAAAGCGCCAAAGTTTCAGAAAGAATCAGGGCGTATGTCAGCGTATGACGCGTAATTCACGCGCAAATTACGCGAAATTCACCCAGCATTTAGTCGGAAAACAATGATCTAGTTTGTCACTTGACGACGACACTGCACAACGACGACGAACGATGACGACACGAAGCGTGACAACAATGTATGATGATGACGAAGTACAACGACGCACGACTAAGAAACGTGACGACGACGACGGCAAAGCCAGACGTCGATGAAGAAGCGACTCACGACGACAACGTACAATGACGTCACGCGACAACGAACAACGACACAATGGCTATTAAATAGTATTTGCCATTCGCAAACTTACGTATGTAGCCTATACATAATTACGAATTTAACTCCAACGATATGCAAATTAATTTTGAAAAAATGCCAGTCACAAAGCATGGGGCCCAAACGTTCGGCACCCAAACGGCAGCGCCTAAATGTCACGTACCCATCCATAGCAAAATATCACTTTCAGTACCTTTCTACCCCCTGTGACAATCAGATTAAAGTTTGTAAGCAGAAGTCCCAGTTGACTTATATACCTGGATATAACGGCTTTTTAAACCCGAAACCCGAGTTTGGAAAAAAGCTCCGGGGTTGGAATCCCTATACTGGCTAGTAATATTTTGGCTAATATCCGGATTAACCGGATTAACGCGCAAACTGTATGAAATCCGGCTGAAACTGCGGCTGACCACAAACAAATCTGGCTGAAGTTTCGGGGAGCAGTTGGGACATGATTTATCTGTGACATTGTAGTACCATACGACTATTAAATCATGTTTTGCTTCTGGCTATTTCAATGTCATTTTCAATCACAGTATACTAAACTATAAAACTAGTTAGTCATGGTCGTATTCCTATTGTAAACTTGAATTGTACTAGAGATCAGTGACTACTAGTTGATGATGATGATGATGATGATGATCAATGTGAACTGAAAGTAGTTGGCAGCATGTTATTATTCGGTTGCGAACCCGGCGATGGGCTGTTGAGGGGTCTAAATACCCTTTCTAAGCGTTTGCATGGGTAAACCAGTGCAAATGGCGAAATAGCGCCGAAAGCACAACACACGAAAACGTACAAGTTGGAAGTTAAAAACAAGATGATGTGAATGATGTGGTAAGCACGTCTGCCTGCGATATGAAGGCCTGCTTGTTGGCTGGTGCTTCGCTGAATTCACGCTCTATTGACCACTGTCACGGCTGCTGCTGCTGCTGCTGCTGCTGGCCGTTGCTATGGTAACGCCGAGGGTCATTCAGCTCAATCGCTTGCATGAATGCCAATACTCCTCGCCTACGCACTGCTGGGCCTGGCTCACCTGCGCTTTTAGGTCAAAACAATAACATTACACCTGGACTGCAGTTTAAGACCGGTCGAAACACGTGAATCGGTGCACGGAAAGTCTGAAATACAAACGGATGCTTCGTGTTAGCAGTTTGAAGTTTTTTACTCATAGATACGTGTTAGCAGTAGTTTAGATTTGTTAGAAACGCGCGAATGCCTAGAAGGCCTTAATAAAACATGCACGAATGCGTTGTAAGACAATATCAAAATAATTATGTCGATTAATAATTACAACGGCGCCAGTATAAGATTAAGATGGTGATGACTGTTGAAATAAACGGTTGAATGCAGTCAAGCGTGACGCGGTTGTTGCAACGAAAGCTTGCACATCAATAATCCGGTAAGTAATAGAGTGTTTACACGATCCAGCAAACGTCCAGCAAAGTTCCGGCAAATGTATTCAAAATACACATGCTAATTGCTGGACGTTTGCTGGAAGTTTGCGTTTACACGATCCAGCATTCATCCAGCTAGCTGGAAGTTCTGTGGTAATTAGGAGGGCCGGCGGGTTGTAACTACAGATTTAAATATTAATAATATTGGTGATAGGCAGATTGAAAACACGTAGGCCTATCGGCTGTGGGCTAAGCCTAGGCCCGCCTAGGGCTTAGCCCACAGCTGATAGGCGGCGGGGTAGGCAGCTGATAAGGGGCGGGGTTCCACCAGGCCAGCTAGACGTTTGCTGGAAGTTTGCTGGACGTTGCTGGATCGTGTAAACATCCCATAAATCACAAATGTTGTCACATTTCTGTCCGGTGCAAATATTTTAAGTGATGGGGTGTTTACACGATCCAGCAAACGTGCAGCAAACTTCCAGCAAATGTATTCAAAATACACGTGCTAATTGCTGAACGTTTGCTGGACCTTTACTGGATCGTGTAAACACCCTATGAGACACAGTAATCGTAGAAAACTGTGTGTCCGACGTCTCTGAAATTTTTACTAAACTCTCGAAAATATTGGTGCAGTTTTTTAGTTTGCTTTTAAAATTTCTACTAAAACATTACACCGTTTGTTATGCTGCAGTAATTTTACTTTAGTTTTTATTGGCACTGTTCGATGTAAAAGTTGCTTTTCCTATATCGTGATATATCGAAATACTTAGAGTAACACATCTTTATTCTACAGTTTACCGCGCCCTGCTGCAACAAACTGTAGCACAATATGCGGCTGACTGGCTGCGGTGGAGTGTTTGTAAATATTTGCCTATGTGGTAATTATCGTATAACGTTACGGTATACGAGTACCTACGTTTTTTCTCTTGAGTAAGCTCACTGTCTCCTCATCCTTGGCGTCGCCATAGTGGTATGGGACATTAGGGTATTCACTTGTTTCTTCGATTTTCAGCTGCTCAATATTTTACGTCATTTTACAGACGGATAGACGGATAAACTTCAAATTTCGTAACATTTACGCGTATTACCCTTGAATAATTTTCTTCATTGTTTCTTGCCCACTTTGTAACAAATTCGCCACGGCGACGCCGCTGCAAGTCTTTATAAGCCCAAATTCCATTACGCCGACTTTGCGACAAAGTCCGGGACACGTTCCCGACAAAGTCGCGGACGTGTCGCGCACACAAATCATGAAAGTCCGCGACACAAATCACGTCACCGACTTTCGTGATTTGTGTCCGCGACAAAGTCCACGAAGAAGTTTCGGTGAAAGTCTGCGTAATGGAATTTGGGCTATAGCAAGCTGATTGTTTTAAAGGTTCGTTTGCGTGTCAGTAAATACGTTAATAAGCTGTGAATGAACTGCCATAACTGTGTTTTAAGTAAAGTTTGTAGTCTGCTTTTTCTTCGTGATGTATTTTCCCCTAAATGTTGTGATACGATAGCGACCTTTTTTGTTATTTTAAAGCTAAGTAACGATACTAAAAACTTAGAACTGTATCATCGCCAAGATTTCTGAATTTGCGTCCAAAAAAGCTAAAAACGAAAAATAACGGACTTAATAGCTAGAAAACTGCTTTAAGTTAGACCGCAGATCGGCTTATCTAAGTCTTCCACCTCCGGCGCCTACGTTATAAAGGACGTAAAATGTTTTAGTTCATGTGGGATGAAACTAAACCAAGCCTAAAACAAAATCGCGTGCAATTCGTCAGTGATTGCGCATTATTGTCCAGTGCAGCACGGTAGTGCTGACACTGTTGTAAGGGCGATGAACGTTAAGTATAGGAAATGGCGTTTAGGGGGTCCTCCAATTCCGAAACCGCTTTGCCAATTTACGAAAAAAAACTTGGCATCAGTGATTATGTCGACGATCCAACCCCACGTCCAAAATTTGGTTACAATCGGTTGAAGTTTAGGTTATCGTCTCGCTGCGGGGCACAGATAGACGAGCCAGAACATCATACACCTGTGCCTGCCTCACTGCTCGCAGTGAGTCGATTGGTCGCTACGCTCTGCTGAACACATCCCGGATACTGTCAGCAATTTGACGGGACGATATTATGATGCACTCTATAGTTTATAATTGCGTCGGCGGCGGCCAGACCAGTTCTTAAGTACATCATTATACTGTGTGTGTGCCAATACGGTCGGACTTAAGTAACATCTCAGATACGTACGACGACTGCAGGTGGCGATAGGACATTATGCACGTTCTGCGACCTAAGTGACCGCGAGTTCTAATCAGGCCTAAGTTCAGCTGAGACCAATCTCTATAAGTTTGTCTCTTCTTGCAGATTCCTGCGCGTGCGCTGCTCAAATAGGAACTGTGACAACGATCGCTGATCGCAGAACACTCGGACACCTTGCAGCAGGAGCTGCAGCTAACTTTTATGGTTTGACACGAGTGATAAGTCATCTCCGATACAATGGATTAATAACACGTAAGGTTCGTACTTGTGCATGATTAATAATGATCGCTTTTTCTTTTGCAATTATACGTGTTCTGCCGCATAGCATCCCGAAATGCGATTTGTCGCCAGAATGATCTATCTTCGTCCTATAAATGTCTGTTTAAAACGACAAAAATAAAATAAACAAAAATGTAATGAACATAATGAACCGAGCTAAAATGTTGTTAGAGTTTATTTCAATCAAGTTCATTTTGTTTTTGTTGCTTTAAACACATCTTTATAGGATTGAGAGAGCTTATTTTGTTTGCTTGGTATGCGCTTTAACGTGAACTGCACGATTAGGTATGAAATAAAAATATTTTCGTCACTTTTGGGGGAATTAATGTTAAATGTTTTGATATTAATATGGAAATGCGATAATTGGCGTACGGACTGAATCGGTTGATGCTTAAGCATTCTATGACAAACTCATGAGGAGGTAGTGTGAATCGCTACGATTTAAACAAGTAATTTGAACAAAGCTCATGAAACGCGCGACAGCCTTAGCAGTTCCTATTCGCAGGTTGTCTTGATCTATCTGTATCCACTTCGACGCAATTCACTATTGAAATCTACGCCGCAGCCATAAATTGCCAAAAAACACCAAAACCCTTATTTTGAAATTTCAAGGCCATTCAAGGTCATCGATGTTTACATTAATAACAAGGTTGTCACTATTGTTTCTTATGATAAGCAGCATGTTTCTGCCTATCTGCAATCGTTCAAAAATTGCAAAAAAATTACCAAAACCACCTTTTTTTTGGGGGGGGGTTAAGGTCGTTCAAGGTTATCGATGTTGACAAATCTAAAAAGCCCCTCACCAAAGCTTGTTATGATATGCAGCATGTCTGTGCCTATCTGCAACCGTTTTCACCCTACACGAGATAATTGCGGTAAAATAGCCATTTTAGGGAGGGGGTCAGGGGGTAGCTATCTTTGACGCCCACCTGCGCCGGCCTCCTTGAATCTAATGGGGTGTTTACACGATCCAGCAAACTTGTAGCAAACTTCCAGCAACCGTAATGCTGGACGTTTGCTGGAAGTTTGCTGGACGTTTGCTAGATTGTGTAAACACCCTATAAGGGGTCGGAACGTAGACAGCTAAAATCTACGTTTAATGCTAAAAATTTTATACGCAGGTTGTATTGGTCTATCTCCAGCCATTTCGTCGCAATTCAGTGTTAAAATGTGAGTTGCATCCAAAAATTGCAAAAAATTCACTAAAACCCCCTTCTTGGGAAGTTCAGCGTCATTCAAGGTCATCGATGTTGATAAATCTAAAAAGCCTGTTACCAGTGCTTGGTTCGATAAGCAACATATGTGTACATATCTGCAACCGTGTTCACACTAGAAGAGCCAATAGGGTTAAAATAACGTTTTTAGAGGAAGTACCCCTCTTTGACGCCTTCGTTCGAGGGAAACCCCCGCACCCAGGGACACAAAATTTTGTCACGAAAAACTAGAGACCTTAAGGCAGCCCATGGTAAAGACTTTATAATTTTAGCTTGCACCGTTTCAATCCAGTGCCAGGGTGCGACGGACGGACAAACAGACGGACAGACGGACGGACGACTAGACGATGGCTAAGACGCGCGAAGCATTCTGCTGTCGCACGTAAAAACAGAATCACTTATAAATGTTGGCTTTTGCTAAAGTTAATGCACTGTTATTATTAGGGCATCTATCGCGTTGAACACTATATTGTGTGCTTCGATGCTTCATGCACCAGCTCCGTTATTGTCAAATTTAATTTTGTATTTTATAAAGCAGCTGTTATAGTTTTGTTCTGAAATAAAAAAAAAACAGTACATAAACTCTGATAAAATGGACAAGCATAGCAAAAGATTGCAGTAAATTTTTGTATTGCTATTCCTCAGTAACTTATAAATTGTTTGTTTTTCGAGTGCTTTTTTCTCAATTTTCACTGCTGAGATCGCGGCTATGGGAAAGCTGACTGTACACCGTGTCTCAAAAACATTCAAAATTGTTTTTGCTATAACTTTGTCAAATCTCCACCAATTTTGATAATTTTTGGCAAATTAATAGCCAAGGCGATAGAATTATGTAAGATATACTCATTGTTTACCTCACCAAATTTATGTCAATGCACTACCGTGTGAAACATAACTGCTCCAAATTCTTGCATGATGCCACATTGTTGTCTCCAGTAAACGTTGTAACGACCCAATTAAGCAGACAAAATGCATAAATGTAAATTAATTAGCAAAATTATAAGTTTGCATAACAACTCGCACAAGATATTAGAGTGCATGCCTAAAGTGTGTTTTACATACACGGACACAATGGTTTAGATGAAATCCTACTGGCTGATAATAGAATCAACGTTTAACTGATCAAACGACATTCACTCATCCATTGAATGTATCTTGAGCTCATCATTCAGCTATGTTGTTGTCTGCTATTATCACCGTAAAATATTTAATACCACATAATTATTAAATCACGTGGCGCCCTCTGTTGAATTTATGATGCAAAGGTGAGCTTGATACAAATAATCGTCGTGTAATGTAACAATTTGGAGCATCTGCGTTTCACACGGTATGCGTTGACATAAATTAGGTGAGATGAAAGTTGGGTGCACCTTATATAATTCTATCGTCTTGGCCATCTCTCTGCCAAAAATTATCAAAGTTGGTGGAAATTTGATAAAGTTATGACAAAAACAATTTTGACTGTTTTTTTGATACACGGTGTAGATTTCAGTTGGGAGATGAGCTGCAGTTTCGTAACGGTGCGCCAGATTGCGAAAGCTCATTTCACTAAAAGTCATAATAGACTGCTAATGGCTAAATAAGCGGCTTTCACTATTTATCGCTATACTCCGTAGTGCAATTACGTTGAACGCAGGCAGCGCAAAGTATAAGAAGTCAAGAGAGACCTTATGTAGAAAAAACGTCGTGACTGGGTAACACAGCACTTGTGTCACATAGTATATTTGGCGTCGTGACAGGTAAGAAAGAAGGGGCAACTTTTCCGTTCCTTCCGTTAAATCTTAGCCTCTCCAACATTTTTGTAGGAACTTATTTTTCAAAGAATACAATATTAAGGCTAAGGGCTGAGAATCCTCACTTTGGAAAAGTTTAGCGGCAAAATTAAAATTTTAAGCAGTTGTGTTTTCTCTGTCGAAAAGTTGCAGATTTGTGTGACATTATTTCAACTCTATGCTCTTTCCTACAACTTTTTGAATTTAAAACGCCGTTGCTGTCACCCCATGCGCAGCACCGATTTCTGTAGAAAATACTGCGGGGGCGACATGTCTGTTCCGTTGTAACTGCTTTGTCCTTTTCCTCGCCGCTCATTGTTGCAGTTTTGCATTTCTTTTTGTTGTGTTTTGTTTTTTCTTCATTCGCCTTTTTAAAATTTAGTTTGGAAACCAGCAAATGACGCATTAGGGCTAAATTACGTAGACACCAAGATGCAAAAATTGTCTCGTTCGGTAGTTTCTTAACGGACAACAGCACACATATAGGCATAATGCTGCAAAATTCGTAAAGAATCAAAAGCCTTTGAGTCTGAAGACGTCGCCGCTCAAACTTTATGCGGCGGTGAGGACGACAGGACTTCTCAAGACGCCTCGTCACATGGGGCGCAGCCGTAACTTGTCGTATTCTGTGAATTAACTCAAACTGTGGCTTGCCCATCACCCAGTCGCATTTATTGTTCATCGGATGATTTTTCTTCTGACTAACTGACATAAATAGCAGCGGCGACGATGCATGGCCAGCACAATGCGGCATTCGTTGGTGGTCTTCCCACCAGCAATAGGCCCTACTATAGCATGGGATAATAGGAAAATGAACTGACAGACAGAGGTCATGTGACGTGTACTAACTGGTTCCTGGCCTGCTTAGGTTAACCCTTACCATTACAGTCCCGGTCTAGCACTGATGGCCATTCAATTAAAGAACAGCATTGTGTTATTTGAAGTCAGACAAACCGAAATGACATTTACGACTGCTCATTAAATTCTATTTAAACGTGCAGTAATGATGTCTACGCGTTACGGTTATGTGGGAAGTCTGTAGTAGACTTATTTCATCTCACTGTTTAAACGCCACTTTTCATTTTGAAATTAAAATGTAGTTAACTGTTCTCAGTTGTGAAGCGTGTTACTAATACTACATAAAATTATAGCGGGAAATCGTGACTAGCACATAAACCTTTACGACGGCAGGGTATTTAGTTTATTTGTTACCCGTTTTCGTGCAAACAGACAGAGGTTGGAGGATAAAATGGATAAAATTTGTACTGTTCTACACGAGGTGTAAAATGAGCACACAACGAAGCTACGTGTCGACATGCTTCAGCTTTTGCTACATCAAGATTCAACAGCCGTTTTTGCTGTATAGGTTGTACAATAATTATCTTAACGTCTATTAGGGCCCTAAGTCACTATTATCTTCGCTGCGGTTTTTCATAATAAAATGTTCCCATTTTCTCTAGACTTGTGAGTGGGCCTGATTGTTTTGCTCTATCTTACAGTATTCGCAATTTCGTTTTTTTTTGTTTTATTTTATTTATATTTTTTGTTACTCCTGTGTTTTGGCTTCGTGCTACGACGTTCATGTTTTTTGAATAATCGTACACCGTTTCGCATTATGATCTTAATACTAATAATAATCGAATTCGACTAGCGCCTTTCCGGTTAACCGTGTTTTTATTTGTTTTAACCTCAGGAAAATGAATGATCAAATGAATGATTTTTGCCAATTTTATATACTATAGGCCTACTTACTATACGGCTTGTCACAGAGAGATAAAGACTGCAGCGGACCTAACACATCTATGGAACTCCTTAACTCCTCAAATTCGTCAGTGTCAAATCTTGGCTACCTTCAGACGTCACTTAAAGACCCACTACTTTCAGTCAGCCTTTTCTGCCACCTAGCGTCCATCATCATATGCGCCCTGATTCTTTCTGAGATTTTGGCGCTTTATAAATCATTTACTTACTTACTTACTTACTTACACATTAAATATACTTTAATATACTCAGCTAGCACTGGTACTGCTGTCGCTACTTTCGACCGCAGTCATGCGTCATAAACCACACACCGATGTAGCCCATGCGATCTGAGCATGCTTTGAGTATATTACCGCACTGTCTGGAGTGGTATAAGCTCGTGCTGCGTACTCGCTTAACCACTCCAGCAGTGCTGTAACCAGTACAGACAGAACGCGTTAACGCGACATCAAAGATGTAGTCTAATTATCACCCAGAAACATATGGCTGATGTCAGGAGTGAATTTTACGTGCATGCGTTGATAGAGGTGGTTATCATAAACTCAGTTGTAATCCGGTTGAATTGACATGTGAATCGATTACACCACAGCAAGTGCGTACCACGTGACGTAGTAGGCCCATAGGCCTGCACGATAGGCTACTACATCAATGGCGTGAACAGTGTATCGTCAACTGAATGTGTATGGGCCTAGCCTACAGAGCTCTCTCAACAGTGGCGTAAACAAGGGCCCCTCCAATCCCTTAGACATGGCCTTATATTGTTCCCGCCGGATTTCATATTTTAAAGCTATAATGCACCAAATTAGATTTCGGCTGGGGCAGCTCACAGCGCTCTGTCACACATTCTAGCTGGATTTTATGTGTTCTACTTCCAAGCAGAAGAAGGGGAAGAAAAGGGAGAAAAGAAAAGAAAGTGGAAAAGTGGCGAGAAAAAGGGAGAAAAGGAAAAGGAAGGGGAAGGAAAAGAGAGAAACGGGGAAGGAGAATGGAAAAGGAGGAAAGGCCCGCAATTCACATTTCTGGCTACGCCACTGTCTCTCAGTGTGTGTCGGTGAAGAGCTCCCGCGGC
>Ga0209367_1009386_pt1 | contig 13279 bp, 10 predicted proteins | sample WorMetLIZISLAND2_FD_187412 | JGI IMG/M metagenome (GOLD analysis project Ga0209367, IMG submission 187412) | Marine gutless worms symbiont microbial communities from Max Planck institute for Marine Microbiology, Germany - Olavius geniculatus... ... | reverse complement strand
CGTCAAATAGCATTACGCTAAACATCTCCATCATACTTGCAAGAGCCTGAATTCAATAAAAATACTGAATAAGCTTCTGACACTGACGTTGTCACTGCTGGTGTGGGCGCCTCCTAAGTTTTGACTGGCTTTCTGCTCGTCCTCGCTGCTGCTGCTGCTGCCTCTCTAATGTATATCGTCGCCGGAAAGGTTACTGATTTTTTGACCCAGATTAGTAATGAACTCGAGTGCTATAGTATTGAGAGGCCCCAGGTTTTCCACCGCAATAAGTTCGAAGACGTAGGCCGCCGTGAAATCAGCATACTTATCAGACTTTCTGGTAACTGCATGATCAGCCATCATTTCCCAGTGGCGGCAATATCTCCATAAAATGCAGCCAATGTGATGGCAACGATGACGTCCCAGACCAGGGGTTTCCCGTTTTGCCATGAAATTAAAGTCAGCTCATCTGGCCGCTTGCCGTTCTACCTGTTTAAGCCCGATGACTCCTTGATGGCGGGTACTCCAAACGTGTTGAGGGCTTGCCAGATGACGTCGTTGAGCATTTGGTGTCTTGCTATCTTACCAGGTGTTTTCTTGCAGACCATGGCGTGACGGAATCTGTGGGAGACGCAGTGCAGGTCGAGTCCCAGTCGCATGCCAACCACCACCCGCACTGCTTCGTCCTCCAACTTCAGTCCACAGTTGGCGATCGGGATGCCAGCAACCAGTCACCACTATGTGGCGCCCTTGAAGCCAGGTACCGTGCCGTCTGCTACGGCTCGACCATAGATGCTTCGATGACTGAACAGTCGTCTTATGGGCTAGGTTGGTCCCAGAAAGGCTGTCTGTTTAGCAATGGATCCGGAGGCATACCAAGCGAATGGAAGCGATGTAGACCTAGACCAGTCTGTGAGGTAAAAGTCGAGAAATGAATCGCCCGGACAGGTGCGCGAGGATTATGGAGGATAGGATTTGTTATTATTAGCAGTCAAACGTTGACGTTATCGCAACTGTGCCGCTCTCTTCATGACTTCTGCTAAATTAATACCGCGGTATACCGGTATATCGTGTGCCGGCCGGTATTTTAACACTGCACGTCAGGTGTTTTATGATTTCGTGTTTCTCCGTACTTACTTACTGCTGGTGGTTAACATTTCCATTTACATGCCCCGCAGAGTGAATAGCGCGCCGCGTCGCTTAATACCGTTACACGTAAGTGCGAGTTGAACTTCAGAGTTTAATGTGCGCCGTTCGGCCGCAGTCTCTGTACGGTGGTGGCCAGACTGCACTAAGCGTGAGTACAGGTCGACGGGTGCATAAACCGCTATATATACAGACCCGCTCTGACACAATTTACTTACTGCTGTCTGAGTCTAGAGTAACTGTATCTCGACACGTTCCTACTATAAATCTAAGCCGAGCTGCATTGTGACGATGGCTAACGAGCATCTTGACAACGTTACCGAGATTCGTCTGCCCGCCAAGTTCTTCAAGCGTTCAGTCGGAGTTGCTTTCGACGTCGGTAAGTCTTATTACGAAACTTCAGACTACGAGAATCGGTGATCACTAAACTGTTTATCGAAGCTAATCGTGATGGAGTAACCTACTTTTAAAACTTTTATGCGTCTTTTTTCACGATAAAGGTAGGCCTAGTATACAGGCAGAGAAAAAAATCAACTAATGCAGCATAATTATTAGGGTCAGCGTTGTACTATGACTACACTCAATCTGCTTACTACCATGCTGCCACAAATTCGCCAATTTGTTACCGCAGAAATTGATTTCTTAAGCGCAAAAATATACTTTCTGAACCGTTTGCATGTCTTATCAACCGAAAACAATAAAGTGTATTTTTAGACATGGCCACATTTGTATTGTAAAATAAAACATTTGCAAAAATGTTCGAAAAACGTAGGTTTAACATCACATTTTTGCAAATGTTTCGTGATTTAGGTGTGACAACGGAGTCAGGGCGCAGGAGCACGCGTCGTATATATAGGCCTAGGCCTACCATTTACACTATTATACTTACTTATTTGCTTACAAATCAATCACACCTTTTCATATCTTATTTCATATTTCATGAGCTTTATATCAATCACAATAGAATATATTAAGACTGAGTGTTTAACGGTGGCTGACGATGCTGTTCTCTGGTGATATGTCTGCAGGCGGTTCGCGGTGTAAAGTAGCGTTCAGGAAACGAGCTGAACAGAAAACCTCAGACGATGATGTAAGTTGATAAAAAGTCTTCGTGCTGATTTATACGTTTGCATTATCCCGTTTTATACAGCAAAATGTGTATGTTAGTATTTCAAAATGCAATAAAATTGCCGGTGGTTGTCTGGACCCGCTATGGGAGCTTAAACCGCTCTTCGATGATTAAAGGGAAAAAATAAATAAAGAAGGGGCGGAAAGGGAGAAAGTGGAAAAAGGGGATGTAAAAAGTGGTGGTAGAAAAATATATCGCACTGTTAAATGTTGCGTACACTGGGTACGCCACTCTAAGCACATAACATTTACGGCATATATTAAAATCAAATCGTATGATCACTTATGGTGTTATAGGACAGTTCGCAAGTTGTAAAAAAAAATCTTAGAACGTCTTAACTCTTGTTTCTTAAGACATATTTATTAGAAAGAAATCTTATGACAGTATTCGGGTGTGAATCGGGCGCTGGCAGGTGAGCGTTGTGTTGGCGGGTTTTTCGCGTCACCGTTTAGCGGACGCGCTGGAGTTCGTGAAGCAGAACGCCGACTATTCACCGCAGTCATCTGAGAGTGATGATGAGAACGGGCGTCAGCGTCAGCTGCACATCACCGGAGTCTTCTACTCGCGCAGCTTCGCTTCTACCGTCGAGACACAACTCAATCTCAGGTCCGATCACATCAATATAGGCCTATAGGCCTACGCTGCACGGCTGCAGATTTGGCATGAATCCCTCTCTTTTCATTGCGCTCTCTCCTCTCGTCCCAAAATTCATTTTCTTCCTCCCCTCTTGTATTTTTTCTCATTTTTTCCAGTGAAACGTATCTGGCGGATAGCCACATGTCTGACATGACTTGCGCATGCGTTAGTGCTTTAGAGACATGACCGCAATTGGTGCGCGGGACACCAATAACTTTGTCCCGCAAAGTGGAGGAATGGTGACTTCTTATACTGCCCCATTTTATGGTCAGAAAAACAAGAGCTTAAGACGCTCTTCGACCTCTTCGACCCTGACACTAGCTGTAATCACAAACGCGTCCACCAAAGAGATCAGTTGCCCTCTCCCAAGCCTCACTTGCGTCGCCGCGCGCCGCCCCTCCGTTGACGCCCGTTCCTCCAGCCTATAGCCTAGATCGACTTGATGCTACCGGTCTGACTTTTCGTATAAGCGAATAGGCCTACAACACTTTACGACCTCTGCTTTTCCTTTCTTTTTTCTCTCCTTTTCTCATCCTTAGGCCCAACCCCGCATGATACCCCTCTTTCGGCGCCCCAGTCTTCGCACACGACTTATTCGCCACTCCGTAGTTAATATCTGTATCCGCCACTGGCCCGCTGAAGGTAAGAGGTTGAGTTGACCTGAGTAAATAAGTAAGTAAGTAAGTGCATATTTAAAGTGCACAATGTCAGCCAGTGGCCGAATTTGTAGGTTAGTAGGTTAGCAACTTAAGACGGCCGCGGTGAGATTCGAGCTTCCAGGACCAAATTTCTTATCCGGTTAATTCACCCGCACCAAACTGCTAGGTTAAGGGTCAGGGTTAGAGTTAGTGTTAGGGTCAGGTTTAGGCTTATGGGTAACGTTAGCGTTAACTATGATAATTCGGGTGCGGGTGACTTAGCGGACAAATACCGCTTCCTGCAATTAGACCATCATCCCTTGTAGCTAGCTTATACTTATGATGAGTAAGATCATGGAGTATCGCTATGTTTGGTGTGTGACTGTAGCGCCGGCAGCGCGGTGTATGTCGATGAGTTCGCGATGGAGAAGAACGCCATCAACATTCTGCTGCAGAACATCAACGACAATGATGTCTTCTACCCGCAACCGGCCACCGTCAGTTTTCCATTCTATATATCTACGTGACATTTATTTATTTAATTAATAAAGTACACTGCAGCACACACATATCCTCGCAGCTGGATATTAGGCCTAGCTATTCAGCGTTAACGTTTTAGCTTGGTGGTTAGGACATCAGATTTGCGATCAAGAGCTCGCGAGTTCGACTCTAGGCCGGTAATCCGCCAGGTAGCAACTCTAGGCAAGTTGTTCACACACATGCGGCGCTGCCACTAAACAGTGCGATTTGGTGCTGGCCAAAAGAAGGAAAAGATGCTGATGCTATGTGACTGGGCAGGTAAATCGCAGGCGGTCCTGATGAAAACTGAAAAGTACTACCGCTCGGTTTATTCACGACTATACGTCACCTGCGGGCCGATTGCCTAGAGACCGGAATCAGCTGTGATTATAGGTACCTACTCGAAATGTCAGTTTTATTCCTTTTTATAAAATCCCCAAAAATGGGAGATTTCCAGCCCCAACTTTTTATGAAAAGAAAGTGTTCCGACAAGAGGAAAATTTTTAACAAGTTTTTTTTTTTTGGGGGGGGTGCCAATTGCAATTGCCACTTGTTTTCGCCCCGTGCCACAAAGCAACTGGCTAATGCTGCTGATGATGTTGTGGAATGTAGCCGTGGACGGTGCCTGAAGACGGTGTGGAAAAGACGTCAAAGTCTGATGACGACACTCAGCCTTCAATTAACGGCAAGGCTTTGACCACCAGTCGTCACACTGAGCCGCCATACTTGATCCTCTCATACGGATCAGCCACCGGCATCACTCTGGTACGACCTTGCCTTTTATGTACCGCTAGTATTTATAATTCGCTGCTATATCGTCTGTTTACATTTGTTTGATGTGCTGCCTCACGTATAGAATAAAGACTATACTTACTACTTACTACTACAGCGTTCTGTTGCGTGACAGTTTTTGTGTTAAAGTATAGCCATAGTATTGATATGATGGTCACTCCAAATTCATTTGCTTAGTTAACTGGTAGCCCCCTCCTCAGAAACGGAGTACCCGGGGTAAAAAATAACAAGCATAGTTTGCAAGACACTACTTTTTCTCTTCACTGCCGCACTGCTGATAGGCCTGTGCAAGAGCCAAGAGATGCGATTAAAAACGCCTTTATCTGCTGTAACTAGCTTTTTGTTTTGAAATGCTTTTTTGTTGTTGTTGCCACGAAATCGTACAAACAGTAGAGAACTGTAAAAATAACGTTAAAATTAAAAAAGACAATGTTAAAAATAAAAACGCACAATAGTGAGCAGCTGTAGGGCCTAGGTAGGCTAAGTCTACGTGGAGCAAGCGACAGCAAAGTTGAATTGAATATCAGGGATAGAAAAAGCACGGTTAATATCAACACTGTTATCAGATCGTATATAGGACATAGGCTTACATGTACGTGTGGGTTCGGTTGTTCGCAGGTGTCCAAGGACGGCACGAGTACACTTATCAACGGATCTCCGGAAGGCGGAGTCAGTTTGCTCGCACTCTCCAAGCTTCTCATTGGAGTCGACGTAAGTATAGGCTTACACGAAATTTATTTTTTTTTCGGCGCCGATATACAGTGGTATTTTAAAGGTCTTTATGTTTGAAGCCAAGGCTACTGCTTTTGTCGTCGAGTTAAAAGCCAAGGCCATGCCCTCGAGGACACATCTCATATCTATCACATCACTGTCGATATGTCGGTTTTGTAGGCTATATCTTTCGCCAGCGCTGTTTTTATCTGCTAGCCTTTGCCGTAAACGTTTTAACATAAAGGCAAAGCCCGCAAACGGAAAAACAAAAGTAAGTGAAAGGAAAGAGGGACGAGCAAATAGGAATGAGATACCGCCTTCTGAAGTTTGAAAAATTGCTTTCGTCCGCTAAGAAGTGGTATACGCTTTGAGCGTCCTCAAAAGACGTAGACGCTCCTGAGTTTTCCTCCCCCTAGTACGTCGACCGTTGACTGTTGGCTCGTGTGATCTTGGTAGGATTTCGCGGAGTTTATGTCGCTGGCAGAACGTGGCAACGAGGCGGCGGTGTCGATAACTACAGGCGAGTGTCAGAAAGAACTGAACGAACCCAGCTACTTCGATAAGTTCCCGCCCAACGCCGTCCTCCACGCCTTCGGCAACACGCTCAAACCAGACTTCAAAGGTTCGTATAAATTCCGCCTTGTATCGATAGCCGTCGGCCGTGATAATTTTTTGAATCCCTCAGTGCTGTAACGCTTACGCCGTTGGATTTGCGATCGAGAGATCGAATCGCTCTCAAGTGGTTACTACTTGGATAAGTGACTATCTGCCGACAGATAGGCTTAAACCATCTCGATATAAAATCAACAACAAGGACAACCCAGCCTTCGATCCTTCCGCGTTAAATCAAGTACCAGTATGTCTGTCTGGCTGGGGTTATGGTGGGCAGCGTTTACCTATGTCGGGTGGTAGGTAATACTCTGTGGTCCCATATGACAGGTGATGCTCCGTAGCTCTGAGATGGGTTTCTTATAAAGCGCTATGCCATTAAACCCTTTTTAAACCATTTTAACAATTTAACCATTTTAACAATTAAACCAAACACTGGCATGATACATGTATTTAGAATTTTTAAAAAGGGAGGGCAAGGGATCTGGGGAACCACTAGAAACTGCAGCTTTTTTGTGAACTAAGACATAAATTTGGACGTTTCAAAAAGCAAAACTGTGCAATTATTTTTCAGCGCCGATGAGGTCATAAGAAGTCGTTTTTCCCAAATACTGCACTGTCTTCAAACTATTACAGCATCGACACTGCAGTATGCTTATGCGTATTGTCGACGATGCCAGTATATGCGTTTATACTACAGAAATGTTTCAAAACTTCGATTTTATGACTGATTCGTCAAAGTTTGTTTTATTAATTGCCAGCTATCTGCTCCATGTATTCTCATCAATTAAGACAATACAGTAACTTCGACTTTATTATTATTTTCTCATTTCTGTTATTTATTTTTATTAGCCTACAGGGGTGTATATGTTATTGAATTAACGCAGCTGCCTATACGTAGCCAACGATATGTTGTCTGGAAGGAAGTTATTTCATTTTTGCCTCATATACGCGGGAAAAGAAGTTGCAGTTTTGCGACTGACACTGTGAATTTCCGACAGAGAAAATTATAGGTGCTCAAAATTTTGATTTTGCGACTAAATTTTCCAGAAATAAGTTTTTGTTCCAAATATTGCATTTTTAAACGACAATTTTCCGCCAAGAAAAAGATTTTTCGACATGGGTAATTGCCCTCCCCTTCCTCTGCCCGTTTCCCTTCCGGCGACGACGCTAGTGCTCCCAGATCTTTCCGGTTATAGGATGTTTACACGATCTAGCAAACATCCAGCATTAGCACGTGTATTTTAAATACATTTGTACATTTGCTGGAAGTTTGCTGGACGTTTGCTGGACGACCCCATTAGGGACGCCAGTGTTATTGGTTGTCGTGCTCGTAGGTGAGAAAGCGGACATGGCGCGTGCTATTCTGATGAACGCCATTCAGAACGTGGCCACGATGACCGTTTGGAGCGCACTGGCCAAGGACTGTCAAACAGTCTACCTGTGCGGAGGAGTCTTCGAGCATCAGCTACCACGCGATCTCTTCGTCTACTTCTTCGAGGGACTGTCCATCTTCTTCGGAGAGGTACAACAAACCATGCTACAGTAAAATATACTCAATGATGCATAGTTATTGTAAAATTTTATATTATAGGCCTACGTGCAGGTCTAACTAATTAGAATTAGCAATTTACCATTACGTAGAATAAGGATTTGAATTAGCACAATTTTCTCCACCACTAATCAAGTAGAATTAGTTCATAATGTAACTAATTAGCTAATTAGTTTCTTTTTAATTGTTCCATTATTTATCACTGGTTTGAATCGTATGAAGCCAATTCATCCTGCTTGAACGTTGCACTGTGAAGTCTTATATGATCGGGTAGTCTGTAAGGGGGGGGGGCTACTCAGATCGATATAAGCGGTAAAATAGTTAACCACAGACTATACAAGGTTCCTACATCTCTAAGGTCTTTAGCAGAGCTTTGGCCGCATAGGCAAAGTCCACTAAGCTACGATAATTAAAAACAAGTAATTTGAGCAAAGCTCACGTGACACGCGACAGCATCGGTCCTGCCATCTGGGCAATCAGTGTACAGCGTGGAACAAAATAATGAAGCGTCTTGAAGGAGTACCCAAATTGGAGGCCTCCATGTGGAAGACTCCTTGAAACTAAAAGGTCGAAACTGAGATGGTTAAAAGTGTACGTTTTATGCTAAAAATTCCATACCCAGATTGTCCGTGTCTATCTGTAGTAATTTCAGCGAAAATCATTCTTAAAATGTGCGCCGCAGCCGAAAATTGCAAAGAAACACTAAAACCCCATATTTTGCAACGTAGCTAAAGTGTCGTGGGATAACTATCTTATCGCTAATTGTCCAGAGAATGTGCCGGTAAAAGAACGTTGAAAATCGTTTAATTTTTGGTGAAGATATGGACAGTGACAAAGTGGGACGTCTTGGGGGATACATTGTAGTAGTATAGTGGTAGTAGTAATACTGGCAGCGTATTTAGTAGTTGTTGTATCGCTGCTGTTGTTGTGCAGACTCCGATGAAATGTCGCGCCGTGAAACACTGCTCGTTCCTGCCAGTGATCGGCACTGTCATGGACAACTGTGTGTCAAACAACAACCAGCTGCACGGCTCCGTCTAGACTCAAGACACTGCTACACTCACTCGCATAAACGGCCCGTATAACGAGCACTGATAAGGCCCAACCTCCACTAGCTTCGATTTGTGCGGACCTACTGCCTTAGCTGTACGAAAAATCCACAAGAACCAATCAGAGTAGTGGAGCGTGGGCTTAATAGACCCTGCAGCATGCAGTCGAACAAAACGAACGAACTGCTGCTATTTTAATAACTTTTAGAGTATGAAATGTAAACACAGGCCGTGGGAACATGGCCAGCAAAATGAACGAGAGGCAACCCCTCATAGAATCATGATTCCCGTTAACCGTCATTTTTGTCACGGCCAGGGCCGGATTAAGGAACGGGTAGGGTGGACAGTAATTTTTGCTCAGGGATTTCCACAAGAACATTATTTCCGCATAAAAAATAGTTCATGAAAAAATCCTGACGTTTAGATTTTTTGGTACTTTAACGCGCGAAAACAGCTACTGCTTTGCTTTCAGCGCGTCTTGGCCGTCCTAATTCTGTCCGTCCGTTTGTCTGTCCGTCTGTCTGTCACACGGGCGGGTCAGTCAAAAACGGTGCAAGCTAGAATCACCAAATCTTCACCATCGGCTGCCTGGAAGATTCTAGTTTCAGGGGTTTTATGGATTTTTTGACGATTTCGGGCTGCGACACAAGTCTGTATCATTCACAAAGTGGCGCCACAGTACTATCATTATGTGCACTTCGGCATGACTGTAATGAAAGTGTTGTATTTTATCCCAAATTCCCGCAAATCTAGCTCAAACAGCGACAGATTTTCGTTGTACTATTAACAGCTTCCTACGGTCTCCACACGTTTGAATGTAATCCTAGATACGGCGTTCCTGTGAAGTAACAAGAGCCTAGCTAACGCAAAAAGGGAACGCGCGACAGCAGTGCATGTTTAAGGCCAACTGCGAACAAAATCATTGGGTACGATGTATTCACTTACGTCAGCCGTCTCGCGCGGCTGCTGCCGTTTGAGTTTTTAATATTCACGAAATAACTGCAGCCATCAAATGACCATTCAATTTCTCACTTCAGCCAATTTCTGTTCTTGCACTACCCGAAGAAAAAAACAAGTAATTTGAGCAAAGCTCGCGTGACGCGCGACAGCATCGGTCCTGCCATCTGGACAATCAGTGTGCAGCGTGCAATAAAATAGACCTAATAACACATTTTGAAGGAGTACCCAAATTTGAAGCTTCGTACCGAAGACTTAATATAGGAGGCCGAAATTCAGATGGTTAGAAATCTACGTTCTATGCTAGCAATTTCATATGCAGGTTGTCCTGATCTATCTCTAGTAATTTCGGCGCAATTCACTTTTGAAATGTGGGTTAATTGTATGACAGTATATGTAGGCCTTTTTTAATTTCTCAGTTGTGTATTATGTGACAAATGATGAAGGATATTATGATTTTTATTAAATCACATGGAAGTCGATTTCATAGTTGGCTTCCTTTAAATTTAAGTGTGTGATATACCTGAGGTAAAAGCGATTGGGGTCTCCCTAAACATCGGGGGTCGAATTCAAAACTTCAACTGCTGAAATTTACGTTTAATGCTGACAATTTTAGATGCATGTTGTTTTTGTCTATTTCCAGCCATTTCGGCGCAATTCACTTTTTAAATGTTCTCCGCAGCATAAAACGCAAAAATCACTAATAAACCCTTGTTCTGGGTTTCAAGGTTGTTCGGCTATTTATACAAAGGAGTAATTTTCCGAATTCGAAAAGTTGAAGTTCACACCTTTGCATTCGCAAAAATAGTCAAACTTGCCGGATTATCACACATTCTACAAAAAATTGAGCTAATGTTCACGAGACGCGCGAAAGCCTCTAACAGTTGCTGGCCAACAACTGTAAAATAACGACTTTTACGGGGATACCGCTCTTTGATGCTCTCGTGCGCAGGTTTTTTTGAACTTAGGAAATCGAGACTTGGACCGTCGAAATCTACGTTTAATGCTGAAAATTATATATATATACGCAGCTTGTCCATGTCTATCTTAATTGGTTTCGGCGCAATTCGCTGTTGAAATGTGTCTCGCAGCCCGAAATCGCCAAAAAAATTATAAAACCCCCTATTTAGGCGTTCAATGTCATTGAATTCGGTGGCAATCGAGAGCCAGTGTACGACTTTCTATTAGTGATTAATAGTAACCTGGCTCTATCTCGCACCGTTTCTGAGGTACAGCAACTTAGCTAAAAATCTCCAATTTTTTCCACTCCCTCTCATTTAACGCCCTCGTTTGGGTTGACCCTTTTCGAATTTATGGAAAAGCTTTACGGTTCCTAAAACTATTTTTTCCGGGCTGCCGAAGGTGAAAAATCATTTCAAATGAACGTTATATTGTGGTAAATGAATCATGATAGTTTACACGAAAAATTGCCGACTGGCTATATTCCCGTGATGGTCAGGCTACTTGTTTTGCTTCAGGCTGGTGCCAGTTGGCCGACTGCCGATCCGTGACGCTACGGCTGAGATCGTCAGTTAGCCTACTCCGGTGCTGATGTGTCCGTCGGGCTGTCCGTCGGGCACCCGTGCTCGTCGGACCGCCACAGGGACACGCCTTAGTCGGTACTTACGTGGTACCGGCTAAAGGCGGCAAAAGCTAGCAGGACCTGGTGCTGGTGCTGGATAAATAGCCGGTACTGGTAGGACCGGTTCATTCGACTTCCGTACTATTCATACGGTTGCCGGATGAATATCTTGTGCTTTGTATTTAACTCCTTCATAGCATTCAAGCAGCTCCCAGACACCAGACATGGATAATCACAATGTATGGAATCGAATATGTAATGAATAAACAAACTAAAACGGGACGAAAAACTTAGCTGTCGCTAGGGTGGTCCTACCGTACCGCCCATATCCGAAGGCCAGCGACTTCTAGCTGGAGAAAGAAAGCGATTTCTCAGAGTGAGTACAATCGCATACACGCTATAATGGTGACGCTGTTTTATCGAACGATACAATCAGTGGCTTCTATCCCCCAAATCTGGAATCGAAATCGGGCGCAACTTCTCCCTAGTTTTGGGCCCGGATTTCCCTCAATTTCTGACTCAAGTTTCCCCCTTTATTTTGGGCTTCTTCCCCCTCTAGGGAGAAAGTTTTGTTAAGGGTGTAGCTTGAGAATAAGAGAAAGTAAAAAACGGGGAGTTTTGTTAAGCCGCGTGTAGTTTGCCCAGTAAAAATAGAGGAAAAATAAAAAATAGGGGGGAGTTTTGTTAAAAGTGTAGATTGAAAAATAGAGGAAAGTAAATAAGGGGAGTTTTGTTAAGAATGTAGTTTGTTCCGGCAAAAAAATAGAAAGGAAGTAAAAATAGAGAAAAAGTTTTGTTTAGCATGCAGATTGAAAAATAGGGGAAAAGTAGAAAATAGGGGATGAAAGAGTTTTGTTAAGGGTGTAGTTTGCCCAGTGAAAATAGGGGGAATAAAAATAGGGAAAAGTTTTGTTAAAGGTGCAGATTGAAAAATAGAAAAAAGTAAAAAAAAATAGCGGGTGGGGAGTTTTGTTAAGGGCGTAGTTTGCCCAGTGAAAAATAGGGGAAAGTTTTGAAAATGTTGCAGATCAAAACTTTTGATGTGCAATCTTATCAAAACTCCCCCCCCCCTATTGTTCACTGGGCGCAAACTGCGCCACCAGGTATAGAAATAGAAGCCACTGAATACAATCAATGCTAGGAACAGTAATTCAGCGACTGCGGGTGATAGCTGAAGGAAACAACTTTGCATTTACAATTGCGGCCAAATCGCTGCAGACAGAGGCATATGCATGGTTATAGGGCCTAATTATTGACAGCATATACACTAGGCATGGTCATGGCATGGACTAGGACTCGTCATTAGTGATCAGTAGTAAAATGCATCCTATCTCTCACTGTTTAGCCACGGTATATCCGTCATCCGTTACAGGCGGACAGACAGACGACATCAAACTCGTAGTAAAGGGTCAGACCTTTAAGCTATCGGTCGGCCGAAAAATTAAGTGAATATTTTTACAGCACATCGTAAGTTCGTAACTTTAATTATTACTTCTAAAATTAGCTAAAATAAGTTATTTTAGTAGTTGTGAAACTTAGGACAAATAAAAGTATTATTTTGCGTTCATTTATCGAATCGACCGCTTAAGTACAAAATACTCGATTACTCAACTTTTCAACAACCGACACTCACTAGACGCGATGTTCAGAAGTAAACAAATAATGTAAACAAACTGAAATAGTTATTCTATGGTGTGTCGGTAATTTATTTTATTTTGTTTAGTTATTTGTATCAGGCAACAAGGCCCATAAACATAATAAACACGAGCAGAAAACACGAACAGAAAAAGACAGACAGAAACACAGATAAGCAGATAGACAGACATTAAAGCAATACAGAAAAAACATGAAAACAGTAAACACAGTTACACTAATGCAAGCCTAAAACATCAAACAGTCCATTTTTAACACACTTCAGTCTGGCACAAAATGACACTTTGGCATTATGCAATACAGTATCAAAGCTTGGCAGACGTAATT
>Ga0209367_1009384_pt1 | contig 13283 bp, 9 predicted proteins | sample WorMetLIZISLAND2_FD_187412 | JGI IMG/M metagenome (GOLD analysis project Ga0209367, IMG submission 187412) | Marine gutless worms symbiont microbial communities from Max Planck institute for Marine Microbiology, Germany - Olavius geniculatus... ... | reverse complement strand
GTATGTACAGTCCGAAACAAAACACGGCAGCGTGTTTACATGCTCTATTACCCGTTTGTTTAGAGTCAGGCCCGAGGTTGCTAGGCAACGCAGTTACGTCACTTCGCCAGTCTATAGCTGGAAGCATCAATGGTTTCTCTCTTACAGGGTATATAAACAAACAAGGAAAATATCGGAGGCAAGTCTTGCAAATATTTCTCACAATAAAAACGCCTTGCTCGGGAGGACATGCTCATGCAGCTCCTGTTGCAGTACTGACCTTTAAGGTCATTCAAGGTGAATGATTTTCATGTCATTTGAAAGCCAATATGCGACTTCCTATTAGTGATCAATAGCAACTTAGACTCTACCTTGCACCGTTTAGCCGCAATAGCGCGTAACGGCCGTCAAGGTCATCCAAGGTGAATGATTTCCATCTAACCTGTTAGGGCGTATGCCAGTCTTAATCTTATTAGTAACTAACAGTAACATATAGGCCGTATCTCTCACTGTTTCTGAGATACGGCCAGCTTTAAACATTCCATTTAAAATTGCGGCCAAACCGTTGCAGATGGACGCATGGTTACAATTGACAGCTTACAGGAAGTCCACTGCCCTATTCGATGGTACCATCACAGACCCTTTACGACTTACTGTTTAGCCACAATACCACACGATTGGCATTGCATAATGCGTTATGACCCTTAAGGTCATCCAAGGTCAACGATTTATATCATTGTATCATTATATGTCATTTGAAAGCCAGCATGCGACTTCCTATTAGTGATCAATCTAGGCCTTGCACTATTTAGCCACAGTACATCCGTGACGGACAGACGGACAGACGGGCGGACAAACGGACTTCAACCTTGACAACAGCTCGACCGTTACTTAAGTACGGTTGGCTAAGAATAGCATTAGCGGTATCGAAAATATGGGTATTTAGTGCAACGATACTGATAGGACTACGTTATGTGAGATGACGTAGCCTGACATTGAGCAGGCATAACTAATTAGCGTACGCAGCAACTCGACAATAGAGCTCTGCACGGGCCGAAATTTCTCTGCCCGGCCCGTTTTCTAGAAGAAATTTTCAAGTCCGGCCAGGCCCGTTACAGGCCGGTCCGGGCCGCCGGGCCGCCCGGCCCGTGCAGAGCTCTATCGACAACAGCTCGCTGTGAGTCAGTCGCTGCCGTGTTGTTGAAGCGAGCAGATCTCGCTTTATATTCATTGCTGAATAAATAGGGAGAAACCCGGACTGTATACAGTGTTGAGTGTGTCTTATAATAGTTTCCCCCAAGTATTCTATGGCCCGTTACCTCCGCAGTTAGATATTCCCCCCCAAATTAACCGGGCTAATAATACGATTCGTTACGACCCATCTCTAATATTCCGCATAGGTTTCAACTTACATCAACTTTTAGATTCCATTAGCAGCGCGATATCACTTCCGTTATTAAATGTGCTAATTTTGCTTAAGTCGATGGATGGTACAGAGGTTACAACGCCGAGCAGGGAGTCGAAATGGGAAGAGATGGTATCACAAATAGAACCAGTTGCAAACCCGCTTGCGTCCAGAAAGCTAACGAAGCGCTTGTATAAGGTTCTTAAGAAAGGTGAGTACTGTGAGGGACAATAAGTTTTAAGTCGCTGTATTCAGATGCAGAAAAGAACTGCTGACTTTCTATGGTAGATCAAACTACAGAAGCGACTGCTCTGGACATAGCGCCCATAGGGCAGGGATAATCTTTGTTTCTTAGCCCTCGGCCAGACTCCAGTATATAGTGCAAGACCAATAGCACGTTAGAGGTTAATTTAACGATATCATGCGCTATATAAATCTACATTTTTTCACTTTACTTCTTACTTTACAATAACAGGCTAGTGAATCATGGAGCATGCTTGTTTATTAGGGTGCTCCTTAAAAGTCGAACTTTGGAAAGCATTTGCTGTTGTAGGAGGAGTGGTCTAGACGCTGCCGGTAAGCTAGCGTCAGACCGCTGGCCAATCGTGTCAGACCCATCTCCAGCACACATGCATGACTTGCTTCTGCGGCAGTCGGTCTCTGGGCGATGTGAAAGAAAGTGTGAAAAAATTCAATATCAGAGAAAAGATTCGTGTCGTCTTGTGTTTGATCCCTTTACCTTTTTATAAGAGTTATAAGAGTTAATTCCCCAAATCAACATAAGCATACGACCTAAAACTATCCTTATACGTGTTGAGCCTACGGGCAGCATCTAGACTGTTCTTACTACACTCTGACCCTTGAAATATGTTCCTTTTAGAGAGAAAAAAAGTCACAAAAATTTTCACTAAATTATTTCAAAATTTAAAAGTAGTTCAAGAGTTTTGAATTTTACCGTAGGTTTGCAATGAACATGCTGTAGCAAATACACAGTCAACATCAGTGCTCCGTGAAAATAATTGCTGGCACCACAATTTGTCTGTGGCAGTTTGAGGCCTCGGAGCAGCAGTCTGCAAACAAATAGCTGTGCAAATAATTAACATTTTAAAACCATTTTCTGTGATGACATGACAGGTGAAGTTTTGCCTTTGAGGAGGACAATAGAGGTTCACAGCCTTGGTTCTATTATACAAGAAATGCTTTATGTCTGTACCATATTAAGTTTATGCTCTGATAACTTCAACTTGCTGCATCATAAAAAGCTAGATTAGTGCCATTCTTCTTTCTCGTGAATCTGTTTATGTAAGTCCATATGTCTGAGTAAGATATATTTGCTGTGGCGCCCTATATCTAGGGATGTTGGTTTATAGCGGAGAATTTTCTTGAAATATGCGGCACTGTTTGAGGCAAAATATGCAGGAAAATATGTGGAATTTAGCGAAATATGCGGCGCATATATGTGGCATATATGCTGCATATGCCGCATTTATGCTGCATATGCCGCATTTATGCAGCATATTTATCCACATATTTCCGGCATATGCAAATTTGAGTGATGGCATATCATAATTATGATCACCAATAGGCTTTTTCTGCACAGTTTTGACATTTTTGATTTCAATTTATTCAACGTCTAATTGTAAATACTGGTAATCATTTGCCGCCAAATATTTAGCGGTCCTTAAACAACGTTTGACAAGGAAATAGATGAAAAATGCGATCACATGTGGAAATGTGCGGCATATGTGCGAATATATGCAAATTTTTGCATATGCGGCATAATTTTCACATATGCAGTTTTGAAGAAAAAAGCATATAACCAGCATCCCTACCTATAACTGGATCCTTGCATTGTGCTAACTGTCCAATGGCATTGTTGCCTGCTGAAGTGTGGACAATCAGTTGCTGCATTTAGTTGTTATTGGTTGTTAAAGCTCTGATAGGAATTGGCTCTGAACCATATGTGTACTTGGGACCTGTGATCTACCGTACTCAACATTTTCGAGTTCAAAGCATGCAGTAAGTGAAAAACTACTGAACTAATAATACATTCCGGTGATAACAGTTCTGAGATAATTCATTATAAAAAACATACTGTAAACTGGTTTTTTGCCCCAAAACAACCAAACAGTACACAAATGGTGTCCTCATTGAAGGCTGGTACTTCACTCGTCAGATCGTTGCAGCAAATGGTTTCAGAATGGTATTTATTGGTACAGGTACTTGTCTGCACAATACTACTATTGATTCTCAAACTGCCACAGACAAATTGTGGTGCCAGCAATTATTTTCACAGAGCACTGATGTTGACTGTGTATTTGCTATATATCACGTTCATTGTAAGCCTATAGTAAAATTCAAAGCCCTTGAGCCACCTTTAAATATTAAGATATTTCAGTAACGATTTTTGCGGATTTGTTTTCTTCCTAAAAGCCTAAAAGGAACATATTTAAGGGATTAGAGCAAATTTTTTCCAAAGTTTGACTTTTAGGGACCACTTTACTGTTTATGTCCCAGTTATAGCTGGTACTTGATGTGCTTATTCATGGGGATGGCCAGGCTGAGTTCACCTGGTGTCTGGCTACTGTAGATATGATCTATGCAGATGATCACTCATCGGAGTACTAACCAGGACCGGCATCAAGTAATATCATTGATTAAGACTGGTGTACTTAGCTGTCATCATTGTGATATTGCTGTTTAATTAATCTGTTATTTTTTCTAGGTAGGAACTTGCAAATGTGATTGTAAACTTATTTGAATTAATTACTGCATGTTCGGTAGCTTTCTTTCTGTGTGAAGTGGAAAAAAATGAAATAATTTGTGTCTTGTTTCTGTAGCTCCAAAGCGAAAAAGCCTAAGAAGAGGAGTACGTGAAGTACAAAAGTATATAAGAAAAGGAGAAAAGGGGTATTTGATTATTTGCATTTTGTCTAATTTATGAGGATCATTCCAAAAGTTTCTGGCTCTGACATATTGGACAACATTATTTTTCACAATCTATTCATCAGTGAAATGAACATCCTTAACTGATTCATATGAGTCTGCTGCAGATATGACGTCACTGTAATTTTTGACGTCACAGAGCACTACATCGAAATGATTTGAAGCGTTAATGTAAACAGCATAAAATCAGGCTCACTGTTGCATGATAATTTTACAGTCTTCAGCTGGATTTATAAAAGTTGGGTCCAATGGCATCTGTTTTTGTGAAAATGCTGACAAATAAGGTTATAAATTTCTCTTTTGAACCGATGAATATAGGATGGCCTAAATTTGCCCGGATCACAAATAAGAGCTGTCATGGTGAATGACCTGCTGAAAGGCTGTTTGTGTTGATGCTGGGAATCATTTCTATTTAATGCACTGTGTCACAATATACTACAGTGACATCATATCCACACCAGACTCATGTGTGTTTCAAGAATGTACGTTTCACTGATGTATAAATTGTGGAAAATATTGTTGTCTAATAGGTCGAGGCTGCACACTTTTGGGATGGTTCTCTTTTGTTAATGCTGTATCATTCTTCTCTGATGTCGGTGTTGGGTATGTTTGTCCATCATGGGAGCCGATTTGGTGCACATCTGTTTTAACTAACTTTTTGTTAGTCAGTGTTGATTAAATGCATTGGATATGAGCAAGTTCTTTCTTTTACATGACAATCTGTCATCGTGATGGCCACTGTAATCACAAATGTATGGAAAATTGCAGAGAATGTCACCATTATGCACCATATATATATATCATATATTTGAATATTGCATCATGAGTGGAATTGCTATGTGGTCGAGAGGTGATGTTGTGATTTTAGGAATACAAATGTGTGCGGTAAAACAAACGTAATTTTTACCCAAGATAATGCATCTTCTGGACTTTTCCATGTCCAAAAATGAATTTGTTCTTCCCTAGACACTGCTGACAGAGCTTCTAATATTCCTACAGATGGATAAGAGCTCACTTTCCAAGAATTTCACTTTTGCCCTCTGCCTTCAGTTTTAATTTTCGTCCATTAACTTATGCCATAATCTGCTTACCGTAAAACTTCTAATAAAAGCCGGGTCCGCAATAATCGCTGGGTCTCAAATAAATGCTGATCCCAAATAGACATCGGGTACCATTGGGAGAGGTCACGTAAGCTTTAATTTCCCTGACTGACGGGTAGCATTATTTTGCCATTTGTACAAGATATAAATAAATGCCACGTCTCCAGTAAGCATTGGGTCTCTACTAAATGCCGAGGGGTTTTTGTCAAGTGTACATATAAACGCTGGAGGCGTTTATTAGAAGGTTTACGGTATTCTAGCTGCAGTTTCTGGAGTTACTCTTATGCATCGTGTGCTGCTTGGGTTACTGTTTTGTGTTATGCATTCATGTTTTTTTTTCTCATCGTTTACTAGTTATATTTTATTTGAATACTGTGTAAACACTGTAGTTTACAGATATTTGTGCTATGCTGATGGATATGACAGCATCGTTATTTTGGCGGGTGACACTCGGCCAGTTGAGGTGATTTGCCATCTGCCGGTGATCTGTGAAGAAAATGGCCTGCCGTACTGCTTTGTTCCATCCAAAGAGGTCAGCTGCATTTATCATGGTATTTGGGTATTTTACTCACTTTTTACTATAGTTAATTGTTATGTTGTATGAAAGTGAGCAAGCTTGAACCCACCAGAGTTGACAACTATACTTATCAAAGATTTGAAAAAAAATGGAAAAAAATATGTTATTGTTTCCCAAGTACAATTGGCTATCATAAAACAGCTTATAACTACATGCAGGTTTCAGTTTTTTTTTTAAATTTCAGCCAAGCAATTAACCTTAAATTTTAGCATTGGCATTTTAGGGCAGCATAGACCAATAAAAAAAACCGATAAACATAAACCAATATGCTACTAAATTTTTGCTTTATGGTATTATTATGGTGTATGTTATTTTTTACTCTGTAGAAATAAGTTTATGAATAGATTTTTAGAGAACAGTAATGTTTTGCAGTTCATTGTTTGATGACAGTAAGGGGACCCTGCAAGTAAAAAATCCCACTTTTGCAATTTTCTGAAGTCTATTATTAGATCACTTGGCCTAATGTAGAGTGGTAAGAGAACATTGTTTTTTTGTGGTTGATGGAAATTGAAAGTATAGTTACAATAAATGCTTATAAACATACTTTTTAGAACGTTTTTTTAACATTTAAACAAATTAATTTTTTTTGAGTAAATGGTCGGTGTGACAATGACAACGATTTAATGTATTCATATATGAAAAAGCAAGTGTTACTGATAACGTAATTAACACCTTAACTGCCAGCCCATAAAAATTTTCTCCACCACAGTAGCGGCTGTTGTAGTTGTATATTGTAGTTGTAGTATTAGTTGCAGTATCTGTTGCAGTAGCAGTTGTAATTATAGTACTAGATGCTGTATTTTTGTTGTTGTAGTTGCAGTAGTACGGTAGTTATTCTTGTAGTAGTTGTTGTTGTAGCAACTGTAGTAGCAGTAATTGTAGTGGTTGTTCTAATTGCTATAGGCAGTGTAATAGCAGAAGTAGTAATTGTACTAGTAGTCATATTTGTAGTAGTAATTGCTGTAGTAGTAGCTTTTTGCAGTAGTGCTTGGTGGTGTTGTCACAGTAGCTGTTGTCGTTGTAGTAGCGGTTGTAGTAGTAGGTCTACTAGTTGTTGGCATAGTTGTTCTTCACAACCGTAATGTAAACAATAATGTTGCCGTGCATGTGACCAAGAAGTTTTTCAAAAGTAGCCCAATACATGCTGAGCATCAGCCAATATAACGAGTACGCCAAGCATAAAATATACCTAGTGCCAGCCATCAATGCATCCTATAGATATACAGCTGGATATTTCCGGTATGTGGCGCCAGCAATATACTGCAGGTGCCGGAAATATCGGGCATGTGGCAGTCAAGAGGTTAAGGATTATTTATTTAGATGTATTTGCTGATTGTTATAAATTGCATTTTGAAGTAATGGATTAGTCACTCAATATATAAAGCATGTCATGTTTTTTCAAAAAAAGTCAACATTGTTACATCTTCTTTTTGTTAATTTAGAAAAACATTTCAACTTTTCAGATATGTTTTTCTAACATGGATTGCATTAATGGTAGAAAGTAGTCAGTGTAATGAGATGTGAATCAAATGTTTTTAGGATCTTGGACAAGCGATTGGCACCCAGCGACAAACGTGTACCGTAATGCTGAAGTCGCATGCTGACTACAAGGAACTCTACGACAGCTTGTGGAATGAAGTCAAGTCTCTGCCATTGCCATTATAATGCACTGCAGACTGCCATAGATATATTTGTCACTGGACAATTGCAGTTGAGTTCTGAGATGTTTTGTAGTATCTAACTGGTTGATTCAATAATCAGTGTAAATTGAATAATTGTTACGATTTATGGTCAGCGGCATCGCTGCTTTAGAAGTCAGAATGACAGAAAGTTGAGATTTTCTGACAGACAGCTGCAAAATTCCCACAGAGGACATTATGTGTGCTCATAAATATGATTTTTTGCCCCAAAATTTTCCAAAATCGGGTTTTCAAGTCCCATTTTTTTTATTTTTCGGACCACAATTTTTTGACAAGAAGAAAATAATAATAAACTGGGAAAATTTTCTGACAGACTTAGCAGTTTTTTTTGGGAGTTTGGGGGTGACGGTCTCTGCCACATCATCACAGACATTGCATGTATGCAAGCATGCAGTCTTGGCACTTATTTCATATTTGGCCAATATCTCATATTTCCCCATGGTTAGTGGCATTTCCGAACACGCGTATTGAAGGATTATGTGGAGATAATAACTTTGTACATTTTCTACGATGACGAAATCGATTCAATGGTGTTCTTTTAATTAGTCGTGTCATTTCTGCTGCATCTAAGCTTACGCATACAGTATACATCACATCAGGTGGAAAATGCATGTAAATGCCATTATGTGCTACACATGTGTCACCTATATTCTGCATATATGATGCTTTTTAGTGCATATTCTAAATTGCACTATTTTCTGCATATTTTGCATCTAAATGAAACCAGAAAAATTTCTGCTGTAACCTGGTATTTGTAAATTGTGCAGGGTCACTAGCTGTCTACAGAGTTGATTGATTATTGCTTGTGCACTTGAGGAACAATGCATTATGTGGCGTTTGTGTTAGTCTTTATGAGGACGGGGGATGTGCCTCAAATGTTAACATTTTCGCAGTCGTGACATGACCAATTGTTTACTGGTGCATGTTAGGATTAGGATATTTTGGCAAAAACATTTTTGCGCACAAAAACAGTTCAACAGCTGAAAATTTCTTGCTGCAATATGGGGAGCAGTTTGGATAGGCTGAAGATTGGAAGGGCAGTGGAGACTGCTCTTCCTAACCCAACGCTTACTGCCACAGTGGCATCGTGGAGTGAAAAATGTAAGTCGGTCAGGACATAGCAATTTCCCGACACACACTGCAAATTTCCAACATCGAAGATTATTTTGTTTAAAATTTGGATTTTGTTCTTAAATTGTCTGCAGTGCTAATTTATGAGCCAAAAATTTAGCATTTCAGATGAGAACATTTTAACAAAAAGAAGATTACATGACAAAAATTGTCGGGGCAGGCCCATCAAGGGGGGTGGTTAAGGGGCAGGTTACCCTGAGCCCCGTGATGTTTGGGGACCCCACTGTCACTCCAAAAATATAAATTACACAAGAATGTGCCATTTTAAAAGAAAAATTCAAAAATTTCTTCCCAGAGGGGTCCCTGTGAAATTATGCTTTTCCAGGCCCCACTGTGGCTCTTGATGTCTTTGTGTGTGTGGGGGGGCAATCAATCCTCAGCTTTCCTCAATGTCACAGCTTGATGTTGTTTGGTTTGCAGTTATTTAATGTCTTTGTGCAGGTCTCTCGTTTCTCTTGATGGCCACCTGTAATTCTAACTCTTGAATTCCTCATTGTCACTGTGTATTTGAGTCATGTACTGAACTACATGTTGCTGTTTCTCTGTGTCAGGTTTAACAGTGGTTCCCCCCTGTTCTCCAATAGACAGCATTATCACATTGATGACTGTCTGGAGGATAACAGGGAAGATTATTAGAACTACCATTATGTTAATTACACATGCATGTGTATAATGGACTTCTTACAATTTCAGGTTAACCTAATTTTTGTGTTTTGTGTCTCTGTAAAGGTTAAACTTTCTGTTTATTGTAAAGTTTAAACTTACCGTTCCATTACTATGTGTTTGTGTGCATTCTGCCTGAAAAGGCCGTCCCCGAAATGACCTATGCTGTTTCGGGTGGGACGTTAAACCCTACTCACTCACTCACTCACTGTTCTTGTATTCGCTGAGTGTTCATTATAGCTTGTATAGATCTCACATATTTTAGGTGTAGCAGAAAGGCATATGTGCTCTTGCAGTTGCTTAGAACTGACACTGATAACTTGATAGCTACCTGGTATATGTCTGTTTCAGTGTACATAAATATGTAGATATGTCATAGACATGCTATAGCACAACACTGTATTAATGGCAACAGCATTAGTTAGTTGACAAATGGCAAAATTTGACCCCTCATAGAACAGTCACTTTTTCACAGATTGACAAAACAGTTGATTACTTCCGTGAAATGACTCCATCTGCCAAATTTGGTTTGAATCCATCCATTGGAGGCTTCATTGCAAATGTGCAAAATGTAACAATTTTTTTCTCATATTTTGACAAATTATTTTTAAGCATTCTGTCAAACTTGAAACCCACCATGCTTGCACCCTTTAGGAAAGTGAGGGAGAAATCATTTCTGAATAAGTTTAGTGGTCTTGATGATATTTTGGTACAGTATGTATTTTTGGCATTAGGTAAAATAATAATAAAAAATCCTTTTGTGAATATTACATACAAGTGCTATGCATTCATGAGCCTACAGTAGGCCTACAGTGCCCTACACAGATAAATGATATTTTTTTATTTTTGTTGCGTTAGACTTGAGCAGTAAGATGACAGTGATAGTTTACTGACTACACTGTGTCTCAAAAAACGTCTAACTTTGTGATTGTCCATATTTTCGCCAAATATTAACGATTTTCAAAATTTTTCCACTGGCACACTCTGTGGACAGTTAGCAATGGTGTGGTTATTAAACATTTTACCACACCTTAAGTGTGTCTCTACCCTACCATGTGAAACATAAATTGTCAAAAATTATTAAAATCACAGTAATGTATACGTAAAAATTATATATACAACTTTATTCGTCATTCAATGACAGCAAAGAAAAAAAACTTATATATTATTATAAATTATATTTTTGAAATAATTTTCTACTATTTTTCATATTAAAAGTCAACAATGTTTAGGTTTTGATAAATTTGTAGTGAATCTAAACAAAAGCAGACAATATTGTTTCGAGTAATAATGTTTAATGCAGCGACGATACATTGCTGACGTAACATGCCATTTAACACTGAAGACAAGTCTCTGGCTAAGAGCTTATGTTTGAGTTCCAAAAAATGCAGTTCCTGGAGAATTTTATGGAAATTTTTGAAAACAAACAGCAAAGGGAAAAACTGGACACATTACTGAAAAAGATTTGAAAAACAGGAAGCGCCGACCAAAGGCACGAGAGCGGCATGCACGTACTGAATAGAACGTGACCACTGTGAATAAATCGGTAGGTCTACGTACTAAACCAGAAATGCTAGAAACAAATACACTGTTCAACACGCCAGATATCCAACAAGTCTAATACAACGTAGCATTTTGCAGATTATTTACCCAGATTTTTTCCTGGAGTTTCTTTCATTTTCTAACACGTTTTTTGCCTCTATTATTATTAGCTTTTGACTTTTTTAATTTCATTTAGATTTCACAAGGTAGTGTAGCGACACAGTTAAGGTGTGGCGGGATATTCGATAAACTCTTCATTGCCAATTGACCAGGGAATGTGCCTGTAAAAACTTTGAAGATCAGTTAATATTTGGCAAAGATATGGACAATCACAAAGTGGGACGTTATTTTGAGACACCGTGTATATGCCATGCTTTCGTGAACATGTAAAAAGAATGTTGGATTTTGTGTTATTCACCAAAACTATCAACATCAGTTACATCACAGTCGAACGTCTGATTAATAAAAGGAAAAGTCCATTACTTGCCATAGTGCTGCTTACATGATTAGAATCTCGACCAGAAGACTTTGCAATATCAGAATTGGCAGCTGATAGGCATCACTGCAGCACACTGCGACCATCCACATAACCGCCCATAAACACCTGGCCATCCATTGCCTGCATCAGCAACTAGCAGACATACCACAGCCTTAATCAGCCACACTAGGCTTTTACCACATAGCCCCTACTACTCATTTACCATCCCACTGAGGGTAGGAGGCTAAGTTGGTCAATCACACTTTCTATGACTAACTGCATAGTCTGTAGTGAAGTAGGCCTACTAGTTTATTTGAGTTATCAGCAATTGCAATGATTTTATAAGGAAAAGTCACTCAGCTTATTTTCCTGAGTGTATTTACTTCTGGATGTCTAGCAAGCACAAAGTAATAATTAGTATCTCTTTCGATTGTTTGACCCAGCACTATTCCGAATTAAGTACTATACTTATCTATGGCATCGACATGCTTAATCTATGATGTGGTCGGTGACTGATTTGTTGATTTTTGTTGATTAATATGTTTTATTTAGTTGTTCTGGATATATTGCGTGCATAAAATGAACCATGCGTGGTCTGGATTGCCTGGGTTATGCCATTTATGTGGTTATTTTGATGGCAATGGTCTCGTCTACCCAGTCAGGTATTTTCGCACTCTAGCATTGTTCGTGTTTACCTTCGTTTGGTTCGATTACGGTCTCAAATTATTTGTAGCTAACTCATATTTAGCATTTTTTTATTATTTATGTTGTGATAGATTTATCATGGAAGTCTGTTATATAGGGCACGGATAAAATGCGGACCTGCGGACCGACCAACGGGTAAACTGCGGACCAAACCTGCCGACCAGGTCCGCATTTTACGCGCTGGTGCTCGGTGCTATTTTCCATCCGTGCGGACGGAAATCTATGTGCTCAAAGCGCTATTTTTCGTTCCTAGGGACGGAAAAGTGAGCAAGCCTGAGGCTATTTTCCGTCCGCTACTAACAAAAAAATAGACTATATGACGTTATTTTCCTTCAATAATTCTAGCGGTAGATCGGCGGTCTTACTGTTAGCACGGGAAACTTGCTAGAGGTAGATCGGGTAGACACATTATTGGGAAAATGGTAGAATTTATATGCCTGGAAGATATAGAAGGTTTACAAACCATGCCACGACACTGTCACGTATTTAAATCAGGCTTATTCAGTATTATATCAGAGTCTATCTCGAGCCAAAGCTGTTTTTTTTTGTAACACGGACTTAGAACTATAGTGCTATTGAATGAATTTTATTTAAAGCTTGGTAATTGATAACATTTCAGTTCTAACCACAGTCTCAGCAATGCAGCGAAGAAGAAATGTGACTGCATTCTTACATTAACAACAAGATAAATGTAACTAGAAATTTGGGGCAAAGCCCAACGTGAGTCCGCCTGGCACCCTAAGTCCGATTGGGGGAAATTGAAAGGGGGGGTAAAGAGAGGGGAGAATTTCCCCGGCATCAAAGTCACGTGGCCCGAACTCAAATGCATTGGTATACACCGAACGTGCTTTGTCGACTTAGGGTAGGTCAACATTAACACTTATAACTTTGTTCGTAGTGGACAGAATTTCACAAAATTTGTTTTGTTCAATGCCGAAAGGATCGCTCTCGTCAATGCTGTTTAGATTTTGTCGCTATCTTCATCGGCTCCAGAGATATTTGCGCTCAAACTCGAAAGTTGTCGTAAATCGCACCGATTATTGAACGTTTTTTGCCC
>Ga0209367_1009383_pt1 | contig 13283 bp, 12 predicted proteins | sample WorMetLIZISLAND2_FD_187412 | JGI IMG/M metagenome (GOLD analysis project Ga0209367, IMG submission 187412) | Marine gutless worms symbiont microbial communities from Max Planck institute for Marine Microbiology, Germany - Olavius geniculatus... ... | reverse complement strand
CAGCAACTTACAGCACCGGTTGTGACAAACCAGTTTGTACTCGCGCCACGCTATGACGTCAGCATTACATCACAACTAGCAAAGAATATTTAACTAACAGCCATATTTTGTCCATATATTTTGAATAAGCATTTCTTCAGCTACATCTGGTAAAAATTTCGTGTAAATTGATCATCATTTGAGTGAATTATAAAAGAAATAAAAAGGGTGCCCGTTTTTTTGAAACACAGTGTAGATCACAAAATAACAGAACGCTTGCTATGTCATGAATATAATGCCGATACAAAAGAACAACAAACTTTGCATGCATCATCAAGTTGAATTAAAAGATCTGCTATTCTGCGCAACAAAATGTTCACATAAATAGAACATAAATTCACCATGAACGACGTGTTCGGCCAAGCAGAGGACCATCCTACGCATGTCACCAAATGTTGTGACATTCACGAAGCCGTCACTGCTGCTAACATCGTCACGACTCGGTGACATCACACTGTCGGCGTCAGTAGCAAGCAGTGTCATTTGGCTCGTGTTGGCAGCAGACAGAGGTGTCAGTTGAATGGTGTCACCCAACACCGACATACTACTGGCGACAGACCTCACGTCACTTGCAGCGGGATACAACTTGTACACTTTCATGTATTCCTGTGCACAGCGGTGGCGGCATCATACTCCAAACAAACTGGAGAGCAACAAGTTGAAAATTTCCAACCGAGAAGTTCATGGGTGCGAAAATTTTAATTTTTTCCCCTAGATTCTTCCAAAGGAACATATTATGCTCCAAATTTTGTATTTTTGTAAAAAAAAATTTCAAACCCCCAAAAAATTTCTGAGATACTAAAATTGGGGGAGTTCCCCTTCCCTATCCAGCATTCACCACGACAGCACTCCATAGCACCACCAAGATGCTAGAACTAATATCTGTCTCTCATGTTACAACTACTAACATTACACTACTACTTCTGATTAATCAGAAATGTTTTTAGTCTTGATCACAGTTAGACCACAGCACGTTACAATTAACTAAACTTGAAATACAATAGACAGCCATCTTCAGACTCTGCATACTTTTACTGAAAATGGTTGTGAGAAATCGACTCGAACCATGCCATAGAAACCCGTCAACACCCTGTATATTCCAACGATGGCACGCCAGAATGACTCACCGACTTTTGGTTCACCCTGTAGCAATGCAACGATCAATTTGAACAGCCAATCATGTAAAAGCAGGACTAGCATTATCATCAGTAAACAAATTATTCCACAATACATTTTCACTGACTAATCAATCACGACAAACTACACCATGTCCCAAAATTAGTGGCCCCCCCTACAGATAAGTTAGCGTGAAATCGTTAATACCTGATGTATTGTTACAAAATTTGGAACAGTCATGGGGACAATCATTCTGAACCAGTCGTTAAAGTTTGAGCTTGAGCTTAAAGTGGCCACTTTTGGCCTCGATGCAAGCTCTTAGTCTAAGGCAGGTAAACTGCTGCTTGATCCCTTTGTCAACAACAATGTATTGAACGTAACCTTAATGTAAACAAACTCTGACATCATAATGACGTTACACTAAGCACACACGGTAAAGTGCATACTTCATAATGGATGTGACAGTAAGAAATGCTAAGATAGTGCAGTGTACGATATTTCAATGAAATCCATGAACTACAAACTGAATTAGACGTGTTTGAAGCAGGGGGCCGCTAATTTTGGGACAGTGTATATTGCATTATGCATATTCATAGCTATCTAATTTCAATCACCATTCATGAAAAACATGCCTAGATTTAAAAAAAAACTTTGAAAACAGGTCACTTCTTTGATATTTTGAATTAATTAATTATCCAAAAATCCAAATTAATGTACTATAATCAATAATCATTACTATAATAACTAATTCATTAAAATTAGACATATATTAAACTGCATCAACACCTCTGTAATCCAGTTGACAAAACACCTTACAAAGATCACTGTTACCATTATTATTTCACAGTTTCCATTCAACGTTACTCATCAACTAAACGTCAACTAAACGTATCTAAATGCTACTCTGTTTCACAACCTATACTATTGATCAAATATGGCCAGTAAGTAAATTTAAAAGGAAAACATGCTATATCAACTGTAACATATCATCAAGCAAATATTTACAAAATGTATCAAGTGAAAAATACAACACAACTTGAAGGGAATTACAGTACAAAAGTAATGATTCAATCGACTACTTAATTTTAAAGAAAAAAATAGTCAAATTGAAAACTTTTCCAGCACCTATGTCCATTTTCAAAACTTTCCAGATCCTGATTTTAAAACACCAAAATTCAGGACTTTTTATGACACGTGGAGACAGTGATATTCATTAGTTTTATCAAAACTAATGATATATGGGAGTAAAATGTAAAGTGTTTCAGTACCATCTGTTCACTGACAAAGTTGCCATCGACCAGTTTGTCATAGCTGATATTGACCGGAACAATGTATGCATCTTCAGTAACACCTGAAGCCAACAACAAGCACTACTTTTAGTTACCGTGTTGCTTGGTTGCGTAACGGTAACATATCGAACTGGTGACCGCAAGATTGCTGTTCGACTCTCACCCAGTGCACTGGCAGGTAACAACCTTGGGCAAGTTGTTCACACACGTGCCTCTGTTCACCAAGCAGTATAATTTGGTAAAGGAATAAGAGCAGTGGCGCTCTGCCGCTGGGAAAGTAACCGTAGGTCTGGCATCGCACTGGCCATGCGTCATGGACTCAGTTGTCTATCCACCTACAGGCTCAACAACTATAGAAAGGGAGATGACTAACCCTCCATTGACCCTTGTGGGGTGTAGCACCCTCTTTACTTTTTTTACTGTTAGCTACCACCAATCTCCTGTCATTATCCAACATACATCAAGTACTAAAGATAAACTGACTAGATCCGCAAAAATCGGTGATCAATTAACCACTCAATCAACTGCGAAAAAACGTTAATAATTAATACCATTTTAATCACCGAAATTTTGAGTAAATAAAAACACTACAACGTAGATACAACGACATCATGACAACATACATGCCTACATTTGAAAACTAAAAAGAGAAATCGTCAATGACGGACGATGGAAAAGCGAAGGGCCGATAAGTTATAATCCACCAAAAAGATCCAGGGGAGTGTTGTAAGCTCCCCAGTGGGGTTTGGGGCAAAGCCCCAGCCGATTTTCATTGTGGTGCATTTTCAGCTTCACAGAAGGCCTGCTACTCACGGTGCCGCCACGTCATGAATATTCAGTGCACCTAAGTGTCCAGGCACGACTCTATGGCCATGATCCAAAAAAAACTGGCATTGTAGCAGTGTGGCTCTTACTTCTCTCGCTCTCCATAACATGCGTTGCATAACCTCGTCAGTAACTCAGTATTCACTGTGCTGAGTTCGTGATGTTCTATCGAGGACATTCAAGAATGTACGGCAAAAGCGAAAAAAATGAAATTGCGATCGCAATAGTAGAATTTGAAAAAATAAAAAGTGGAAAAATTCCGCCAAATTCGGAATGGTTGGCATGTATGTGACAATCATCTGAAATCATCTCAATTATCTCCTTTTTACTAGAAAAAGTCAACATTTTAATCTGTCTGCAAGACTAGGTTAAAAGTATTCAATAACAAAGTCTTGGTGCATCTGTGAAAGCTTACAGCACCATAACTAAACCAAGTTGCTGAACAAAAAAAACAAAAAAATGTATTTTCTTTGCCAATTAGTTTCTAATCAAAACTAATGACTAATTAATCATCAATCTCTTTACCATCATCGTCATCATCATTGTGTTCAATTATTGCACAGGTTTGACAAAATGCAAACTTTCATTACACTTGAAACTTTATTAAACACGAGCACAACAAAAGATGCATAATGCGGCAAATGAGAATGGTGTAAAGTTATCTATAGAAATAAACCTTTATTGTTTAGTAGTTTACTAGTGACAGCTGATGGCGTAGTGATACCTGATGCAACAGCATCCACAACGACAGAAAGTAGTCCACCCTTGGGTGCTAATGGCTTTCCACTTTGTGTCCTTCCTCCTTCGACAAAAAACTCCATAAACTCACCATTCTTTAGCGACTGCTCCATGTACTGCAAATAACACAGTTTGTTCATTCATGTCACATGGAGAACAAAACATCAACAAAATTTCACGTAAACTCGACATATCACTAACTATTCAATGCCAATCATATAAACTGTAGTATGTTAAATATAATACAAAGTAGAGTTTTATAAAAATACCTAAAAAGAGAGTGACATAAATTAATAAAAAAATAAAGCCAAATGCGGTATGAAAAAATTGTTACTGTCATTGATGCACAAAATACAAGCTGCACTGCAATGCTACAGTAGCACTATCAACCTTTATTTTGAATTAACCTAAAATTAAATGAATTTTCTACAGTTTCTGATGAATAAAAGTGCTAATATTCAATAAAACAAGACTGAGACTACTCCCAGGCTGGGCAGGCACATATTCAAATAAACCCAGTAGGTTTTATTGGGTAAACCCCTGTGAAATCCAGCAAAAGACAACTCCAAGCAATCCAATTTTAGTTTCATCCTATAACAATAAAATCATTGCTTTTAAACATAAAAATATGCAACAAATTTCTGGATATATTTGTTTGATGTTAGTCACAGTATGCTGCATTCTCAGCATCCAAAGAAAAAAGTCTTTAGCTGTCGTTTAAACTGTTCAAAGTTAGTGTCTAGCAATGCTTTTTCTAATAACTTGAAACTCATCAAAATACCAAACTCCAGCAAGTTTTGGGCTTTCTGGAAATCCAGATTTAACCTCCAGAACTCAACAAAGCCCACTAAATTGATTCTTTTAAAGAAAACATGGGTTATTAAACCCTAAATTTGACAAAAAATACACGAAGACATACTGTGTGAAGGACAGCTTGGTAGATATGATCTCTCTTGCCAACGACACGGTCCATCTTACGCCGAATGAAAAAGCCACCAAGACCCCTCATCAGAGACCTGTACAACAGCTGACTCGTGCATCATCATTTAACTCATTCACAAACAAAAAATGTGACATTTTAAAGATTACAAGTGATGAACGGAAACGGCAAAATTGACACAACACTGACAGCTACCCGAAATAATGAGAACAAAAGCAAAAATAAGCGAACAACTAAGAACACTTCAAAAACACTGTAAAATCAATGGAACCAATAAATTGGTTAAACTATCAAGACTCCAAAAAAAGTGATATTACTCAGAAGTGAATAACAAACATTTATAATGCACTCATAAAAAACAAAGAATGAGTACAGTGATTTGTTCGATTTGTTCATTTTGAACATTTTGTCTGCGTATTGACAAAGTAGAACAAAATTCGAAACAAATTTACATCTTAATCCACATGACTACCAAAAAAATATCACTACACACCGCATCTGCTAACCAGCTGATCACATACTTTGGACAACGGCTAACACATGCGAACTTTAGTTTTGTACGACTGCGGAAACCGATAATGAATTAATCGCTTAATCACTATAAAACTGTTCCCTTAATTCTTGGGATCAATCAAAATCTTAGTATAATTCTGCATATTGTCAAGATTCGCATCTTTTCACTGCTTGCGTAGTGCTAGTTTTGCACTTCCTTGTAATCAGATTACAAAAAGACATAAAGAACACATAAAGACAAATGCAAATCACAGTGCAATAAAAATTAAGTGTGTACAAAAAACTGTACATACTACATATAAAGTTAAATTCGCAGGCCATTTCACCACACACACATGGACTGCATACTGTGATTTTTTTCGAACTACGCTTCAGTTTATAATAGATAACAATTACCAGCAGTTAAATCCACAGTTTCTAATGTCTTATGGCTGACTACAAAATTGTTCGAGGTTTAGTCAATAATTCGAGATTAGTTTTTCAAGATCAACCGATTAAAGCGATTTTAATTGAATTTTAACATAATGTTGCAAAAATGTAAGAGTTAAAGCACAAACATTCAACAAACCCAAAGAGAGGTATGTGCAGATTGTCTCCGGCAGCAACGAGTGGAGTTCTGATGTCGTAAGCAAAGAGGATGAACGCAATAAGAACATAATCCAGGTGACTGCGATAAGTGGGCAAAAATATCACCGGCAACTCACTCTGTAATACAGGCACACAACAACAGATAGAAATATGGGGGCCCAACGCAAGGCTGTCTGGCGCCATAAGTCTGACTGGGGGGAGTCTTAATCCACAACTGCTGATTCATCAAGCTGTTGATTATAAATGTGGTAAAATGGCCCTCCCTCCAATTCCCCTCAACAGATCTCACTGAAATTTGGCCTCAATTCTTTCCAGATAAGAGTCATCCCAACTCCCAATTTTGGTGTTGGTCACTGGTCAGCTGTCCGGTTTCAGACGGAAAGTAGAAAATTAAAAAAAGAAATAAGAAAAGCAAAGCTAAAACATAAGGCCTCCCATTACTAAGTATGAGTTACCTAAAAATTGAAACATACATGACTGCGCAATTGCAGTAAGTTTGAAATTTGATAGCCTCAAACACTGCAGTCGAGTTGATTGTATGTCCAAGTGTTTAACATGACCATGCTTCACTGCAATGACTCTGACTGCATACACTATGTAAAGCACGTTTCATGTGCTAACATCACACACCATCAGATGTGACGCCCATTCAGAAGTAACACAGATGCCGCAAGTCGCTTGTAGTTGCTACAATGTTGGACATGACTGCCATGTGTCAATCACCAGCAACTCTGGTAGCCTGGTACGGTCTCAGACTTAAAATCGACACGTTGCAGGATTGACTCCCAGTTTGGTTGCTATCAAGTTGTTACTACGATATCCGTTGCATCCTCGGAGTAGCGTGTGTCACGGACAAAGTACGGGAGGCCAGGTTGAGATCGTTTTGGCATGTACAATGCCGAGAAGAGGAGGATCGTGTCAGGAGAATCTTGGAGGCAGACGTACGTGGACAACGGAGTGGAGGAAGACAGAGAAAAAGCTACGAAGGACGTTCAAAAAGTTTTGCAAGTCGATATGTTAAACTAAAAAATTTATTAAAATTACCTTGCAAGCCATTTGCAGCATCTGAATCTGACCACGATGTACTGTAACTGCCGACAGCAGGCGACCCAGCAACTTGTGCAGAAACCAGCCGACAAACCTGTGCCACAGCATCATACTGCTCACATCATCGTGATAATTGACAATGACCTTATGCATTCTCTGGCACAATATCAGTTATTCTCAACAATTAACTTCGCACTGTATTTCCAGAACCAAAAATCTGACGTATCAAATTCCACAACTCACCAAGATTTTTCTGCTCAATCAGTGAATGAATGAATGAGTGAATGAATAAATAAAAAAGTAAATCAATAAATCGATTAACCAATGAAATAAATTGAAATGAATCGCCCAATCTATGATGCATTAATGACAGAGCTGCCCCAGTATTAAGAAAGTGAAACAAGCAGATCTAGATGATTATGTCTGGACACAACCTTCTGAAGACAGACAGATTCTAAGAACTCCAAGACAAATAAATCTGCTTCAGTTATGGTTGAGATAAAATGAAACGCACCCTCATGCAGTAATGCAGCAACGCAACCATGTGGGTGCACCGACTGTAACAGAAGGAGGGTCACCGATCATTCAAAATGACCTTTAGTGACCTTCAGCCATCACAATAAGCTCTCAACAAAGAAAAAATTTAAGAGCCAATAATAGGATTTTAACAAACTAAGTAAGCACGCAAATTAACTTGTATGGTATGATTTAAAGTCACAATGTTGCATTCTCAACACCCAGATAAAATAGTGTCTTTAGCTGTCCATTGAACTGTTCAAAGTTAATGCCAGTTTGTCTCAAATAAACTGTAAAGCTGGCTGTTCCAGTTTGAAGCCTGCAGTGCAAAGTGGGTAAAAATCAATACCAAACATAAATCAGCTGCAAATATAAATCAGTAATAGTAATCAATTAAAAAGTAGTTAATTAGCTAATTACTTACTTTATCAGCTAATTCTAATTCCGATTCACTGATTAGCCGACAAAAACTAATTTTAACTGATAGAATAAAAATGCTAATTCTGCTTCTCATGGTAACATTTGCAAACTGCTAATTCTAATTAACTACTGCAAAAGTTTAGGTAAGCAATCACTGAATTATAAATCACAGGACAATCGATCTAAGCTGGGCCTAGTTGCTACGCACCGAATAAGACGATTATTGACTTGTGAGCTAATTCGTTGCAATATTGTTTTGGCACGTTTCTCAGCAGTTCTTGATATGGCATCTGGCCTCTCTTCTATTATTACACACATGCACACATGCAAACCAGCACAATTCTAACCAACCTGCAATTGGATATAAACAACGTGTCCAAGCACGTTAGTTTGTAATTAAGTTGATTTGCACGGCACACAATGTCAACAGAAAACCCGCACCTGAATCTGAGGTGGAAGGAATGGGATGAGGAACCAAGATGGCACAAACTCCAGCTTGTATAAAAGTTTTCAGTCAGCAATAAAAATACCACAGAAAAAAACTGAGAACATCCAAAGAACTGATATAATTCCGAACGCTGAAATCGGATACTGCAAACGAAAAGCAAAAAAGCAAAACATGAGCAAACTACAGACATGAGAAACAAACAGCAGTGAGTGAATAAGTGAGTAGTTGTACATCCCATTTAACACATTATACATTATCACTTGCACTAACACTGACAACAGAAACACCAACAAATAAAAAATAACACACAAAAAAAACAAAAACGCACTCATAAACCATTGTCACACACATACAAACATTCACACAAGCACAGCACGGCCAAAATATCAATACAAAGTTATAACCTGGTTCAAGTAGCTTTTATGTCAACCAGCCAAAAAAATAAATCAGGCCTATTCTACTGCTTCTGAAATATGTTCTAATCACAGTGGCTGTAATAAAATGGAATGCAATTACAACAATGATAGCAACACACGCCATGTATCCAAACTGCAACTAAAAGCTTTGGTTTCAATGACTTAAAAACTAAACTGGCCGATCTTGGACTAACATTTGAAAAACTAGCCAAAACAGTATATTTAAACTTCAGATGTATGTAAGTAATACCATACCCAAGCAATCTTGTACTGTCAAGCTTACAGCCTGCTTCAAACTGCAAAAAACACACAAATAATAAATCTAAAGTAAAAAAACATACAAACAATAGAGCTTCAGCAACTAAACTAGAAATATGGGGCAGAGCCAACGTAAGGCCGCCCGGTGCCATAAGTCCGATTGGGGGACAGATGAAGGGTTGAAATTTAGTACGCAGCAAAGTCACATGGCTCGAACGCAACTGCATTGTCATATACATGTACAACAAGTGCAATGTTTAACTTGGGTGGTTCAAAATGAGAAAACAGAACTTTGTTGTTTGTGAACACAAGTTCACCAGTTTTTCTGCGATCGACGTGGAATTGATCATAGTTGTAAACGCCGTTTTCCGTTTATCAATATCTCTATCCATTCTCGAGATATATGCGATCAAAATCTAAAGTTGTCAGAAAATGCGTGAACTGTCAACATTGGGTAGGTCGAAATGAGCAAACATAATTTTGTGGTTAGTAGACCAAAGTTCATCAATTTTTTTGTTCAATGCAGATGGGACAGTAGTTGATAACGCCGTTGACCACTTGTCGATATCATAATCCATTCCAGAGATATTTGCGGTTAAAGTGGAAATTTGTCCTAAATTGCGTCAAGTTTTGGATGTTTGCTGCCTTCCCAAATTTTAAGGGGGCTGTGCCCCCCCAAATTTTGAGGGGCTGTGCCCCCCAAATTTTGCACATGGGTTAACACCCCCATCTAGTGGCACATCTTTCAGAGTGCAGCACCCCATAGGGGCTGGAATATGGTCTTTCGAACAAGTTGATTTTGTGGGTATAATTGCACTTCTAAATCTCCGTAATTACTGGACCAAAGTTCACCAAACTTTTTTCGTTGAACGCGGGAGGGAATGCTGTAGTGCACCAGGTTTTCAAATTATAAATATCTCTGCCCGTTCCAGAGACATTTGCACTCAAAGTGGGAATGGGTCCAAAATCGTGCCAAATTTAGCGCGTTTTTCGCCCCCCAAATTTTTTTGGGGGGCAGGCTCGCAAGCTTTTAGACTGGCATTTGTAAATTGAACATGCTTCCGACCATATGACAAAATTTCGCAAAGATTGGCCCACGAACCTCAGAAATCTCGCAATGAAAAAAAAAAGAACTGCAGTAAAACATAAGGCCTTCCGTGAACTACCGTTCCGGATAGCCTAATAAACATATATCATGATATACTAAAAGCAGTTGGCATTATACATGTACTAAACATGCAAGAAAATACAGTACAAATATATCACAAAAAAGCAATTACACACTGTCAAATTAAGAAAATGCACAGAATAAAATAAAACTAATACTAGTAATTGCAAATAGTAATACTAGTTAATAATTCAATAACAGAATACCGGAAAATGGTAAACATCATACCGTGGACTGGTTAGGACTGCTAAGGATACATTGGAATACTGACGAAGTAATGGACGCTGCAGAACATAACTCACATGACAGAATAATCGTGTCCACCAATTGCTACTACAAACAGACATCATATGAACAACAAAAATTAAACGTTTCAGATTCAATGTACAAAAAAGCTACAACTACAAAACCACATCTGATTCTGAGGCCAAATTTACAAAACATCGTAAAACAATTGCAAAATTTTCATTAAACCTTCACAACTTTGTCATATCTTTGCTGTAAATCAACAAGTTACGATGTCATAAGATTGTCGTAAAAACGTCATATCTGAATTTTGAAAGCTGATTTTACGACTACGTAACTCTCTCGCAATTTTGTAGTAACTCCGTAGTCGCTAAAATTAGCCAGCCAATCAACCGCCGTTATGTCGAGCATAACCATGACCTCAACCAATCGTGCCACAGTCACCGAGTCTGGTGGCACATGGCACTGCATGTTGGTCGTCTGCTTCCGCCGTTGCCAACTGTTACCAACATAAACAATAACAAGTAAACTGATTTCATGCATATTTTGCTGCCTGAAGTTATCACAAACGAAATTTATAGGTATTACAGCAGTATGTCAGAATTATATACTAATGAAAAATTGAAATAATAATTACTGCATGTGTGCTTGATGCTGTCACATGACAACTAATGAGCACTCGTACATTTTGTTAAATGTTTCTCGCAACTTTCTCGTATAATTTTTTTGGTAAATCGCGTTTTATAGTTAATCTGTCATAAACCTGCTGCACGTCATAACATTGTTGTAAATTTGTCTTACGATGTTTTGTAAATTTGGACCCTGGTCTCGAAGAATTTCACAAAACAAAAAACAATTCTGATAATTTAAGTTTTACAAATACAAATACAATGCTTTGTATTGATACTTTTAAAAAACAGGCTTGTACGTTGAATAACACTATACAGTAAACAAAGTACTCAGTTTGCTATTACTACTCTTACTCTTATGATATATAAGATGGATAAATGGATATACTGCGTAACTGATGTAGTATGGTCATCCCGCTGTGTTGACCAAAACACTGAGTAGGGCTACATCAGAGCTTTCAAGTGTTGTTTAATCACTAATCAGTCAATTTTAGCAGTTAATCCACGTTATACTAGGTCACATAACAGCAAATTTCAAGGCAACAGAAATGCCAGAATACTAAACTCTTGGTATAAGTTTTGAACAGTGCATTTGTCTTTTTGTCACATAATTTTCCTTTTCTTTTTGCTTTTCTCTTGCACGCTGTGTACTTAATCAACTTATGACACAAACAACGACTTACTCGTATTTTGTGTGGACATCAAGAATGTCCCGAACTCCAGCAGTCTTTAAGTTGTGTGAATAGAAACTGTTCTGTAACACCAAACATCACATTTTACGTAAATTATGCCACTAATATAACCAAAGCAAAGTCAGCAATTATCACTAATTTCTGTTTTAACTGCTTTCCTATCTCAGTAGTTAATCCAGACCTTTTCATTCCCCAAATGTAAACTTCTGCAAACTGTTGAAGCAAAACATTTTACAAGCTGGATGCCAAGGTTACTGTTCTCAAACCCACAACATTACAGCACTAGAAGGCACTGGAGGCAAAAATACAGTGTCCCAAAAAAGCATCCCCAACATTTTTGACTGTCAATTATCAGAGTCTGATAATTTGTGGTACAGATACTCCTGACACAACTTGCCATCAAATGACCATTCAGTTCCCGACCTCACCCAACGTTTGTTTCTGCACTACATGGGGAAAACACAGCCAGCGAAATATCACTTTTTTATCCAATGCGATATGATTGCTTAATTAACATAATGCGGAACAACACATTTTGTTCACATTTCTGACACTTTGGCTGACAATTCATCTAGTTCTCCATTTTTCAACTGCTGGCAGTAAAACTGCTTGAAATATTGGCCCACTATGCGAACACAGGAAAAGAGATGCTTTCTCCATTCATCCACAGCAGTATTGATAATGTTCTGCTCCAGACCAATCCAGGCTGTACCAGTCGCTTCTTGACTTCACAAACATTCCTAAACTTCATCTGGTAGACACACTGCTGCATGACAGTCAAACCTTGTAATAGACTGGCCCACAGATTAGGATAGATGGAATTTACTGATGTTATTTCATTCATTTTAACACGTATTATGCTTGGTTTGCTTTCCCCAGGTAGTGCAAAAGCAGACATTGAGTGAGGTGAAAACTAAAACACTTATTTAGTAGCTAGTTGTGTCAAAAATACTTTTGCCAAAAATTATTCAAATCTGTTAATTTTTCTTTAAGTTACGATCGACAGTGTTGGGGATGTTTTTTTTCAGGTTTTCTGTTTATTTCAACACATATTTTGCTTGACATGATTTCCCTAGGTAGTGCAAAAGCACACATTGGGTGAGGTGGAAAGTGAGTGAGTGAGTAGTTTCTTAACGGCACATCAGCACAAAATAGGCCATTCAGTGCCATACGTGGTTAAAATTAGTTAAAAGCAGTTAATATATGTATTAAAAGCAAAGTTAAAATACTTGTTAAGATCAAGGCTATTAAGCTAATATAAAACAACATTATATACGATTGTAAAAGCCGATGTCTTTAACATAAGCGATGATGTTGCGAGATGCAACATTTTCAAAAACGTCCTTGAGTGTGTTCACTCCAAAATATCTCTGACGTGCTGCACTGTAACGGGTG
>Ga0209367_1009382_pt1 | contig 13284 bp, 8 predicted proteins | sample WorMetLIZISLAND2_FD_187412 | JGI IMG/M metagenome (GOLD analysis project Ga0209367, IMG submission 187412) | Marine gutless worms symbiont microbial communities from Max Planck institute for Marine Microbiology, Germany - Olavius geniculatus... ... | reverse complement strand
TGGTGTGGGACAACCCTGCAGGAGTTAAGCCACGCTGCCCTACATAGGCAGCGGTGGGCAGCGATAGTAAGAATGGCGTCAGACACCAACGGGCATTGAGCCCACGGTTGTCGATGATGACGATGAATATAACATACAGCATGAATTTCATATTGTAGAAAATCTAAATCACCAAATTTTGCTCGGAATGGATTTTTTGCAGAAAACACGTTGTTATATTGACTTGAGTTCAAACCACGCTTCGTTTTACGATGGACGCATATTTTTGCCTTTGCAGACCTTTCACGAAAATAGTGTTATTTTGCGCGCAACTGAATTTGTCACTATTCCTGCAAAATCACAGGCTTTTATACTGGTGAAAATGGCTAAAAAGGCTTTGACTAATTTTCAGACATCTGCAATTGTAGAACCACATGTAAAATCAACACTAAATAAAGTTTCTGTAGAACGTATGTTAGTAAGTAAGCCACCGACTGGATATTTAAATTGTCACCTATTTAACTGTGACACACGACCGAAAAATATATTTCGCGGTATTTCTGTCACTGTTATAACGCCGCTAAGCGACGGCTACTGCATAGATCACGCGCGCACAAACAGCGGGTCAGGGTTGGATAGCCTACAACAGCTGCAAAGCAAACACGCGCAGCAAGGCAGCAGCGACTACTCGCGACAAGAAAATTGCCAACAGTCAGCTTATGCGCTGGAAAATAAGACGATACACAGCAACAGTGTTAGTGCGCTGCAGCAGAATAAAAACGCACACACCGCAGCCAGGCCTGCACATACCAGTAGCAAGACTAAAGACGCGTTCACACTGACTGACAAGATCAAATATTTAAAATCGAAAAATTTGCTAAATGACAAACAGGAAATTGAACCAGAAGTATTTCCACAATTTGTGAATTTGCTTTATGAGTATAGAGATATTTTTGCACATAGTGCTAAAGACATAACAGAGTGCAATGTGATGGAATGCGAATTACTATTAGAGGATAATGCGAAACCTGTTCGGTCAAGGCCTTATCGTCTTTCAGACGATATGAGGAAGGTGGTAGACGAACAGCTCGATGAACTCTTGGAAGCGGGAGTGATAGCCCAAAGCGACAGAAGTCAATTTGCGTCTCCTATAATAATTGTCAAGAAGAGAGACGGCAGTGCTAGATTTTGCTCCGACATGCGTAGGCTCAACAGCGTTAGTAAGCCATTATATCATGAATTGCCTTTATTAGAGGATATTATTGATGTAATTACTTGAAATAAGGCGGGAAAATTGTCCTTAATTGACCTTCGCAGTGCGTATCATCAAATCAAGGTCAGCGACAAAAGTTCTTATCAAACGACCTTTGTGACTTCACATAGAGGTGCTTATCGTTATCTAAGATTGCCGCAGGGCCATCGACAGTCACCATATTATATGAGCCTCGTTTTGAATAAATTATTCAGGAATGAGATTGGTAATTTTTTAATTATCTATCTTGATGACCTATTGACTTGTTCAGAGAACTCAGAAAGACATTTGCAACATCTTCGCATTATTTTCGAAAGATTCCGACAAGGAAACTTAAAACTTCATCCTTCGAAGTGTCATTTTTTCCAACACACTGTTAAATATCTGGGTTTCATTTTCAGTTCTGAAGGTGTCAGATCAGATCCTGAAAAAACAGCTGCGATACGAGCCTATACAACGCCTAAAAGACAAAAAGACGTTCGATCTTTTTTAGGACAAATTATTTTCGCAGGTACATCAAAGATTATTCAGAAATTTGCCATCCGTTATATAGGCTTTTACAGAAAGACGTAGAGTTTCAGTGGACGGAAGCTGAAGAAACAGCTTTCCAGATGTTGAAAAAGGCGCTTTGCAATCCACTTATTCTTGCGCTCCCAGACGTTGACCAAGAATTTATTCTGACATGTGACGCCAGCAATATTTCAATATCATATAATTTGTCAATGGTTAAGAATGGTAAGGAACGTTTTATCAGTTCTGGGGGTCGTGGTTTACACGCCGCTGAAAAGAATTATTCTTCATGTGAACGTGAATTGCTTGCAATTATGGTTGGGGTTCAACACTTTCACGAGTTCTTAGCGCCAAAACAATTTTTTTATAAAAACGGATAATTCAGCAGTTAAGTATCTAAATTCGGTAAAACATATAACCGGGAGACTAGGAAGATGGAATCTAGTCTTGAGTTCTTATACTTATCGTGTGGAACACATAAAGGGGAAGAAGAATGTTGTAGCTGACCGCTTAAGTCGCATAGAGCTACCTGCAAGTGATACAGACGAAGACGAAGAGGCATTGGATAATATGGTGAGCAGTGTCACTACATTTCCGGATGAAGATGATGATTGTGAAGATTTGGAACCTAGATCGAATGCAGTATGGGAAGTTTCTTTCGATGCTGCCTCAGAGAACGTTGATGATGACGATACAACTTCAGACACGAATGACGATGACACATTGGCATTGTATAATATGCCTGACTTGCAAGCTGCTTGTCCAGACTGCCGAGAGATAATAAATTACTTGTGCTATGGTATTTTGCGATGCAGCTGCAAGAAAAGTCACTTTTCAGGCTGAAAGATATACTATGCTTGACAATATATTATACCACCTTGACTTACCACGACAGAAAAAGCGTTTAACGAGTGAGCCTGTAACGCAACAACTTGTAGTCCCACGTAATTTACGTGAGTTGTTATTGCGATCATATCACGACGATCGTTCTCATACAGGACCGGAGAAAACATATAATACGCTCAGACAAAAGTTTTATTGGCCAAAACTTTACGCAGATGTATTTGAGTGGTGTAAAACTTGTCCTCAGTGTCAGACCGGAAAAGGGGGTGTTTTATTTCAAGCACCTCTTAAGTCTCTAAGTACTCCTTCCACTATTTTTGATCGTTGGCATATTGATTTTTTACAACTTACCAAGGCCAATGAATATAATTACGTGCTAGTTTGTGTAGAAAGTCTATCGCTTTGGAGTGTACTCTTGCCGGCCAAGACAACGTCTGCAGAGGAAACGGCGAGGCTCCTTCATGATAACATTTTTATGGTATACGGTTGTCGGACGCTAATCTCGGAGAGGGGAGCTTCATTCCGTTCCAAGTTAGTAAGAAGTTTATGTAAAATGTTGGGCGTAAGTCAAGTTTTTACTTCCAGCAGGCATCCGCAGTCAAATTCCAGATGTGAGGCATACAATAAAAACATCTTGAATAGTTTGAGGACACGCTGTGGGTCAGTAGATAATTGGCCAAGTCTTTTGCCGGAGATTGGGCACGCGTTTCGAACATCAGTTTTGAAACAGATAGGTTGTAGTCCGTTTGAGGTCGTGTTCGGTCAGAAACCACGTTTGCCAATTGATGAGACATTATTACCGCCGACGTCTTTACCCACAAATGCGAAAACTTATTACGAAAAGATGGAACCAAAATTACGCATTTTGCATGAAACGGTTAGACAAAACCAAATTGAAGCTCACAGACAGACTGCTAAAACACATGACGCAAAATATACTGTGAGAGAACCTAAATTTTGTGTCGGAGACAGAGTTTATTTATTAGAGAATCCCAAGTCAAAGATAAAACACGCACATAAAATGTTGAAAAAGTTTCAAGGTCCTTATTTGATATTGGAAAGTTATCCCGACTATAGAACTTTTAAAATCCAACGCTGCGAAACTAAAAAGGTGCATCCATCGTTAATACATGCTGACAGATTGCGTCTGTGTGATCATAATCGTGAAAAATTGTATAGTAGACATTTTGTGCCTGGTACAGAAGTGGAGACTGAACTTAGGTACAACTGACAAACTCATGCAACAGATGGTGCAAAGCGCCAGCGAACGTGCAACGAAGATCAGCTCGCCAGCGAGTCAGACGGAAAAACCGACCGCTCGTCTAAGCAGATACACGGCAGCCAAACAGCTGGCCGCCATTCATCACATCAACAGCTTCTCAGCAGGCAAGGAGAAGGGGTAACTGAAGAGATAGGTACTACGCCTATGAGTCAGCCGGCGCCTGAACGGTCGACTGCTATTTCGGCTTCTGCACAGCAAAACATTGGCAACGACGGAGCGAATACTGCAGCTGAGCAGAGAAAGACTTTCCGTACAAGAATAATTTTTCCGACGAACAAGCCTAGACAGTCGACAGGCAGTGATAGGCCTACTGCAACGCGCAGCAGCAACAGCAGCAGCAGCAGTGATGTAGCTGATAGTTCACAGGCTACAGCTTCTGAAGATGCACAGTTGGATAACATAGGAAACAAACAGGACTAGCGAACGGCTGGTTCTCTATACAAAAGATTTTAAGGCATCAGAAGCGTGGAAATAGAATGTTTTATCAAGTGTTGTGGGACGATGATTCGACAAGCTGGAAGCCAGAAAAAGACGTGAGTAAGTATGCCATTGATGGTTATTGGATTGAGAAGAATAACCGTTCTCAGACTAGAAAACGTAGAAGAAGAATGTAGTGCTTATTAGTGCTAATTGAACCTGCAAAGCTTTCTTGTTTTGTTTCTTATTTATACATTTCGGTTTTCAAAATTCCGCGGACAAATATTCGGATAAAATTTTATTTACCTATTTTTGCTTGTGCAGGGTTCGAAAGGCACTCTCATAAATGGTTCATACTACTGTTCTGTCTTATATGGACGTCGCCGGCCGTGCATGCGACAATGACTGAAGAAGATGGACAAGATGCCATCATAACCAGATTGAATTACGGTACAATCTTTAAGCACGTTGACACCTTAGACGTGTGTACTGATACGTGGATGCATACATTTTTAATTAAAATGCCTGTAGTTTGGAACTTCACGATTACTCGTGCGAGTGTGAACTGTTATACAATGCAACCAATTAGAGGATGTGACCGTGTGATTCACCTTGTACAATACTTGTACAATGCAAGCACCAAGGCAATTGACAAGCTTAATCATACTTTGGATTCAGTACATAAATTAATTAGTCATTTTTCAGTTGAAGACATCTCGCCTAGCAACCGTTCTAGAGTGGAACGAGGCTTATTGAACTTTGTTGGTGAACTAAGCCATTCTCTGTTTGGCACGGCGAGGGACAAGGACATTGCGCAATTGCACGCGGCTATGAAACACTTTGCAGAAAATCAGCACACAATGACATCCGCTTGGCGTCAGAGTCAAAACAGACTCGCTAGTTTTACCGAGACTTTCAATCATCAATTAGGTCATATGACGAACTTGCTTCACATACAACGACAGACAGCGACGGAACTTTATAGACAGGTCAGACATGAGACTTCTGCATTAAGTGAGGCCAGCTTGATTATCGCATTGGCTTTAGTAAAATTTGAAGACCTTGTACTGTTAATGCATAACATGGAGTCGTTTTATCAAGCAGTTCAATCGCTTAGTAACGGTGTATTGAGTCCGGAACTAATATCGCCGGAACACTTTGAGCACGTGCTGATTCAGATAGAAGGACAAATTACAATCTCGACCTCCGGAAAACTTAAACTTTTACGCAAAAAGATCACACACTACTATCGTATGCATGATTTCATTGCGAATCGACGAAATGACGACTTGTTCGTTCATATTCCTGTACCATTAGGTCCACTGGCAAAAACTTTAATCCTATTTGAAATACATACGTTGCCAGTGCCGGTTCCAAATTCAAAACACTCTACAATTGCAACCAACTTACCTAAATTCGTTGCATACAATCCTGAAGCAAAATATTTTTTGGAATTTCAGTCAAAACCATCCATCACGATGTCCAAATTGTTACATTTGGACCAGACACACTCAGTTCTGCAGCATGTCAACAAGAGTTCTTGTGTCATATCCTTACTTCGTGATAATGCATCGGGAATACACGAAAACTGTCAATTTGCTGTCGTAACGAACTCAATACAGCCAGATATTTTTGTGCTTGACAGTAAACATGTTTTGTTGACAAACATCAGCAATGCATTGCTAAATTGCCCAGATTATCAGAAACGCAAAGTGACTTGTGTTGGTTTTTGTAAGGTCAGCATACCATGCCGATGTTCGCTGACGTCTGTTAATTTTTATTTACCAGCGCGCATTGAGGACTGTCACGAAGACCGAACGACGGTGACTGTTCTGCATACATTGAACCTAGCTTTTCTTAAGCATTTCTTTGACAACACTCAGTTGGCTGACATTTATGGAGACACTTTGCTGACTGACCCTCTCAATGTAAAAACACCTCGTTTAAAAATCCGTGAAGCAAACTACTCACATGAACTGGAAATTGACAAACGCGCACGATTAGACTTAGCTAGACTGGTAAACTTGACAAAACAAGATGAAGAAGCGTACCCATCACTAGCACACTCAATGGTCGATGACTGGAAGGACTTTTCGAGTGGTTCTTACGACTGGTCTTTTCCACTGTTTAGTTGGCGTTCTTGGATTTTGGTTATTTTAGGCCTACTTGCTGGAGGAAGTTTTGGATTTTCTTTGTTGCTTAATCAAAAATTGCGCACTTTGACCGCTACTGTCACTACTTTGTCACTACCAAGTCGCACGCATGCATTGCCAACGACTCTTAATTACTTTTCGTCGACTACACCGACAGACAATTCACCATCCATTTTTGTTTTTGAAAAACAACACATTGACTGGATATTAGATATTTCGGTCATCATTTTACTTTGCATTATCACATTTGTGACAATTGCCAAAATTTGCCGTGGTTACAAAAGGCATCATTATGAATTTCAGTTGTACGTACACATTGGTTATCAGAATGAATCGGTTCAAATTCATGTCAAAACGTTCAAATTACACCCGGAACATTACGAGTTTAGTGCTGGAAAATATGTTGATTCGCTGCATATATCAGGTTGTTTAATGCCACATTTGATTATTATTTGGCCGAGTGTTCACATCAGTTCGATGATGACAAATGAACAGTACCAGTTGCCAAATTCGGTCCCTCTAACGTGGACACAGGCAAGATTTTTGCGTATGGCATTACGTAAGCCTTATTGGTGTCTATTTGTGACAAAGGTTGGAGAAAATCAGTCAATTTTGTCACTGCCCATTAGACGATGGGATATTGGACCTGCACCATCATATGGGAATGTACATGAGATGTCTGTATCAACTCGCACTCTATATCCCTCTTTGGGCGATGCAGGTACAAAATTTTGATTTTTGATTGATGAGTTCACGATTTGAAGCCTGTCTGATATGTTGTTTGATGAGATGGTGTTGTTTGCATAGTTGACTTGAGTTTAGATACTCATGACATTTGCTTAGTGTCAGAATTTTTCTTGTTGTTTTTGCTTATGATATGATCAGCTTTAACTTAAATCAGCTTAGTTTACCTACATATTTGAGAGTGTTTGAGATTTAATGGACTTGATATTATTGTTGTTTGACATATTTACTCATTGCTTATGTTCATAGATTAGATATTGTTTCATTAAGAAATGCAGTGTAGTGAGATCGGTTGTTGTGTTTTATTAGTCACTTTTGGACTGTCGTCTTGTCAGTGCGTTGTGACTAAACGCAATCATCTGCCGATGCAGTTTGCAACACGAAGGAGTGTCCAGTGAAATATATTTCGCTTCGGTTCATTTTTGCGCGTACGGTCGCAACACCCTGCATTGCGACGACTTTAGTTTATAGTTATTTCAATGTTGTTATTTGGTGTGCCTTCATCATTATTATAACTAGCATTTATTGTAGTTTAACGTTTCTTGTTATCGAGCAGAGTTACTGTGCTTTTTTGAGCTTGTGCTTTGTTAGAGACGTTGTTCTGTTGTGGTGCACGGGTCGACTACGGAGTTGGCTGGCTACTGTACGCCTACGTTATTCTACTCGATGCTACTCTTCTGCTATTGACATTGCAACGCTGCGTCGATACTCGGCGTACCATTGACGAAGAGTTTGCAGGTACAGAAGCAGTATAAATAAGGCGAAAACGTAGCTACGGTGCGACGTCCGGAGTGGCGAACAGTAATGAGTTCCATTCCATTTCGCCACTCCGGACGTCGCACCGTAGCTACGTTTTCGCCTTATTTATACTGCTTCTGTACCTTGTCAAAGACAAACTGTTTATTGCATAGTTTGTTCATATCGTTATGGAACTCTTTTTGCTGCTCCGACTTCGTTAATTTTTTATCTATGACGGTTTCATTTAATGAACATTATTCGTTTTCGTGAGCTGGACATTACTTTAGCATTTAGGTTGGGCATAGTTATGTTTCTCGGATACGGAGTGGTATCTTATATACTTGTGTTCTTTGTTTTTGGGGACAAAAATCTTTTGAGGATGGGGTGAATGGAAGACAGCTAGGTTGATACTTGGGTTCATCATGAGTACATTCTGGCTAGGCATGGGCTTAGAGTGGATAACAACTCGCATGGCCACATTTAGATCAAGTTCGAGGACGCTGCATTTACTGCGCAGTGGCTAACCTATTCTTGGATTTTTGGTGGCTACACTATCTTGTAGGCTTCACGATAGGCAGTAGGCTCTGTGGCCAGGGATCATCGAAAGCTCGACGTATCGCCAAATTAGGAGATTCGGTAGCGTGGATAGTTTTAGCTTGGCTACAGGAGTTTCATTGATATCCGCCTCCTTAGCCCGCAGCTTAGAAGTTTGACCACTCAGAGATCTGAGAAGTATAACTATGTTGACGTCATCGACCCGGATGCATAACTTTCGGTTCTAGAAGGTTGCAGCAAGGTCGACTCTTCTGTGTGTTCGCTGATAGATAGAGCCGGAGCAGTCGACTAAGCTTGGAGTGTTAATTAAAGAAATAACTGGAATCATCGTGTCATAATTAGGCCAGCAACACTCTTAAATAAGCACCTCAGGAAGCACTTACTGTGCAAAACTTTGTGTTATTCTGTGCTGCTAATATATTCTGTGAATATTCTGTTTGCATTTTAAACATTCAAAGGCTCTCATACAAGGCAGCATGTTGTAGATAAACGGGATGGCATATTAGACGAATTTAAGATAGCTAGCAAGACACACTTCATTGTCACCGACAATTCTAGTAATATGAAGACAACACTGTGTTTGCTTCAACGGCAACGTAAATGACAATTATGTACTGCACGTGGAAAAGTGCATGCAATTAGCATCAAGCCGGCTCGACGCGACAACAGGACGTTGACACCAACTGATAAACGTCAGGCAACAACGTTTGACTTACATAGCACATGTCAGTCATGTGCATTACTTGAGTAGTTTCTTAACGGCACATCAGCACAAAATAGGCCATTCAGTGCCATATGTGGTTAAAATTAATTAAAAGCATTTAACATTTGTATTAAAAGCAAAGTTAAAATACTTGTTAAGATCAAGGCTTTTAAGCTAATGTAAAAACAACATTATAGTGAGTCAGTCAGCCAGTCACTAAACATACAGCAGACCTGCACTACCGGTATAACAGACCCATGGGGCCAGTCAATGAAATCTGACCACACTGTCCAATTCTGTACGCAAAACTTTCAAGCGAAGTAATAAGTTTTTCACTCCGATGATCCCTCAGTCATGAATGCAAATACTGTAATGCAAACAGGTTGAAGAAAATAAACCTGAATGTCATGAAGGGACGTGCTACAGAGAAACTAAACATCTACGGAAATGGCTGCTGGATTAACCATGACCTCTGTCCAGTATACCTAGAGGTTTCACTGAATGTTTTCCAGCCCTTCACGCCATTGCTCATTATACAAGTGGCTGTGCAGAGCCAACTGCATATGCTACAGAAAAAAGGAAACTGATTAAGCAGCTGATCGTAACAGCATTATAGAAAGCAACATAAAACGTGCATCACACATCAAAATGCCAGAATCCTCCAGGCACAGTGACAGTAATTCCACTGAATCTTATACACCAGCACCTTGACCACTAGAATCAGCGTTCTAAAGTATCACGCTCCTCTTTACACCAGCATCACTAATCCTATGACCAGCTACACGTGCACCAGTCTTAGCTCCAGTGCCACGTCATCAGCCTGCGAGAGCCTTTGCTCTGGTTGGTGGGCTCACGGCTAAGAACAGACTGCAGCTGGTTGCTAGGGTGAACAGGCCGTCCAATCAGAAAGTACTTGAACTCACAAGTGGAATTTCAGAAGTATTCGAATCACTGAAAAAATGAATAAACCGACACTCAACCTCCTAAGACCTTCATAAGTTCATCCCGCCAACAAACCGACGTCGGTGGGACGAAACCGACCATCCCAAACTCGTCCGTCTGGTTGCAGCCCGCAAGTTGCCGCAACTGACGTCTGCAACATGTCGGTGTCCGGGACGTCCCATGTTGTTGTTGTTGTTGTTGTTTTCTTCTGGCGCTTGATCAGGGATCATATGCGACCAGCCTCGGTGAAACCAGCATCCCTCAGGTAATGAGTGCTACTTCGGGTTTGTTGAACATGAATGACCAGTGCAGGACCACTGTTGACACGTGCAGTCAGCTGCCGCACTGAGCAAAATGACAGCAGAATGGCCCACTTTTCACAGTGGATTAAGCCGTTAATCTTAGTATGCAGTATATAATAAAGAAATTTAAAAACAACACACTGGGGTGTGATCAGTGATCACTGATCACAGTGATACCGCACAAAATTGTTTTCAGCAGTTTGGCTACTGTATGCATAATAACAAATACTCAATTGCCGACTCTACTGCATGATTGACAAGACACATAGGCCCTATGCATAAACGGCATTTGTTCGAGCAAAGCAACAAGAGCACAATTCAGTGACATCACAAGCAAAAACTATGTCACACTGAAGAGAGATGCTGAAGACGGAAAAATCATCTAGCAGAGAAGTTCATCATAAACCTGATACTCATCAGAAAACCAAAGAACCATTAGTATGGGTAGTGAAAACTGGCCAAAATTGCACAAGTCGAAGGTATAGTATTCTGATTAATGTCAACAGATCTGATGCAGGTAGGATATAGCACGATGGCATGCATAATGGTAAATATAGGCGCATTAGGCGGGGCTCGTAGAGAATGACGTAACTGAACTGAAGTGACACGGTTTAGTTTTTGATAAACTGACCAATGGACAAGCAGGGTGAGATCACTGGTCATTGGCTGACATAGATCTGTCACTATGACCATGGTCTCATAGCACAGACGCCATTATTAGCTGGTGCCATTGTAATGCATTGCAGCTTGGCTGTTGGTCAGTTCATCAAAAACTACACCATATCAGTTCAATTCAGTTCAGTTACGTTGCTACGTACATACCTTATGAATCTGCATATTATGCAGCTAGTACCGCACTTCAATTTGTCATATAACATATGATAAATTTATCATCAAATTAAAATTTATTCAAATTTATCTATTTATCATCGCATATAACACAACTTTATTAAAGTTCTGATGTGAAATATTTGAATTTGAAACTATAGAAAATTTCTGGGAAAGGGAAGCATTATGGTGCTGAATGAACGGAGAGCTCTGGGTTCAGTAGGATAAAGACTAAATGTCTGGTGAATAAAGAACAGGTTGAGTGTCACTTCAGATGACTATGAACAAGTAAAAAAGCCAGCAGAAGACAGATGTTTGTGAAACAAAAAACCAAATGGAACAATGGAAGCCAAAGAGCTGCTGTCACAGTGAAACACCAGCAGAAGAAGCCAGATCTCTGAAGTGAAGTGGCCATGATCCAGGTCAGCTAATGCAGAATCCAAGCATCCAGCAACATTGTTCAACATAAAGCTTAACCATACACAGCTACAGAGTGTACCAAACCTTCCTGTACACCTGCCCGAAAGATGACTGTTGATGACGACTAAAAACTCAAAACTGTTGCAGTGCTATCAGAATTCAGTTGGCAATAAGTAACTTCATCGCACTAAATGCTGACAATATCCAGGTCTGATGAGTAGATGCACTGGCCATAGCCATTACCATTTCAGTTGTACAACCATCGCTAGGCTAGACCAACAAGCTGTAAAATCAAATGTTTGTTGATTCATCAATGATATCATTCGATGTAACTAAAAGTGAGTACAGAGCAACGTAACTGAACCATGTCAGTTCAGTGCAGTTCAGTTATGTTGCTCTGTATGTGCATTAAATGTCACCAAAGCTGCGTACAGAGCAACCAAAATGCACTGAAATAAAATGAAAGCCAGAGCACACAGGTTTCATTTGTTTTCATTTCTGCCGCTCTGTATGCACCTTAATAAACATCATGCACCTGTACCGGCATTTCTCACTTGCTACAAAAAACACAAATATTAGTCACTACACAAAATACAACATGCCATAAATACCTCTGCACTTTGTGATAATTTGTCTTTTGATATTTTAGAGTTATAATGGTCAAAATTCCAAGCAGATCATTAGTTCAGCATTGCTTCATATAGCAATGAAAACAGCCAACATGGGCTATGATGTTAATGTCATTCAGAGAAGATGTAACAGTTGTAATGTTAATATCAATTCTATCAAGCAAACACAAACACATCACATCACTGCATACAGAACATTGTCAACAACTATGAAAACAGGACAACAGCAAGTTATACCAGTGTGACAAAATACTGCTGGTAGCAAATGTGATTACAAAAAATTAGGTAGGGGTTGTGTTAAGAAAATGTCAGACGATCAATAAAGTTGGTCATTCAGTCTGCCAATAAACTTGGCCAAAAAATCAACTGATGAAATTGACCAATTTTCTTGTCAAAAAGTAGAACAGGTTCTATTCTTGATGATAAATACTAGTCAACTAATTTTGTTTAGCCTATGTGTCCATGGTATTTCTTTAGAACGGAAGACAAATATTTATTTTACTTATTCATTTAATTTTTAATAACAATTAGGGTTAGAACAATACCAAAAAAGCTACCCAATACCCAATACCATTGGGTCCTGCCGATACCAACACCCAATACCAATATGAATACCAGTGCCCTGCCCGTTGCCCAGTGAAGCAGTGTATTGATTTAATGTATTGATTTTTCTACAAACTCTAGCCTATGTGAATGCTATGGCTAGTAAAAACAGTCAATGTTTGATGCATTAAACAGTGTTTTTAAAGGTTTAATATGCAAATAATTTACAACTAGGATTAAGTTATCGTATATCCATTGCAGTTTAAATGTTCAGTTTCAAAATGTTGAGTTTTCATTGTTCAGCATACAGGTAATCTATGACTTAAGTCTTCAGAATATTTTATTTACAGTTAAACATATTTCAGATTATGCTTAATGAAGAGCAGTTTTTCCGAAATACAAAAAATAAAATTTTAAAATAGTTTTCTGCCAGTTTTTACTAAT
>Ga0209367_1009381_pt1 | contig 13285 bp, 3 predicted proteins | sample WorMetLIZISLAND2_FD_187412 | JGI IMG/M metagenome (GOLD analysis project Ga0209367, IMG submission 187412) | Marine gutless worms symbiont microbial communities from Max Planck institute for Marine Microbiology, Germany - Olavius geniculatus... ... | reverse complement strand
GGCGTTGGCAGAGCGAGACAGGTAACGCCCTCTGGTGACTGGTGAGTACAAGTAAAACACTATAGCCGCCGGTCGTCTGGCGCCCTCTGGCGACTGATTTTGTTTTACTGGGCTTCCAAACATGCACCGCTGTTGCGCGTCCCTTTTTGCGTTAGCAGGGCTTTTCTTGTTAGCCAACGCGGCCGTATTAACGGTTGTGTTTATGGTACAATGTCGTGCCCGTCTGTCCATCGTTTGTCTGCAGCGTAGGACACGTATGTGCATGTATATTGTGGCTTATCGGAAAACTGTCTGAAGAAGCAAAACCCTATTAGGCCGGTTTGTCTCTGAAGTTGAAAACATTATTATATAGACCAGCGTAATTATTTAAGACATAGGCAAAGTCACTTACAAAAAATAACCACAATCGTCGAAAGACCTATTCTCAAATATGTTCATACATGGGCCACATTCAGCCTCTCTTCTAAAGTGATTTTTAACTTTTTTTCTGGCTTGTCATGTCACAAAATTGACGGCGATTGGGGCTTTGAGCCAGGCCCACTGAGGCAGCTTATAGAATAAAAAATCTAGTCCAGACCTCATAACTAGAAAAGAAGACACCGGACAGGGGGGAATGTAAAAAAGTGAGAAAGGGTAAAGACATGGCTGAATGAAAGAACTTGCTCCAACGGCTAGGAGGATAAACGCCTTTGTGTCACAAGACGGAAACTGCTAACGAGTTTTTAATTTTCCCAAAGAATTCCTTTATTTTTTTATATAAAGATTAAAGCTTTAGTATAAAAATAATTCTAATTCCAAAATATTTATGAACATAAATCAAAGCATTACTGACGTCTTTATTCAACGTTTACAAACGTTATTTAATTTTTAAAATAACATAGGCCTACACACTTAGAAACAATAAGAGCAATATTGTATCAAAGTAAACAATGAACAGTCACACCTTGTCTGCAACATTGACTACGTTCAAAAGAAAAATGAAACGGCTTAAACAGTCACAATATATGTGCCATTCTAGCAACCAGGGAGCACTACGTGGCTTTGTGAAATGACACTTACAAAGTTCGCAAAAATATAGAATGAAAATAAATTAAATCCATACATTACTATCATGTTGAGCATGATTCCATGGATGACAATTTATGCAAATTAGGCAAAGAATATTCAAACATACTGATCTGCAAGCAATCTATACACATTTTCTAAACAAAATTCCAAAACTTGGCATATCATGCACCTTTCTTTCTGTCATTAACAATGGCTAAGTTATCAACACAAAAAACCCTCAGTTTTTTGGCCCACCCTGTATATAAGCTACCGTGAGTCTGTCACTAGATCTGACGAGATGTTCAATATTCTATGATCAGTCATCAGTTTATATATGTTGAATCTCAGAACAGACAAATTGCGCATTGAAACAGTTTCCGTACAATGACACATAAAAAAAGTAGTCCTTCCCGAGCCTTACGGCCCATAGGGCGGTGCTGATCTCCGTTTCCTAAGGCCCTCAGCCGGTCACCAGTTTTTACACTGCGAGACCACGAATACGGGCCAGTGTATCGCGCAGTGTGCCTGTTTACGTCCCAGCGGTGAAGCCGGTACCAAATTATACTGCTTGGTGATAGAGGCACATGTGTGTGAACAACTTGCCTAAGGTCGTTACCCGGCAGTGTCGCAATGCGCAGTCGAACCTGCGCCTCTAAGTTACCTCAGGATTACAAGTCCGACACGTTACCGTTAGACTACTGAGCCACATAGACACAGGGCTTATTAACATGTTTGCTAAACAAAATCAGTACCATCAGGAGGACACACTGATTTCTGTGCATATTTTAGTAGTCACAGCACAATGAGCCAGGACCAGTGGCCACTGTAGAAGGAACTCGAATTTGCATGATATGGAAGGTGACCTTTAGCAGTGTGTGGGAAACAGCCATCACTGTACGTGGGACTCTAATAATAAGCTGCATCAGAGGTCTTACACATCTTTCTATCTTACATGGGCTCGTAACTCAAAAAAATAACTGCACAGAAAGACCAAAATCATTGTGTATGTTCTCCAGATCTAGTGTGATAATTTGCAGCTCAAAATATCAACAAAGATCAGGGTTAGGTTTGCACAATCGACCTGTACGCAGTTTTCTTTAAAAGCCAGAAACCAACTGGTGGGTTTTATTGATTCTTTGTTTTAGCGGTTAAACCCTGTTTTGGGGGGTTTTACATGGGTTTTATATCATTAGAATGAGCACTGCTATACAGTGTCCACATTTTTAGCTCACAGCTCAACAACAAAATGGAATGTTCAGAATTTTCCAAATTCCATGGTTTAAAAATTCTAAAATTTCGACTGCTACAAAATATTTCATAAACAGTGGAACAAAAAACAATTTTATGATTAAGTTTGTGGTGAGCTTTGGGATGGTTTTTAAGTCGGTTTCTTAAGGTATGTGCCTGGATGTCTGAACTCTGAACCCAGTGTGCACGCTGCAATGCAGCGTATAGCTAGTTAGATGGCCACACATTATGTTGGCACTAGACTGACATATTTTCTCTACCTACAGACTGTCCACAATGTATGACGGACTAATATAGCTGCATTACCGTCTGACTCCACGATAAGACCTCATAAAATTAGTGGCATCATGTGTTAAAAAGTGGGAAGCAAAAAGTTACAATTTTTTGGACAGACAGCTCCAAATTTTGAACAGAAATATGGGGAAATTTCAATTCTGCTTAGTACCAAATTTCCCAAAATGGGGGATTTTTAGCACTAAATTTTACATTTTTGGAAAAACTTTTCCAACAGGCAAAAATTTGGGAGGGAGCAATTGATTCCCTGCTATAACGCCACTGAATACAAGACAAAGAGCTCTGACTACTGCTGTTCAGCAGTCACTGTCGGTTCTGCACTGACAATGGGCTTCGGTACTTGAATGAACGCTGCACGTCGCGGATACTTAAACGGCCGGCCACGCTTCGGCTTGGGTGGTGGGGCGGCGACAAAGTCTGGGTTGCAGCTGGGGCACTCCCAGCGCCCGGCTGGGATTACGCAGAGTCCGACGCAGAAGGTGTGGTAGCCGCGATCGCAGTGGTCGCAGAACATCATCTGGTCCTCGTCGTGCGGATTCATGCAGCGTGCGCACGTCTTGCAATCCATGCACTGCCACGCGTAGCTACGAATGATCGGAATCATCTCGGCAGTCAGATCCAGGCATGATGGGTGCCCGGAGCTGGAGCACACCGCGCAGCAGATCATGTCTTCCGGCTCGTCCAGCCGGTTCCGATTCGACCCTCCGCATGACACGCATATGATGACCTTCTTCTTCTCCGCCACCGCGACTTCAGAGTCCTCGTCTGCCACGGCTTGCTTCCGTCGCTTGACTTTAGGAGCAGCAGCCACAACAGTGGCGGGAAAAGGCTGAGCATCCTCTATGGTAACTGCATCGGCATCAGCCTCTGCTGGTGTGGCATCAGTTGCGGAAGCTGACTGCTGATCAACTTGCACGCCACTGGACACTGTCACAACCGATGCTGCAGTTGATTCAGTCTGTAGCTCTGCACTGTCCTTGTTATCAGGATCATCATTGTCAGTAGTAACATCAGTGGCAGAAGTTTCATTCTCATCCTTTTGCTTCCGTTGTACCTCGTTCTGTTCATTGTCAGCATCCTGAGGTGTTTCAGTGTCCGGTTGTTGGGGCTGGTTGTCACTCATCACCGTGTTGATAGGCAGACGTCTCAGCTCGGCCGGCGTATACCTACCACAGCATCACGTGCACAGTGCTATGAGTTATAATAGAATGACTGCAGAAGTAGTAGTCTGTGGCATTGTGGCAGAAGTGTAGAGAAGAACATTTTTCAATGCCCTCCACCCCACCAAGTTTTGGACTGTAGGAAAATGATCAGAAAATATCCTAGTCAAAAAATTTAGGTTCAAAATGTAAAATTTTGGGGATATTCAGAGCCAGAAATAAAATTTTGAGAACCCAACGTCCTGCCCTACCTACCTTTTTAAACCCATAATGCCGCTGGCAGTAGTTAGTAGTAGGCCTGTACCAAATAGTAGATTTCACTATTCAACCAAATCAGAATAATTTATGATATTATTCGTCCGAATATGAACAGAATACGAGTAGTTGACACAAGTTAAAACACACTGCACAATGCCCTAGTTTCAGCAAGGTGCAGTCAAAAATTTCCAAATCGGACATTTGAAAAATTTCCAAATCGGACAGTTTGTAATTTGTATCCATGTTAAACGAATGATACTAAGAAATAATAGTGACACTAACAAAACACGACGGTGATTCACAATAGAATCTTGACAGTGAGCAAAGTAAATGATGAAGGAAGTGCCATTTTATAGAGCATCACATGCGGGCATTATGCTGCTGAAACTGCAACTGTCTAAAGCAAAATGCTGGAACAACAAGCGATGATGGTGCAGTGCTTATTATTCATATTTGGCCTATTTTCGGCACAACTATTTGGCCGAATACGAATACACTATTCGGACCGAATAGAATACGAATAGAGTATTCGGTACAGCCATAGTTAGTAGTAGTAGCAGTGTAAATTAAATTGAAATAAACTAGAAAATTGGTGCCAGAACAGTGCAGACATCTGCTAAGCATGGTGCTGCCATGTGGAAAACAAACATAACAAAATTTCGTTTTCATCAAAAAATCCACTCATGGATTGTGAAACCCTGAATCCAAATCTTAAACCTATCATTGCCAAAATTTAACTGGATAGTACTTACTCAAGATTAGTCTCCACCTCTGCATAAAAATTACACTGATACCCATTTACAGCTTGCTAAAATGAATGCTGATATACATTAGAAACTATCACTTCACAGCCTGTTTACTAATGACGATGAATGACCCTAAATCATACTCAGAATCCACAAAGACTTACAGATTGCTTCCAAAAGCTAATCAATCCCTCTCTGAGCTAGAATTCACTCGTCAAAAATTCATCTACACCAACAAACTAACAAAAATACGTTGATAACTGTCTCAGTTATACAGCTGACAAACAGAGACAGATAGACAGGTCTACAGACAAACAAACAGATGGACAGCACTGCCGCACAACCTCCACCTTATTCGGTAAGGATAATGAAATTAAATGGTAAAATGCTGAAGAGTAAATATTAATAAACACAGTATGTATTTGCATACAGACCTTCTGTAGTAGTGCTGAAACTGTCCTGGTAACACGGCCAGTGGATATCTGCCAATCTTTGTAGCTTCTGGTGGGCAGACTCTCATTTGACCTCGAGGATAGTGCAGCTCAGATGTCTGAAGGTCAAAATAGGCTCGTCTTTCATGTCTCAGTTCCCTCATCAGACTTGCGTTAAAGTCTGCGGCTGACTTGACCGACTTTGCGACCAACGTTTCCAGCTTCGACTTCTCCGTCGGAGCTTCGGCAGCTTTCTCCGTTTTCTGCTGCTGCTGTCTTTTGTGTATGATTGATGAATACTCCTTGAATTTATCTGGATAATCACGCTCCATGATATCATAGACCTCATCTGCCTTAAGCACCGTCAATCCAAGATCGCACTGCATCTCAGTAACGACCTTGCTGTCCTGAAGAAACTGTCGCTCGTGAATGCCGACGGCTCGTCGGTAGATGTCGGGGTATTTGCGCTTGAACGATACAACTCCGAGGAATTCGCTGATGTGCTCCTGTAACAAAAACCATTCCGCCGATCGGTCATTCGGTGGCCACTGGTACTCAAATACTTGCGTGGCTGTTGCTTCCTCTTTACCATCACCAGTGTCCAGTGGCACAGCATCACCCATCAGTCGTCTGCGTATTCTGCTGTTGTTCCGGTCTTCCGAGCGGCCACCGCCAGACTTAATCTTTGTTGTTTCTTTGATGCTCACTGCCTCACTAATAACAAGTGGCTCGCTGATGACAAGTGCCTCACTCATGCTGCTTCCTGTCTCCACTTCCATTAGCAGGTCAGTTTCATCATTCATCAGCCTCTCGCTGCTACTGCATCTGCTGCTTTCTCCTTCTTCCATTAGGTATTCCATTGCCGTTGCTCGTATGCCGGCATGGGGACCCAATCCGGTGCCGAGATACTCCGAGGGTCCTAGTATGTTGTTGCTGTCGATGCTGCCAAGTTGCACGCTGAAGTTGGTCAAACCGCATTCACCTGATGGCAGCGATTGCAGGGAACACTCGCTGTCCTCATTCAACTGGATGACATAAGACAACGGTGACTGGCTACGACTTCCCAGCTGCTCCATGCTCAACTCCGATTGGCTGTGGCTACCCAGCTGGCCGATGCTCAACTGTGATTGGCTGTGGCTACCGACCAGCTCGCAGCCACTCAGCTGTGACTGGCTATGACTACTGGGCAGATCAGCGCTCAGCTCTGATTGGCTGCAAATACCGAGCAACTCGGCGATCGATTCTGATTGGCTACAGGTGCCAAGCAGCTCAATGCTCAAATGTGATTGGCTGTTAGTACCAGGCAACTCGTAAACACGTAACTGTTGACTGTCTTCACCACTGCCTTCTACTGCATGAGACTCCTTAGCCACGCCCACATCACCATCCACACGATCTTCTAACTCATCTTTCACCAGACGGTGTTGGGTGTCACTGAGCACAGGTGGGTGGCTATCTTCCATGACATGCATGGTCGTAGATAACTGACGCATGGCCTCTTCTGAGCGCTCCAAACGACAACTGTTGTCATTATTGACCTCAGCTGTAGTTAACTGGCTGCGGGTCTGCTGGCCCACCGGGGCAAGGTCTACTAAAACTTCGGACGACTGTTCAGTCACACTGTCATCTTCACCGTGACCCGACCGAAGGCCGGACAAAGATGACCGATTCGCCAGCTCTTCCGGAGTTTCGTCAGACAGTTTCAGATGTTCGCCGGAAGTTGTAGCATTGCAGTCGAGTGGCATCGGTGCCATTTGTTCGTCAGAACTGGCGGGAGCCGAAAGCTCTGACACGAAATCCTCGACGGAACCGGTATCATGCTGAGTTAATTCCTGAGCGTTTTCCACGCCAAACTCTGCAACCGCACCTGTAGCCTTTACCAGATCCATGTCAATACACCGATAATGTGCAAACAGTTCCGTTAAAAAATCCACTTATTCGTTTATTTACCAAAAACAATAACAAACAAAGCAGCGTAGAATATATATTCAGTAAATTCAGCGTCGACTAAGATTAGGGATGGATCAATTTCAATTTCAGCGGTTCTCTGATGAAAAATTGGCGATACGCACCAATTTTAAATTGATTTTTTATACAGTTAATTTATCGTTTTAACTTCGGAGCCTGCACCGAACGACCGAGCTTTGTCTAGTTAGCTCGAATTAATGCATCTATGCCTACACCGTATTTGTAAGAACAGTCACTGTTATGTCATTATGCTGTCCGAGATGAAAGCTGTGTTTTGGATGACGTAACATGTTAGGTATACCATATATAAATATATTATAAATATGCTAATGATAATAATACTTTTAATGGTTTAATAATTTTAGCTAATAGTTTTAATTTCTGCTTACTGCACAACAAACGAAAAATTCGAAAGAGTTTTGCAGTGTTTGTTGTATTGAGGCAATATACTAGTAAATTTGTTTTTTTATGCTCCGGCATAGACTATTTAGTTTGACGCCTAACGTGTTAGAAGTAAGCCATCCAAAACGCAGCTTAAGATGCGTTAAATCAGTTGGTGACAGCTGCTGCAGCAGCAGCAGCATCTTAATGACGTCACGTCTTACGTCACAACTAGCTATTAACTGAGGCGACGACAGCCCATGGCCGGGCCGTCGACGCAATCTGTCTCAATTGTTAAGAATTGATTGATCTGCCACGACCACGTCTTCAGCCACTGTTTGACAATACTCGACTGCTACAGCTTCGGTTGCAGAGCTCAAAAAAGCCGACGTTTCTGCATTGAAGCAGTTTTAAAGGGATTTTAAAAGCTTATGTGTAGAAATAAGGCAGGACACAAAAAGAGCATCTTATTATACATCTCCATAGGGCATTCTCCAATGTCAAATCGTTTTAGCAAGTGAATGAACGTGACGAACGTCAGTAAATTTTTCACTCCCATCATGCATGCAGACCCCTTTAGTGGAAAACTTTTTAGAATCAATTTCCAAGATGGTAAGAAAACTGCTCTCAGTTACCCCCCTCCCTCCATAACCACCACTCAATGATTAATGTCTATAAAGTGAACATTTCCAACTTGAATTTTTGTTCTGTGCATGCTAGCTGCTATTGAATATATTTTAAAATCATTAAATACCAATTATTATTGCATAACTAAACAATTAATGACAGCCAAGTAATTTATTCACATCAACTAGGCCTATTTAATTTCTTTTATCATGACACACAGACACAGTATAGCCTATAAAAACACATGCTGAGATACCATCAATTAAAATCAGGCATAAGAGAGTTAGTGAGTGTGTGAGTAGGGGTTAACGTGATGGGGACAAATTTTCCAAACAATGCACATACACATAATAAAACAAAAAGTTTAACCTAACAAAGTTTAACCTTTACAGAAAAACCTGATATGAAACACAAAACACAAAAATACGACATAAAACTATAATTGTAAGAACTCGACATTAAAACTGTCTATATGTATAATGTAACAGTGGCCTAATGGCAGTTCTAATAATCTTCTCTCTTATCCTCCAAATTCCAGACCGTCATCAATTTCAGATGCTGCCTATTGGAGAATGGGGAAAAGGCACAAGACATGACAAGAAAAAGTTGCAGTCGTTTAAAACACGAAATGTGAGCTAATGTTCATGACATGCACAACAATAACAACAAAAGGCCCAGCTGTCGCTAAAATAGCTGACCACAATGGTTGTCAGGTCACCAAGGTCGATGATTTTCATGTCATCTGAAAGCCAATATGCGACGTCCTATCAATGATCAATAGCAAGTTAGGCTTTATCTCGCACCGTTTAGCCACAATAGTGCGTGACGGCCTTCAAGGTCATCCAAGATCTATGATTTCTATCTAATATTACATGGCGTATGACATTTCCTATTAGTGATTAATAGTAACCAAGGCCGTATCTCTCACCGCTTCCACTTATAGCTTAAAACTGTCCACTGAAAACTGTGGCCAAATCGCTGCAGATGGAGGCATGGTTACTATAAAAGTTGACACCGCCATATCTGCTGGTACCAACGCAGACCCCCTACGACTTACTGTTTAGCCACAATACATCCGTAACAAACAAGCATACGGACAACTCAACGTTACTTAAGTACGGTCCGATAAAAAAAATTCTGTCATGCGCTTTTACAACTTCAGCCAAATTTGTAAAGATTCGAAAGACAAAGCCACAGATAATGTACACAGTAGGCAGCGAAAGCAGCTACTGCTTTCAGTTTCAGCGCATCTTAGCCATCGCAATTCTGTCTGTCTGTTCGTAACATGGGTGGATCAGTCAAAAGCCCTGCAAGCTAGGATCACCAAATCTTCACCGTCGGCTGCCTGGAAGACTTTAGTTTCAGGAACCGTAAAACTTTTCCATAAATTCGAAGGCGGTCACCCCGAATGAGGGCGCTAAATGAGAAGATTAGCTAAAATTTGTGATTTTTGGCCAATAACTCGCTGTATCTCAGTAACGGTGCGAGATAGGGCCTAGGTTACTATTAATCACTAATAGGAAGTCGTACACCGACTCTCGATTGGCGCCAAATTCAATGACCTTGAATGCTAAAATAGGTGGTTTTATGGATTTTTTTGGCGATTTCGGCCTGCGACACAAGTCTATATCATTCACAAGGTGGCGCCATGGAACTATCGTTATGCGATCCAGATAGAAAGTTTGGTATTTGTATATCAACTTAGCGTGAACACTCCAATTTTCAGCCAAACTACTGAACCGGAACTGCTATAGGCTTTCGCGCGTATCGTGATCATTAGCTCAAATTTCTTGTTTTATTTGTTAAAATATTCAGGTGACCATTGTTAAAACGATCACCCTCCAACAAAAATTGGCGTTAAACCCTACTCACTCTAAAGCAAGTAGAACTGCCATTAACGTTACATGACCATACCACCATCAACTCATGATTTTCAGATTATGACGTAGCACTAAATATGGGTGTGCGCAAGTAACTTACTAATATAGCAATGAAACAGCTGCATAATAAACTATACTGAGAGTAAGAGCTGACATAATGTACTGTGGTAAAAGTGTTTGTAAATGTTCCAAATATGAATCGAGTTCTGCATTATGTTCTGTACAGTGCAGCTAGATAATCAGCGATCATATTAACGAGTTGAAGATGCATGACGCCACCATGCGAATGCTGGCCTGATTTTTACGCGAGAAAGCAGAATGCATGCATGGCCCGTCTTAGCTATGGCCTAGGCGTATGTCTGTCTGTCCGTCTTTCACACCTTGCAGCCGTATGAAAACAGTTTACGCTAGGATCACAACATCCTTACTTTGGGCTGCGCCCAAAACTCTAATTTCTTGTGACGAAATTTTAATTTAAGCCCTTGGGCGAGGGAGAGAAAAACTTTATTTTCCACAACCAAAATAAACATAATACCTAAACAACAGTTAATAATAAAGGAGGGTTGCCAGAAGGGATGCACTCCTCAAATGCTGGCCACCCATTGTCACAATCAATTACTGGAATACTGGTATTATTATACAATAAGCAAGAAAAAAGAAGAAAGTCACAACTTAACAAAAAAAGCAAAAAAGAAAGAAAAACAACGAGGGCGTGAAAGAGGGGCAAAATAAATACCCACTAAAAGTTCTTATTTTACCGCTATTGGCTCGTCTAGCGTGAAAACGGTTGCAGATAGGCAGAGACATGCTGCTTAACATAACAAGCACTGGTGACGAGCTTTTTAGGGCGATTAACATCAATGACCTCGAACGAGCTTGAACTCCAAAAATAAGAGTTTTATAGTGAACTTTTCGCGTTTTGGGGCCGCGACACACATTTCAAGAGTGAATTTCACCGAAATGACTGGAGATAGACCAAGACAACCTGCGTATGAAATTTTAAGCAAACGTTGACTATAGGGCCTAGCAGTCCAAGTCTCGACCCATGCATGGGCATATATCTTTTTTTCGCCATACAGACAGCAGCAACACATTGTACACAGATAAAAAATACCAGGTAAAAAAGGGACACAAAAAGAACACACTTGAGCCTAAAACCTAAACAAAAACAGAAATACACAAATTCAGAAGATATGATTATAGAACAGAGGCATAACAATCTAAACAGAGTCCATAGATGTAATTTACTGAAAAATCTTGAATGTAATGAGAACTACACCCTAAAAATGGTTATTTTACCGCTATTGGCTCGTGTAGCGTGAAAAAGATTGCAGATAGATGCAGACATGCTGCTTATTATAACAAACACTTGACGATTATGTCGATTAGTGGCGTCAACATTGATGACCTTTGAATGATGTACCTGAACAGGCAAAATAGAGGGCTTTGGTGTTTTTTTTTGCAATTTTTGACTGTGCCACATTTCAACAATGAATTGCACTGAAATTACAGGTGTACTAGATTGATATGGACAACAAAATTTTTAGCATGGATATACATGTATATATATAAAACGCACATTTTAACCATCTGAGTTTCGGCCTCGTTCAAGGAGTCTTCCATACGAAAGCGTCAAATTTGGGTACTCTATCAAGATGCATTATTTTATTGCATCCTGCGCACCGATTGCCCAGGTAGCAGGACCGATAAACACTGCAAAAGGAAGCAAATAAAGATCGCAAGAGACCAAGCACAAACAAAAACTCAGCAACAAAAAATAAACGAGGACTACTGTACAGACGTGCAGACAAAGACGTGAAAAGGTATTGTAGAAATGACAAAGGGAATTGGATTGAACACGAAAGAAGCAGAAGCTGCAGTGAAAAATGATTCCAAAACGCTGCATAGAATCGTCAGAGAACTCACTGGAACAAGCAACACTTCAAGAACAAGGCAAGCAAGACCTTACTGACAGAATGGGAGCAAGCTGCACAATGGATAGAACATTTTAATGAAATAGGCCTACTTAATCAGCTAATAAGAGACGATCTTTTGATTTCACAAGAGAAGAAAACGTGGGGTCAATCAAAGCAACACAACAGACACTACCGAGGAGGAGATCAGTAAGTCTGTCAAACGATTAAAGGCAGCGGGGCTTGATAGAATACCTGCAGCTGAACTACTGAAGCATGGAGGTAGAATTCTGGTTGAATCCTTGTTCTGTGCATGATGCTACTGACACCATATGAACTGGGTGTATTTTAAAATGCATTAAATACCAATTGTTACTGAATGGCTAAACCATTAACCACAGCTAACCTAAATCATCGCAGCGACTATTCATTATCATGGCATAGTATATACAAAAACCTGCTGAGCTAACAATTAAAATCAGGCAGAAGAGAATGATGCAGTCATTTTAATACAATAAACTGAGCTATTGCACATGACATGCGCGACAGCGACATAGTCCATGCTGTATAATTCTGTTGTACCCTTCTACAACTTTGGCCTAATTACAAAGGTTGGGAAGACTAAAACACATCCAATAACCAATGCCTGCCGCGTACACAGTAGATGACACTGTGTTTTTTGTTTGTTTACCCAGTATAATTAATCAGGCGATTGTTGTTTAAACGATCACCCTTCGGAAAAATTATATTGACAAATTAACATTTGAAGCCAATTAGCACTTTAGTTAAATACTACACAACCATCAAGTCATATTTCAGATAACAACTTGCAATTAAATATGGGTGTGCAGCGTTTGCTAACACACCGTTTAAACAACTGCATGATAAATAAACTGAGAGTAAGAGCTTATATAATGTACCGTGGTAACAGTGCTTGTAAATGTCCCCAGTGAATCGAGTTCAGCATTATATTTATTACAATGTAGCAAGATATCGACGATCACATTAACGATGCGTGGCGGCACCACGCGAATGCAAAAAATACACTAGCAGCAGAAAGGATCCTGCACAATAACGCCTATGGCGTCAGTTCAGTAAATCATTGAAGCCATTTCGGGGGCCTCAGTGAGGCTCGTCGAGAAGTAAGGGGGAAAGCTACCCCGGGCCACGCGACGTTTGGGGGGACCGCTAGTACACCAGAATGCACCATTTTAAAAAGAAAAATTCAAAAATTGTCTCCCCAGAGCGGTCCCACGTTTGGGACCCCGCGAGAATGTTTCCCCGGGCCCCACTGTGGCTCTGGACGGGCCTGATCTCAGTCTCTTTCCCCTC
>Ga0209367_1009380_pt1 | contig 13288 bp, 13 predicted proteins | sample WorMetLIZISLAND2_FD_187412 | JGI IMG/M metagenome (GOLD analysis project Ga0209367, IMG submission 187412) | Marine gutless worms symbiont microbial communities from Max Planck institute for Marine Microbiology, Germany - Olavius geniculatus... ... | reverse complement strand
GCTGGAGATAGACCAAGACAATCTGCGAACAGGAACTGCTAAGGCTGTCGCGTGTTTCATGAGCTTTGCTCAAATTACTTGTTGCATTTTTTCGCAATACGTTAAAGTCGTGACTCGTGAAGTTTTTTTTCGGTGAAAGCAAATACCAAAGTCCGCACATCACTAATATTTAAGATTTTTTCAGGCATCATAGATGTTCTATGTTTCCGGGTGTACACTTTGATTTTCGCATATTTTCGCTGTTTTTCGAGGTTTAAAGCATAATGCGATAATCAATACGGTTAGTCAGCAACATTGCACGTTAGGTTATTGTTTTCGGCAGTTTGAACTAGCTGGTAACTGCAGAAAGTGATTTTCATTTGCAGGGGTGATTTACGGTGGCAGGCTGTTGTTGCCGATTGGTTTGATAGTTGATCATGGCATCGTCAGGACAGAACAGGTGGAAAGAAGCAGTGCAGCTGGTGCTCACTCGTGATTTAACAGTAAGTGCCGTTAATTTTGTTGTCAAGCTGATGGTTGATTTTTTACTTATTAATTTACTCCAAACTTTTGTTGATTCATGTTTGATGCAAGGAAGAAATGACATTGTTAGCAGCTCTGCAGAAATGTCGTCTTTCTGTCTTGTCTGTCTGTCACACACTTGACACACTTTACAAAAAAATAGCAGCTGCTGGTAGGAAGGTTTCAAGGCTAATTCTGCTACCACTGCAGGCATAAAGGGACTTGCATAAATATTGTAAACAGATCTGTGGCATGTACAATATGTGTAGCACATAAGCAGTCGGCAAGTCTTCCTTATCGGAACACTGTCAAAATCCATTTTAATCATGTTTGATTGTTAGAAATGTATTTTATATGTGATAATTAATTAATTTTAGTGTGCGGAAACTGATAATTTTTGCAGAAAGTCACTTTTTATTTTTTGAACCGTTAAGCCTATGGAGTTATTCGAGTGAGGTTATGTAGTCTAAAATTGCCGTAATCATTGCACATCGTCTTGAAGTTATACGTAGACATGTTATAAGTTCATAACAGTTTAATTTTATTGCGTAGACTGAAGTTAATTACACTTGCGTAGGCCTATTGACACGTTTATGTAAACTGATCTGATACACAGTAGGTCTGCTGTGTTTAGACATGTATTGATAGTCTTACCTTTCATTAAACGTTGCAAGTGCATAGTAACTCACAGTGCAGTCAGTTATATCTTGCGCGCAAGTATTTTTTGACAACTATTACAACTATATAGGCCTACAATCAATGTACATTAAATAGCCAGGCATTAGCGCATTACATGGCTCAGGTGGCCTGTTCAGGCCTTTTAAGTTTAGTGATGTGCTAATTCATTTTGTTTGCTAAGCGGTTAATCGAAAGGCGTAGGCGGTTACATGTCTAAAAGACTGTGTTGCGGCTTATTCAGTTATAACAGTTCACTACGTTTGTATGAAAATGAATAAGTGTTTGCAACTCCATGTTGTCGCTTATTCAGTACAAATGCACTATGTTTTCTTAGCTAAATAATTTGCAGCATATTTTTCTAGGCTATGTTGCAGCTTATTCAGTATTTATAATTATCGTAGTAGGCCTATAAACTGTTGCAACCAAGTTTTTCATAACGTGTCGGACGTTCAAAGCAATTCGTTTTCTCTACAGATTCTTATCGATGCTTATTCAGCCTTTGCACAAATTCAGACGCATAATTTTGTTTCATTCACTATATTTAAGCATGCTAACAACCGCAGTTCGCGTTATTTCGCTATAATGTAATTGCAGCTTATTCAGCTTTATGGAAATTTAGATGGACAACATGTGCGATGGTCAAGGCAATTTGCCTTTTTAGCTGACTTTTACCGATGGATTTTACCGATGTTTTTAAGAAATTTTGATGCATAACATGATGCATGCCAATGGCGTGATGGGCATGTGATAACGCCAAAAGCATTATAAGAACCACGATAATGCCAACAACAACAATAATTTTATTGTAACATACAACAGACAAATGATGCACTTTTACATACAATTGAAAGTTATATTTCTATAATTATGCCAAAACGTTAACTAAATGAAACACAAGTAAACGCATGATAGAGTTCTCACGAAATGTTGAGTGTTCGTTTGAGCGCATTATGATGGACAACGTCAGAAATGTTGAAGTCATCGTTGGTGCCTGGTTGTGAAGTACCATACTGTATTTCCATCGTGTTCGTGAAGGTATGTCGGTTTAGTATATTTTACAATCTGCACATCTCTACTGTAAAGTACCGTTCTGAGATAACCTTTGACCTGATCACGTGACTAGATGAGACGGAGTCAATTAGTTTATCGTAGTTCGCTAGGAGTCGCCACGTTCTACTTTCAAGTTTTTTATGCTGCTAAGCTCATGCATTAAATTTACAATGTTTGCCTATTTTTCCTGTATTCTATACCACGTTCTGCAACACTTGGTAAGTTGGTATAAGTTTATGCGTAATTTGTTTGACCAAGTTTGACGTGACAAAAAACGGGATCAGATGAACTTTTAATGCTCACTTACCAACGCGATTCGATAGCGATATCGGTATGATACTTCGGTTGTAAACGCGTGATCGTAGGATCGATTCCGGCCATGACCCGATAGAGGTAGGTAAGACTACGCGTAGGGTAAGTGTCTAGGTAGGTAGGTAGGTAGGTAAGGTAAGTAGTACGTAGGTAGGTAGGCAAAGATAGGGTAAGTCAGGCGAGGTGACCATGTAAGGCAGAATGTCGTTTTGTGATGTACCCCTACTTTTCTGTACCCCCTATTCTAGCCACGCCCCTTCATTTTCGCACAATTTAAACCCCAAAAGTAAATCCCTTTTCTAAGAACGTCTGCTATCCCCTAATTTTGGAACGATTGGACAGTGTTCCGATCGGAAGTCTTTCCAAGCAGTCTCTTAGCTGTTAGCCATTCACCCATATTTGTTTGTTTCTTGTCATCACTATCGTAGTTATTGATATGATAATTATTACTGTCACAGACTGTGCTATAATGTCATTGTAATTCGCAGTTTTTTGTTTGTATGTGTGTGTACAGGTATTCAAAGAAATCTTTGATCCGGTATGTTGATGGTTTGTCATTTCTGTTTTAAGACATGTGCAGAGCATGCCCAGTGATTTTTCGTAACATTTCTGAAAATTTAAAGCGAAAGCTTGCAAGTTAAAAAGTTTGACACTTGTTTTAGGTCCATCCTGATCAATCAGTCAATCAACCAAAACACATTTGTATAGTGCTATATGTCATGAATGAATAAGGTTGTTGTGCAGTTGTCAGTAACTGAGCAGTGAGCATGACCACTGTGTGACTCACCTTAGAATGGACACTTTGCATATATTCTTTTTTAATTAGGTATTTTTATTTAACAAAGTAGACATTATTTCTTGTAAACAAAACTGCAAGCTTCATCTTGTCTGTTTAGATCTTGTCTTGTCTTGTCTGTTCATTTTGTCTGTGCTTCTTAGTTAACCTATGCAACAGCACACATAACCAACATTGGGCCAGTAGCTCTACCTACTTACTGAGGCACTGCTCAGCCAATTACACAGTCTTTCATCTTGTCTTGCCTTGGTTTATTCTCGTTTCTGGGGATTGAAGACCAGGATCTTCATACTGTTCTTTTTCTTGCTGAAACTTGATTCGCTCGACCACTCTGCAATTGATAGTCTAGGGCTCTAGGCCTATTTTTTACTTCATCACATCTTTAAGGCCTTTCATCTCTCATCCGCTTTTACTACAGTGTTTGTTGTTGACCTGTGACCATCTGCATACATTTATCTCTAGGGCCCAGCCCACAGTTTTCTGTGGGCCACGGAATTTCGAGCCGAGCCGCAGAATTTTTTTTTGCCATGGAATTTTGATATTTCCGCAGAATTTTGCAGAATTTTGCGGAATTTTGCAGAATTTGAAAATTCACTGGCGATTAGTACGATTTTGGACTTGATGACATATTTTTTATCACGGAAAAATCTAACTGAACTGCTAAAAGCTGTGAACACAAGATTTGTAAATCAATGCAACATGACATGACAAATTGCACTTTTGAAATGCAGAAATTGGCAAAAATTTCTGTGGTAAACTGTGGGCCCTATTTATCTCTGTATTCATTTATCAGGTCAGTCTGTGTGTCTTTTTGTATGCGTTAGTATGAAGCTGAAGGTGGCATCCCACTTCCCGAGGTGCTGGATCGTTGTCTTGCACTGTGTACAAGTCGTCATGAGGAACTGCCACAGGAGCAGCAGCAGCGCATCATTGAACGTGCCGATACTGACCGCGATGGACGTCTTAACTATGCCGAATTTGTTTGCCTTGTATGTCGCTTAGTGTATGCCTGATTCACAGCACACATGTAGATTGTTAATCGTTATTTGATTATCATATTTCTTTAGCATTATTTTCGGTCAGGAAGCTAGCTGATTATGACAATTAGTTGTGTTGTTTTTTGTGTTAAGCTGCATGCATTGAATAATGATTATAGTTGTAATATCTACAGTTGTAATATATCAACTTGCTTTCTTGTTATTTGGATAATATCAAATTTAAGCTGGATGTAAAAATGCATAAGAGTAACTTACATCATTGTACACATGGGTTAAGCTTGTTGTGGTTATTGCATCACCTATGAGTCTTTCTTGCTGCATTCTCAGCAGACCTGCTTTTTTTCAGATACTTTCTACCATAGAGTGATGTGTAGAAGGCATTTTGGCAGATGAGAGTCGTTCATGTCACATGCTGTACCGAACCATTGAAGGCAGTTCCACTGTATATGGTTATTGACAGTTGGCTGTTTCTTGCAGCAATTGAGGACTGTGTCATTGCTCAGGCAATCACGTAGGGTCACCCACCTAGAAGTCGCCCAGTTTGCCATGTCAGTTGGTAGATTGCCCAGCAGTCCGTAGTGCATAAAAAAGTCCAGTAATTGCTATAGCGCTTCTTACATGAGACGAACTTGTGACCGGAAGCATTTCAACAATCTCAGAAGTCGCAGCTGATTAACATGAGCTAATGATACAGCGGCGCACTATGCGGCCATCCATTGTCCGCATTAACGAACAATTGGACCCACGGTTTGCAGCTAGCAGACATACCACCGCCTTAATCAACCACACCAGGCCTTTACCCCGTAGCTCCTGAGCTACTACTCATGCATGCATAAATGCATGTGTATGTGTGTGCTAGATGACGCAGCGTACTGACCTAAGGGCCGTGCCGCTGACCAAGTTTCAGAGAGCGGTTCGTATGGCTGTCAGCTCGGTGGTACCTCAGGGTGCCAAGAAACGTGACGGTGAAACTGATGTCGTTACAAGTTACACAGAACGTTACAACTGCTGTCCACCACCACTCTTCATCGTCATCATCAGTGCTGTAGAGGTATGTACGAGTGTGTCTTGGTGTATGTCTTATTTGTCTATATTCGGGCTGCAGAATTTATTGATTACATAATTGATTACTCGGTGAAAAATTGTTCGATTAGTTTTCTTTCGATTGATTAAAATTAAATTTAAATTCTGGCACGTGTAATGTTATCGGTATGCTCGCTTGGTTGGCTGAAGTGACCGTTTTTGAACATTTTCATTTTTTGCACAATTTTGCACTAAGCATCAGATTTGTAGCTTTGTGCTGCATGTATGGTGTTAGTTTGCAGTTTGCACTATTAAGCCCTCATGAGCAGACTAGTAATTTGACTACCCATGGTTGTCACTTATTCAGCTTTTTCTTTGATAACAACTACCAGTAGCTAAACTCCGCAGTTTTCATTGTTTTACTGATTGACTACAAATTATTCAAAATGAACTAATTTAGTCATTAATTTTCTGACTGAGTTATTGCCAAAGTAGCTTAACCATAATATTGATTGTTTGTCAGATTTTTTACTGTTATGCTCAGATACAGAATACTTCAGTGAAGTAATCATTACAGATTTCACGTGAAACATAAATTTTGGAAATCTAGCTAAGTGATCAGTTCACTGAACGATTGCTGAAATTATTTATTCATTTATTAATTCATCAGTTGATTGATCTGCATGTCTGTAGCTGATAATTTTCATAGCGTACATCATTATACGTAAGAGTCAAGAGGACATCCCATCATCAATGCTGGCATATGCTCCTCGGGAGAGCCCTCTCATCTACCAGCCGTCTCGCCGTTATGAAGCCTGGAGATTTCTTACTTACATGCTCATTCATCACGGGTCAGTGTTTGACTTAACATAAATACTCTAATCACTTCTCATTCTGTTTTTATATAATACTCTTGTCTGGGAGATTTAAAAATGATGGAAATTATTTGACAACTGTCAGGGAAACGTCAGGTGTAGCCAAAGTGAGCAAAATGTCCAGGAATTAGCACGGAAGAATGTTGTTAGGAAAACTTTGCATTTGTTACAAAACTGGTGGTTTTGGCATAGTAGAAGTATGATAGTTTAGATTTGCTGAATCTGTATGGTGCGTTTGCTTTGTGTCTTGATGGCTGAGTGGTAAGGACATTAGACTCACAGTAAGTAAGTAAGTAAATAAATAAATTGATAAATAAATTTACGAGGGTTGTTATAAATAAGTTACAAAACAGCGTCATTCTCTTAGTTTTTCAAATCTAAAAAGTCCATAATATACGTTTTGTAGGACATTTTATTCCAGATGCGTGCATAAATTTTTTTGATGATGATGCCATTATTATGACATCATCTGTACACAGAACACAGTTTATACATGTATTATTTTCCACACCAGTAATCTGTTGACTTGCAAGTGACAAACAACATAGAAACGAAAAATGAATAAACTTAACAAGTCCACGCCCTCTCTTTAAATGCTAAAGACTAATGTTTCCTTTTTCAACATAATTATCGTCCGAGTTTGCTTAAACATTTGTCATACCTGTCAGCAAACTTCTGAATGCCCGATGCAAAAAAGACGATGCTGGCTGCTGTCCATGCCACTGAAGAATGACTGGTGCACCTCAGTAGGCCTATAGATATGATACAAATTTCTGCCAATGTAGCATTTTCTTACACCAAACGTGAAGTGTTCACTTTGTAAAGCACTTGTCGCCATATACTGGATGCGTCTCAGAGTGAATCTGATTTGCATTCATTTTTTGCCCACAAAAATATAACTGCACGCTGTTCGTTACGGGAGGATTTTAGTGGCAACATTGCCGTATTTAATGTTTACAGATGACGTAACAGTGACGTCATCGGCACAAAAGTCACAGCTGTTACTCAGAATTAAATTTCCTACAAAACGTATATTTTGGATTTTTGATATTGGAAAAACTAACAGAATGATGCTGTTTTGTAACTTGTTTATGGAACGACCTTTGTATGTAGCACACAGTAATGTTGGTGAGAAACTCGTTGAATCTGAGATGCAGTTGAGGGATGTGGGTTTGACTTATGATCAGTTTGCTGCTGAGTAATAACTCCAGCCAAGTTTTTTTTGCCCACGTACCTCTGTTCACTAAGCAGTTTAATGTGGCACCATTGCATGAACCATGATGTTCTGTGGCTGGGAGGGTAACCATAGATCTGGCATGACACTGGCCATGCATCACAGACTCAGTTGTCTATTTACTCATGGTTCAGTGGTCTTGGGAGTTGGAGGAACACCATTTACCGTGCAAGTAGAGGAGTGCTGCGAAGAATTGATTTATATTTATTACTACTATATGTGTCTGTGGTGATGCTTTACCGTGTGGTTACTGGTTAGCTGTTGCAGTGGTACTTTGCCTGGATGTGTGAATTGTCTTCGATTTGCCATCAGTGTGGATACTGCTTGCTTGCTGTTCTAGCTATGGGCACATCCTGTCAAACCTGATATTTCAGCTGCTGCTTGGAATCCCGCTGGAAATGGTGCACAAATTCTGGCGTGTTGGCATTGTTTACTTCCTTGGTGTTATCGCTGGTCAGTTGATCCTTTGTTGCACTGTAGTATCATCACTATCAGCTTAACGCTTGTCTGTCTATAACTTCTACAAATTGCCTTGTTGATAGCCACTGTTAGGAGCTGTCAGAGGCGCTATGTTACATGTTGACCATCCATCTATGCAGATAATCTGTCAGTTTGCAACTGATGTTGTTTTCACTATGTCTGTGATATGCATTGAAATATAATTATCTCCACCAATGGAACAAAGTGAATTGGAGGAGATTATGAGATTGGTCGATCTGTCCGTCGTTGTGTGTGTCTGTCTGTCTGTCTGTGTACATGAATTGACGGAGATAATGCATTCTCATGAGCGCCTTCTAGTTATTGCTTAGATTTTTGTCAGTAGTGTATACTGACACGAAATTTAACTAATTGTCTTTGGAGGTCAAAAAGTAAAGGTCAGTTTTACAACATGATGAAATATGCTAGAAATACTATTTTCACTGTTCGTTGCTGAGAAGTCTCTAGTATGCATTGGTGGATTTTTTTCTGAGTGGGTAGAGACTGAATATGGCTTGGTGGTGTAACGGTAGCATGCCAAACTTGTAACCGAGTCGGGGCACTGCCAGGTAACAGCCTTGGGCAAGTTGTTCACACACATGTGCCTCTGTTCACCAAGCAGTACAAATTGGTATTGGTTTTACCACCAGGAAGGTTATGGCAGTAATGTGGGAGGTCTGGATTTCCTTCCATATATAAGGCAGGGACAGGATCATCTGTATCGGGTGACAGGTGTGATCCCATATGGCAGGCGAGGTGTCTGCAGCACACTGCTGGCTCAGGGCGTTGGAAACGGAGATGAGCACTGCTCGCATTGGTCACAGAGCTGTGAGAGAGAGCGCTGTTGACTATCAGCGATTTAACCTTTTAACCTTATCGGCGGGTGGATACTGGAGACATTACATATAGAGTTTGTTTTTCAATTTCTAACTATCTGGTTGAGTATTAATTACTTTTTGATAAAGTTTCACAGATGTGGAGAGTTGAGTGTGATGATGATTGTAAGTGACGGTGTGACTAGCAGATGAAGATGAAGAAGAAGATTTCACACAGACAACTAGGTGCATTGCGTGGGAGCTAATGCCCTTTTGGCACTTTGAGCCGGCGAGGGTTAAACCCAATTAAGCTAGCATACAGTTCAAGTCGGCCGGGTGGCCATCTCCATTAACAGCCAGTGCCTTCAACTGACTGGTTCAGTATGACAGCAGTTTGGTAATGGAACTCGTGCAATAGGATGTTGTATTGCTGGCTGTAGGATCTCTGGCTACGAGTGTGACTGATCCGTGGACGTTGCTGTGTGGTGCAAGTGGAGGTTGCTATGCTCTCATTGGTGCTCACTTTGCTACCATCATCATGGCACGTTTGCTAATTCGTAATATCTGTTATCATATCAGTTCATGTTGCTCTTACCAATGAAGTGCATTACTGGGGTTGCCCATCCTTCCGTCCCTCTGTTTGTCTTGTATGAGCTGCTGACTCAAAAACAGATAGGCATAGAAAAACCTTTCACAAGGTCGGAATAACTGATTTAATTTTTAGCTCAGATGTTCAAGGTTATCAGATGTCAAAAACCTCCAGAAAATTATGCGTAAGTTACAGGAATGGTGCAGTGAACACATACAATCGCTGGCAACTAGGTGGATGATGGCCACTTACTGCTGCACAAGGCATGCCAATGCTTGTAGTTGTTTTTCTCACGATGGTGTGAGGATTTCTGCACTGCAGATCATTGCTCTGTAGTGTACGAAGTATGAAGCTTTTGCTGAATTCTGCTGTTGCAGTGCAGAAATTGATGGTCTGTCTAAACACCGCAGATCTCGGCAGATCACTGCAGATCAGTCCAAATCACCGACATTGTTTAAGTTAGTGAACGCATATTAATGTAGGGCATCGTAGATCGGCTCACATCGCAGACATTGTTTCAGGGATATGTCATGATCTTATGCAGAACAATCCAGCACAGCTTTATTATTCTGCTGTGATCTGCGGTCACTTACGTAAGCAATTTCTGGGATCTGTAGTTGACGTACAGTGATCTGTGGTATTTAGGCCAATCTAAAGTTGATGATAATCGTACAGTTTCAGTCGTGTAATGTATGTAATGTACACAGTGTTTATAGAATGCTCTCTGGCATCGCTGAACTTGTTGTAGAATTGGAAGGACATGACTCACGACTGGATGGAAGGCGTGGTGAAATTTATTCTCAGTGCTCCTGTCCGACTCGTTTTCTTTGCTCTTTACAGTAAGTAACTTGACCACTATTTACACTCTTTCACTGTCTTTGTCGAGGACGTATTCAAGATATCTCAGACAGTGATGAATGGATTTTGATTCAAATTTTTGGAGGGATTGAATAGAGGAAGTGGTTAGATTCCTGGTGGTGATCTAGATTCTTCTGCAAATTCTGTACCTTCCGGGATTATTTACCTTTAGGGGATGGGATGTAAATTGAGACTCATTTTATTTGCCAAGCAGCAGAAGCATTTTCTAGTTCTGGAGACTGATGATACAGTTGTCATTGATGCCAAAAGGTCACTGGAGCTGGAAACGATTCATCAGTGTACAGTTGAGCTGAACTTTCCAATCTGTCCATTTAATCCTATTGCATTTTCATTCATTGACTTATTCTCTTTTTTTCAAACAATGCATGTAAAGTCTGTCAGAAAAAATGTGCTATTATGAAACAAGTTTTTTTTTGCGGAAATTGCTGGTTGACTCGGGTTAACGTGCAATTAGAATACAACTTTTGTTTATGTTTTTTGATCATTTAGTCACATTTTTCTTTCTCTGTCCATCTGTTTCTCTCTCTCTCTCTCTCTTAGTAGGTATGTTTGTCAAGAAGATATGCACTGTGGGCCAATAAAAAACGTGGCACTTTACTCTTGTCTATATCTTCACCAGTTATTGACCGATTTTCAAAATTCTTTCACTGTCACACTCTGCAGACAATTTGCATTTATTTGATTATTATACATTTCACCACACTGCAAATATGTCTCTACACTACCTTGTGAAATATAAATGTAAGGAAAAACTAATGATAATAACAAGCATTTAGGTAAATGAAAGAAACATTTCAGGTGTTAGACCCACACAGTCTAGTGTCATACGGATCATTCACTGCAATGTTGGTCTGATGTGTTTTTTTCCAGTTTTACTAAAATATTTGTTATGTTATTATCGTTATATATGCATATTTCATTTATATTTCACAAGGTAGTGCAGAAATGCATTTACGGTGTGGTGGGATGTATAGTAACCTTATTATTGCAAATTGTCCACAGAGTGTGCTAGTGAAAAAGTTTTGAAAATTAGTCAATAATTGGCGAAGATATGGACAAAAGTAAAGTGCCACGTTTTTTATTGACCCACCCTGTATACTGTGCATGTGTATGTGTGTGCAGTGGGAGTTGACACGGGCTATGCTATATACATGAGATTCTTTGCCGAGGAGGAATCTCGCACCGCATTTGTTGCTCATTTTGCTGGCTTCGTTGGTGGTCAGTCGACCTTTCTTCCTATTCGCTTTCTCATTCTTTAATACCGTCACTGAGGAGCTTTTGTTCTCTGGGTTTGTCCAACTGTAAGCAAGACAGTTCAAACCTTATGAACGTATTGTAGTGAAATTTTGTGTGGGGGTTGGGCTTGATGCAAGAACGAAGTGATTTGAGTTTCATGGTGATCTGGATTGTTTTTGAGAATATTATCTGCTGCTGCCATTGCCAATGGTTACCAATGTAAACAATAACAAGTGAACTGATTTCATGACGATTTTGCTGCTCAAAGTTACTGCAAACAAAATTTGCACGTATTACGGCACTATGTGAGTATTACATGCTAATGAAAAATCGAACTAATGCTATATGTGTGCCTGATGCTGTCGTATGACAGCTAATGAGCTGTCGTAGGTTTTCTCATAACTTTGTCGTGCAATATTTTGTAAATCGCTTTTTATCGTAAATGTGTTGTAAACCTTCCGTATGTCATAACATTGTCGAAAATTTGTTTTACAATGTTTTGTAAATTAGGCCCCAGTATTGTTTATCATTGGGAGATAGGGCATAAACCAGGACTCTTGTTTAGTTCCCCAGGTAGCAGTGCTAGTTTTGATGAGTATAGTAGTTTTTTGCTTTGCGTTGTTTTTAGTACACAATCATTACTGATAATATTGCTGTTTATGTTGCTGCAAGAGTTGATTTCTGTACGAAAGCAATAGCAACACCCAATGATATAATAAGACATGGTCCCATTCAAGGATAATTATTCTATTTTTTGTATGTGGAATTCTTGCATCCTTTGTCATTTTAGCCAGTCAGTTTCAAGTAAAGTAGCGCATAATTCTTATACAAATAAACTTGTATTCATGAAACTTATGTTTAAAATTATTAACAGTATGTACCATACCAAGATTAGCTACAGGTGAAAGGTGAAGCATGTGCATAGCTCATTTCTTTGCCTTCATGGGAACCTATCTTGAAGCTACGGAACATCACCTGCCATGAGCGATCACTCCTGCCACCCAACACAGGTGAACACGTGCTGCCTAAACCCCAGCCAGGCAGACTGGTACTCGATTTACACACCCCAGAGGGATAGAAGGCTGAGCTGTACTTATGTCTGGCTTGCTGGTGTGCATCTGTGTAGGTTTGCTGGTTGGAATTCCGGTGCTGAAGAACTTCAAGGTTTACCCATGGGAGCGTAAGGTACTGATTGTCGCAGTCTGTGCTTACATTGTTCTCGTGATAATATCCATCGCGGTCAACATTTTCAAGCCGGATCACTACCCGTTGACCGACTGGCGTCCGTGCTGTCCATTGCCATGCACCTACCCCAACTGTACTAACACATAGATGTTTGTCAGCGAACTGGTTTTTCACCGGGTTTGATGTGCATTTATTTATGCAGTATTCTCAGATAACCTGCTTTGCGAGTTCTCGAGTTATATCCCGTAGATTTAGAACAGAGTGCTTACGGCTGTTTCGATATAGCAGTGGTAGTTGTTGTACCTGTTGCTGTTATCAACCTGAATTGAACTAAACTGAATTGAAATTTCACTTCAGTTGCATCTAACTGCCTGTAGCAAACACAAGAAGCTCAGCTGTTGCTAGAATAGCCGACTGTACTGGTTGTCAGTGAGTCCTTCAAGGTAATCCAAGGTCAATGATTTTCATTTCATCTGAGAGAGTGTATGCCACCTCCTGTTAGTGATTAATAGTAATCATCATCATCATCATCGACAACCGTGGGCTCAATGCCCGTTGGTGTCTGACGCCATTCTTACTATCGCTGCCCACCGCTGCCTATCTAGGGCAGCGTGGCTTAACTCCTGCAGGGTTGTCCCAC
>Ga0209367_1009379_pt1 | contig 13288 bp, 8 predicted proteins | sample WorMetLIZISLAND2_FD_187412 | JGI IMG/M metagenome (GOLD analysis project Ga0209367, IMG submission 187412) | Marine gutless worms symbiont microbial communities from Max Planck institute for Marine Microbiology, Germany - Olavius geniculatus... ... | reverse complement strand
CCTTGCGCTTTTAAACACTTTAACAAATAATAACGCTGAGAACAGATAGTTCAAGTGTTTTAACATGTTCATCAAATTTTAAGTTACTACAAAATGTGACACCAAGAAGCTTAGCAGACACCACACGTTCAATTCCTGTCAAACATGATGGTAAAAATAAGCGAGCAGATGGTCTACAAAAAACTATTTATTTAGTCTTTAAAAAATTAATAATCATGTGGTTATCTTTAGCACACCAACAAAAGTGTTCAAACTCTACAGAAATGTCTATGTCCGTATTTTCTGGTATAAGGAATGTCGTGTCATCGGCAAACTTAAACAATATATTTATTACAAACAAATGTTTCAAATCACTAGCCATAACAATGTACAAAGTGGGGCCCAGACCCGAGCCTTGAACTATGCCCATGTTGATTGGCTTAAAAGAAGAAAAAGATGCTGCATGTTTTACCTGCTGTGTCCTACCATTAAGAAAAGAAATAATTCACTGCAAAACAGAAGGTGGTAGCTTAAGCTGGGCAAGTTTAGCACCCAACACATCATGACGAACAACGTCAGAAGCTTTACAAAAATCAATCATTAAGCAACGCACGTAGGAGTTTTCCTCAAGGAGTCTAGTGACATGATGCATGAAGAAGGTCAAGTCACACGTAGTGCTGCCAGTCGGCCTAAAAGCAAACTGATCAGAAACAGTGGTAGGATCTAAGGCAGAAAGCAACCATCTCCTAACCACCAACTTCTCAGCAAGGCGAGACAGAATTGGAGTAACTGAAATGGGCCTGAAATCAGAGATAGAGGTCGGTCTAGCTACTTTGGGAACAGGGGTTACCACTGATCGCCTCCAATGTTCTGGTACCATGGCGCTACGATACGATGAATTGAAAATGATACTACAATGTCAGCTAGTTCTTACGAACATATAGAGAAAACCCAAATACGTATTGCATACAACCCAGAAGCAGTAGGCTTATGACGTTGTAAATAAGGCTCTAACTCAAAATCATGTATGTAAAGGTCGTCATTGGGGGAAGCAGATCCAACTGGTGAAGAGAAACCACCAGCACATCAATGTAAATATGAGATAAAAGCAAAATAATCATTAACTTCATCAACGTCAGACAACTGACCAATGGGCAAACACTACTGCAATACAGTAGACACCGTCCAAGGGCGTACGTCACTAGGCTTTCTCATAGGCCTGTTCGTCAAAAAGAAAAAAAAAACTAAACCGTGTCAGTTCAGCTCCGTTACGTCGCTTTATACGCGTATGTAAAACGATTGCGCACGGACCTTCAATCGAAGCTACAGTCGAGTCCTCTGTATTAATTAGGCATGATATCGGCGACCTATCACGTGTACTAGAAAGTCTTCCATTAGGTCGGTCAAGCGGGGTCGTCTAGCAATTAAGCCTACCTTCTACTGCACACCTGCCGCCGCTATACAGCACCAAGCAACGTGATGCACTGTGGTCTGCGGACTGCATTTTAGAAGACTCCACTCCGCGGCGATTTACTCATCGACACAGGGCCGAAATAATTAACTTCTTTTGGGGCAGTATACTTCGGGGCCCTTCAAGTCCTGACATTAGCTTTAAACAGATTAAGAGATTGCTGAAGACATTTCTGTTCAGGCGCATTGTGACTAACTGTTAAATTGCGCCTGCTAAGCAATCTTACTTACGTGCTCGCTTACTTACTTATTTCTTTTTCTCTTTTCCAACTCCTTTTTCATCTTCCTTTTCTTGCCTCCTCTCCTCTTTTTTCCCCGGGCCCACCTTCTGTATTTAGCTGGGAATCTAGAAAGCGCCGTTATAGACCACATTAGAAGCCTTGCTGGTCCGTGTGTTTGTCTGTCTGTTTCTAGTGAACGTTTTCCGGGCAATTTTATGTCATCAAAGGTCATGGTAAAATATACAACTCTAAACGAACAGCCGCATAAGACGTCGTCACCGAAACGACATTTTTTACTTACTACTGCCATCGTCGTAGTTGTAGTTGTTGTTGTTACAGTAGTTATGAACAAAGCTACACGATAGTGTGCGGATCACTTTACGAAATCGTGGATCGCCAGCGGATCGAGATATTTTCCGACGAATCGCGGCACATGCATCAGCGAAGCCAAATCGTCGTCGAAACGGCGGCGCTACGTGACGTCTCACACAGTGACGTCACACGCGCGCACGGTTGTCAGTTAAATCACGCGACTGACTTCTTGTCGTGAAAACGAGGTTCGCACCTTGTACGTCGTGCATAACTCGCAACCCCCTCACCATTTTACGACCTGTGTTTTATGTTGGAAACTGTCCTTATACAAATCGCTTGTCTGACTTGTAGTGAACTGTACCGCATAATCTCGTTTTCGATCATTCTCCGATGCCGTAAGTAATTTTCGGTTTAATTATTCGTTCTGCCTGCCGTAATTCTTATTTTACTTACATGTACGTGTTTTAATTTCTCCTCAATCTACAGATTTCAGTTCATATCCTTGTAAAACGACGACCAAAATTTTCTTTCTCGTTTTCGTTTCCGTTTTAGCTACTAAAATATCTCCTTCCGGCCGGGTGCAGAAGATGCGACAAACAAACGCCACGGTCTCTCTACATCAAATCGCCAGCATCTCTCCACTGTACCCCACTGACCAAACCCGCCAGGCCTACTCAGCCTGGCCATCCGTCACGGGTCGGCATCTCTCCACTGTCTCCTCCACCCTTCCAATCTCACGTACCGACGCGCTATTGATTATTAGTTCGATCCTTAGCCAGTCGGCCAGAAGTAGAAAGCATACAGACGATCACACACGCCGTAGTTTCCCTATTAACCGTGTAGCATACAATATATGGTTTCGTGCTTTCCTATCCATTATATCAAATTTTTGTAAGACGACAACGATTGGAATTTTCCTGGCAATATGGTCTTAACGGCGTTAACATACAGCAGACATCGGCGAAGCCCGGAGAAAAGAAAGTCGAAAACATGGCACCAGAGGGAAATAGCAAAAATGAAAAAAACAGGTGTAAAAAACAACGAAAGAAAACAAAAAAGCTTAGCAGTCGTTAGGGTGGGCCGACCATACCGCCAATGTCCGAAGGCCAGCGTACGACTTCCGGTCGCAGAGAAAAGTCGTTTTCCAGAAGTGACTGCAGTTCAATACACGCTGTTACAATGCTGCTGCTATACAATCAACGCTAGGATACAAACAAAAACACTGCGTTAAAAATTGCGGCCAAACCGCTGGAGATAGCGAGATGTTATTACTGACTAGTAACCGACCTATCCGAACTGATCAGAACTGTATCCCAACTCGTCATCGCGCTATCCAACGGTGTACGTACTATCACTGACCCCCTTATATGACGTATGTTTAGCCACAATACATACGTAACAGACGGACAGACAAGCATACGGACGGACGGAGGAAATCTGTCGCTATCGTTCATCCTGTAAGTCGCCTATGGAAAATGTTTGCCCTAGGCAGACGACCGTTAGTAGAGTCGACCTAAGACTGATAGGCCTGTGGACCTAGTACTGTTGCAGTAATTGCCAGTGGCTTTTATCCCCCAAAATTTGGAATCAAAATCGGACGCAACTTCCTCCAGTTTTGGGCTGAGATTCCCCCAATTTCTGACTCAAGTTTCCCCCTTTATTCTGGGCTTCTTTCCCCTCTAGGAAGAAAGTTTTGTTAAAAGTGTGAAATAAGGGGAAGTAAAAAATAGGGAAAAATTTTTTGTTAAAAGTGCAAATTAAAAAATAAGGGAAATAAAAAATAGAAAAAAAAGTTTTGTTAAGGGTGTAGATTGCCCAGTAAAAATAGGGGAGGGGGTTGTTAAAGGTGCAAATTAAAAAATAGGACAAAGTAAAAAATAAGGGGAAATTTTTGTTAAAGGCGCAGATTTAAAAAATAGGGGAGAAGTAAAAAATAGAGAGGAAAGACTTGTTAAGGGTGTAGATTGTCTAGTAAAAATAGGGGAAAAGAAAAATAGTTAAAGGGGTTTGTTAATGGTGCAAATTGAAAAATAGAAAAAAGTAAAAAATAGGGGAAAATTTTTGTTAAAGGTGCAGATTTAAAAAATAGGGGGAAATAAAAAATAGAAGAGAAGTTTTGTTAAGGTGTAGTTTGCGCAGTGAAAAGTAAAGGAAAGTAAAAAAAAATCGGGCGGGAGTTTTGATCTGCAACCTTATCAAAACTCCCCCCCCTATTTTTCACTGGGCGCAAGCTAACTGCGCCCACCGGGTTTAGGGATGAAAGTGGTAATTGTTGACGCTATATCGAGTCTATCCAAAGCAAAACTTTCTGATCGCAATCGGCCTGTCAGATCGTAGCAGTGCTGTTCTGTTTATTGCTGGTAGGTTTTGTGTCAATGACCGTTCGCGTCGCGTGGTTATCGACTGACCTCTTGGTGTCTTTTACGACGTCTTTTGAAGTCGTTTTTCAGGCCTACATGTTATGTAGTTGGCAGCTAAAGGATCGTGTATGTAGAGGGGTCACTGTTCCGCCCTTCTGTGATGCAGAGATGCACGAATTATTTTTAAAAAATACTGAATACCGGTAACCGTAATAATGACAGCGTCTCAAAACATTTCTCCAATGATGTAAACAAGACTTTTTTAAAAACCAACAACAAGACGCGTACTTTTACATAAGACTATAACTTATCAGGCCACTTACTGATTAACAACAATTTTCGTCTCATAATTATCCTAAAGCTATTTCTATCTTCGGCACGTTAAATATATCGACATTCTATACATTGTCCTATAAGAGCGATTTGTGATGTAGATCGCTTTAGAATAGTTCGTGCAACTCTAGGTGGGTGACGTCACACGTAGCCACGTGACTCGACGCGCGCAAGAATTAATGGCCGCCGGCGCGAAAGACAACAACGCGACGTCCACTTCAGCGTGTCTCGCTCTAACGCAACGTAAGAAGCTGACGCAAAAAATATGCAACCAAGTACGCAACAAACTGACGCAAGTGACACACCGGCTAAAACGCACCGATAGAATCGGTGTCTTCTTTGCGTTGTTTGCGTTGCGTCGGCTGCGTGTAACAGGCTTGAGTCAATCTGAGTCCGTCCAGCGTGTCTCGCTCGGTCTGTCTCTGGAAGTCGGTCCGAGATGATATCGATTGATTGCCTGGTGGATGGCTAGTGGCCGCAATTCGCTTCATTGACCCACGACTCGTCTATTATTCTACACTCCGCAGTCCGTACCGACCTCCACGCGACGTCCAGAGACTCTGTAAATGTCGATACGCCAGCATGACTAGGCCGCCGCCGTTTAGGGAACAAACCTGCGGCGTCCGCCGAAATGTGAAAGAAAAGTTTCTAGAAAAAACAATGTATGTACCAGTGATATGCAACAAACTATGGACACACAGAGTGACAAAACTGCAATGGCATAATACGCGAAGTGATAAAGTAAAGACAGTAATTCTGGAAGTCAGCTTTGCGTCTAGATTTTACTAAGGCATTAATTGAAAATGTTTGCATTGGAAGCAGGAAAGTCTATCAGATCCAATTCTCGGCAAATGTCAATTAAACTATTCACTATTCCATATACCCGGGTTCCAGCCGCTGAGGAATATGATCACTGGCCTGTTATCAATGGTATAATTTAAGCCCTCCAATCGCGGCAGCCTCATTTAATCAAATCATTAAATATTCATGCAACAGATTGGCTAACCCGGCCAATATGCATGTCTAGCAGCAATGTTTAATGCCCATGATCGTCGTAAGCAATAATAGTGATTTAGTATATAATTAATTGATTAGACCAAGCCGCCCACGGCCGCAATGTAACTCGTTCCATGCAGGAAGGACGCTGCAACAATGTCGACATCAACGCGGTAATCAGCTATAATAGGCTTAGTCGTTTGACTCATTTGACATCTTGAAATACTGCGGATTGATTTGCGGCCGGCCTTCGATGTGATAATACAAAACAAATAATTTGAGAAAAGCTCACGTGACGCGCGACAGCAGCATTACTGCCACCTGGGCAATCGAGTACAGCATGCAATAAAATAATACTGCGTCTTGAAGAAGTAGCCCTACACTCGTCACGCAGTTCACTAGACTGGACTGCAGCAAAATTATAGGCAGTTGTAAGTACTGTAGACAGTGTGGTGAAAAACAAGAGACGAAGTGGGTCATATAATAAGTCTATACAACAAATCGAAGTCACGAGTGGAGTATCGGCTTATCGCGTTTGCTGCTGCGACAAGTCGACTCTCTCTTAATTGCCCAAAACGTCACTCACGATTCAGCGCTACCACTCTTCGACTGAGCACGAATTAAGCCTGGTTTCCACCCAAACGCAACGCAAGGAACTCAAAAGTCTAGCGTACTTTTTGACGCAACTGACACAAACGAGACGAGAAACGTACGTAAGCAACAAACGCAAAAACAGTACGGAACAAACGCAAGGGACGCATGCAGCTGACGTAAGCGAACTAACAGCTGCCATAACGCAAAGAATAGAAGAGGCGTCTATTAAGGTGCGTACAGTGCGACGTAACTGAACTGAACTGAGCTTGACTGAACTGAGTTTTCGACGAACTGACCAATGGGCAAGAATATCGAACCCATGGTTGACGCGTACTTGTACGCAGTGACGTATAGGAGCCACCGGCGCCTTTAGACGGTGCCTACTGTAATGCAAAACCGTTTGCCCATTGGTCAGTTTGTAAAAAACTAAACAATGTCAGTAGGCCTACAGTTCAGTTTAGTTACGTCGCTCTGTGCTCGCTTTAATTGCGTTGCTTCTGCTGCGGCCGTTGTGTTGCGTAGATGGAAAGCGGGCTTTACGACAGTTTGATGTGGCCATGCAGAAATTGCTTGCGTCACCGCCACTTGACTGATAAAAGCGCCACTCGGTGACAAATAGCAGCGCAGCGCGGAGTGACGTCACGTCAGCTAGTAGCCTAAACAACTTTACATCTCTGCCGTCGCAGACTCCGACCACCGTTTGCTATACTTATAGGGTGTTTACACGATCGAGCAAACATCGAGCAGCTAGCTTGGCGTTCTATGGTAATTAGCACGCTAATTAGGAGGGTGGGCGGGTTGTAATTGAAAAACCTACATGTATATAACACGTGATCAGGTGTGGGCTAAGAACCTAAGTCTAGGCCTACATTTGAGCCAGGGGGCGGGGTTACAATAGGCCTGCTTGAGCCAGCTCGACGTTTGCTCGACGTTTGCTCGATCGTGTAAACACCCTATTAGGCCCGAAAATGCCCGTGCTTCCGGCTGCGTTAATTCGGCGAAAAGGTATATTGACGGAAGGATCTAAAGAAATGCGATCACGGTAAATGCAATAAAAACTTTAAAAAATATGTCGTTTAATACAACAAGCAGCACAAACTGGTGTCCTGCGGATCAAATTTTTTCATTGCGATTTTTACGCGCGAAAGCAGCTACTGTTTTCAGCGCGTCTTAGCCATCGCAATTCTGTCCGTCTGTCTGCCGGTCACATGGGTGGATCAGTCAAAAACGGTGCAAGCTAGGATCACCAAATCTTCACCGTCGGCTGCCTGGAAGACTCTAATTTCAGGAACCGTAAAGCTTTTCCATAAATTCGAAGGGGTCACCCCGAACGAGGACGCTAAATGAGAGGGGGTGGCCAAAATGTGCGATTGTTGGCAAATAAGTCGCTGCATCTCAGTAACGGTGCGAGATAGGGCCTAGGTCACTATTAATCACTAATAGGAAGTCGTACACTGGCTCTCGATTGGTGCCGAATTCAATGACATTGAATTACCTTGAACGCCAAAATAGGGGTTTTTATGAATTTTTTGGCGATTTCGGGCTGCGACGTCACAAGTCTATATCATTCACAAGGTGGTGCCACGGAACTATCGTTATGTGATCCAGATAGAGAATTTGGTATTTGTATATTAACTTAGCGTGAGGACCCCAATTTTGAGCTATACTACTGAACCGGAACTGCTATAGGGTTTCGCGCGTCTCGTGAGCATTAGCTCAAATTTCTTGTAGTTTAAAGCGTTGAGACGCCGTCCGGATAACAAACTGACTGAAGCATTTAATAGTGCTATTTTTGTCACAGCAAACAGACTCTGCCGAGACCCGGGTTAAAGAAGTACGAGAATTTGCACCCTCACTAAATTGCAGAAACCATGCAGCGTACGCGCATTATGCAGCTGTCACGGTGGGCGTCAGCTGCGTCCCGTCGACTCGAGTGCACTTCTTACGTCGTCTGCAGTCAGCCACTTTGCACTACGACGCACTGTAACCGCAGACCGTGTAGTACAAAGTTGCTATCGAAGAGCCAGCTTGCCAGTTCATCCGAGGCTAAATCGCATTAGCTCCAAGTAGTTTACGCGGTCGTCGTCGCTTGAGACTTACGGATGGACAGAGAGTTCACCACTCCAAAGGGCCACTGGTCCGAATAGTCCGAAGGTTAGAGATAGGGATACGGTTAGGGTTCGTGATTGGGCTACGAATAAAGAAAAATTGCATCTTTGACTTTCGTGGACCTTGGTTACGGGCCGCTAGCTGGTATTTATTGCCATTTGCACAAATAAACGTCGAGTCTCCAATAAACGCCGCGATGTAGGCCTGCGTATTTGTTTAAATGTTTACAGAAACTCCCCGGGCGATTGTTTTACGGTAGAGTAGACGTAGGCTCTAGGCCTAAGTCGAGTCAATATGGTTCCCGTAACCCCCGCATTGCACAACTCATTATTATGAGAATGCCAAATACAGTTTTGTGCAATTTGGATGCACCGGAGACGACGTCCGCGTAACTAAATCATTCCAGTTTCCTCGAAAGTCCGTGTTTAGGCGCACAGTTCTTATCAATACCGCATAATATTATGTGGGCGCTCGGGCATGCGTGAGTACCGACCTTTCCATCGCAGTCTCTGAAACAAGCCAAATGATGGCATCGTCACCATCTCTTATTACGTATCCACTTTCATCAATCGTACAGGCCTGGACCGGACAATCGATTACGCTCCAAAGATGGCCCATTCGGCCAGTCAAATTGCCGATCGTGTCCCGAAATTTAGCATTGGGCACTGTTTCTTTTGAGAGGTATAAACGTTTTTTACGCCGCGACTGGTGTAAAGTGCGGTACTGACACCGTAAATTGTCTGTCTATAATTATGTCTGCACGTTCGTTTTTCATGACAATATGAAGCATGTAGGCCCCTACGTTCGGATAAAACCCCTAGTAGAATTGGGATAAGAAAGAAGGTACAGTACATGCGTAATTAGCGTATACAATCTTTGATATTCGGAGTCCCAAAACTGACGACTTAGTCTTAGCAACCATCTTCACATTTCGGCTGTCTGTGGTTTTTTCAGAAGAAAATCTGCAACATTTCCGACGAACTGATTGATCGAAAATGTACGACAACTGTACCGTCTGTACGCAATATGCAAAACACTTCATCGCGCGCGTTTTACTGAGAAAAGCGATTACACGAACTATTGGAATCTAGGCCTACATTTCGTTTTGTCACTGGTGTAACAATGCCCGTAGCGAACGATATTCGATAAGTTCGATCAAACGTTCACATCGTCAGCTGAAACCAAAAACAACGTTGGGCAAAAATGACGAAAATTTTGGCGCTCAAAATGCGTCAAAATAATCATTCCATGGGGGAATCTCAGTGGGGAGTTTACAGCGTCCTAGCCGTCCCGCAGTCCGCCTAGATAGCTGGATTAATAAAAAGGCGGCACGAGAGTAATTTCGACTTATTTTTTCCTCCCCTGGAAAAGTCTGGCAACCGGCCTGTACTAACTAGCCTTGCTAATATTCGATGGCAATAGATTTTCTGCAGGCATCCAGAACTAATCGATATACGAGTAACTACCGCGTATAGGCCAATGCGTTCGATCGATACAGAGTGCGTTTAACGATCGTCGACTCAAACTGTCGATCTGTGATTTCCGGCAGCTCCGGAGATAAAAGTGGTGTAGGCCTAGACTATATGGAGGCACCGAATGACCCGCCCATGCACAGATGGGGCCGATAAACTGCCCATTGTGCTAGGGTATACTACCCAAGTGTCGCTAAACGTGGTTTTCATCCAAGGCTAACGGACGCAGCCGACGCAACGGCCAAAACGCAAGAATAAAAGCATTGCGTTTGTCTGCGTGTTCTTTGCGTTGCGTGAACTTGCGTCTATTGGGTGGGTTGCATTGGATGATAACCACACTCAACGAAAAGAAGAGCTACAAACACACAAAAAACATGAAATTATCCTATCTAATAATATAACACTTAGTTTTTTCATACTTGGCTGCATTCCAAATGTTATTCAGCAAATTTGGTTTTAGGCATCCATTGTTCTCGGGTCAGTTGCAAATGTGCGGAGAAGTTTTAATCTTCCAGCCCAGAAAAAATATAATTCGAAAGAAAAGATAAACTTTGTCCCCTGTTGACGAAATCCAGAATACGCCTGAGCGCACTTATCAGAATGCAGTAACGGATGCGGCTTGCAGTGATCAAGTCGCTCGCATGATATTGATTATCGAAGATCGGCGCCAAAAATAGAAGTCAGAAACAGTGACGTCAGTCTGTCCTCAATATTGTGGCCCGAAGATTAAGGGGCCGATGATGGGGTGAGACCGTGGGAAATGAAAAGGGGTCATCACTTTCTCAGCCGACTGGGAAGAAGCCATGAAGAGCCCCGGCCGAAAACGAAATTTGGCTCGTTTTAGTTTTAGCTTCACCGAACACGTCTGGCAAAATAATAACGTAGCGAGCAAACGACAATTTTTTGGGCGTTTTATGCTACCCGGTGATATTATTTTCAGTGAAAGTATTAGGATATTCGGCCTGGTTATATTTTGGTTGCACTACAGGACGTGTCCAAATATCGTGGGGGAGGGGGAACTTTTTCCATACCCTGGGCCTTGATTGACGCCTACGGATAGAATCGTGTCCACGCAACGCCTAGATATTCTCTTTGCTACAGAGACTGGACACGATCGTGTTCGCCTCTCGCTGATTTAGTGCAAAAAATCAATCGGCGACGCTCAAGCCCGCGAAGACCCGAACCTTTGCGACTCCATTTATCGCTCGGTCCGTTTAATTTCGGTCTTCTCGACTACGCTACAATCACAGATCTGATTAAACGAAGACAAGCGACGTCGTGGATTAAAACAAGAAATCTGAGCTAATGCTCATGATACGCGCGAGAGCATATAGCAAGCAGTTCCTGTTCGCAGGTAATCTTGGTCTATCTCCATCCATTTCGTCGCAGTTCACTCTTTTGCAGCCAAAAATCGAAAAAAAATCACTAAAACACCGCATATTTTTAAAGTTTAAGTCATGCAAGGTCATCGATGTTAGCATTTTAAGAAGCTCGTCACCAGTGCTTGTTATGATCAGCAGCATATCTGTGCCTATCTGCAATCATTTTCACGCCAGACAAGTCAACCGCGGATAAATAACCACTTTTCAGAGGGGTACCCCTCTTTGACATCAGCGTGCGCAGGCCTCCTTGAACCTACATGGTCCGGACGTAGACTGCTAAAATCTACATTCAATGCTGAAAATTCTCTATGCAGGTTGTCTCGGTCTATCTCCAACCATTTTGGCGCAATTCACTCTTAAAATGCGTGTCGCAGCCCGAAATCGCGAAAAATTCAATATAACCCCTGTTTTCGGGGGTTCAAAGTCATTCAAGGCCATCGATGTTGACATTTCTAAGAAGCTTGTCGCCGGTGTTTGTTATGATAAGAAGATGTCTGTGCCTATCTGCAGCCATTTTCACGTTAGACGAGCCAATAGCTGTAGAATGACACCTTTTTAAGGGGGGTGTTCCTCTTTCGCCCTTTCGTTCGTGAAGTCCCTTTTTACTCAGTGACGTAAAATTTTGTCACAAAATACTAGAGACTCTAAGCTATCATATGGTGAAAGCCCGAAGTCTCTATCTCACCTGGTTTCCAAACGGTACCGGGTTGTGACAGACAGATGGACAGACGGACAGACAGACAGAATTGCCATAGCTAATACGCGATATAGCTAGCTGTGCTACGTGTAGCTCTTGCGCGTAAAAACGGTGAGGCAGAAAGTTATAATTGTGCGACAGACAGCCGCAAATTTCCGACATAAAAATTGCGAATGCTCAAAATTGTAATTTGGCCACGAAATTTACCCAAAGTGGGATTTCCATCCTTAAAATTTCGCATATTGCCTTTTGCAAGATTAGTTTTGACTTGTACGTGGATTTGCAGCTTGTTCTGTAACTTGTTGTAGAATGCGGACTTTTCTTTTGAGTCTCTTGCATACGTTGGTAACTGACACAGACGACACAAGAAAAGCATGCAAGCAAGTACGCAACAAACACAATGAACACAAGAAAATACAAAATAAGCAAAAGCGTCACGTTTTTGGACTACCCTATTATAGTCTGGCGATTATAGTCTACTAGGATTAAACTGCGTTTGGCGCAGTCAGACACTACAGAGGAAAGACGATCCAGTAGCACATTGTGGCTATAGACTTATATTAACAACACAACTGTGGCTGATAAAATCTTTTTCTTATTTTTATAGTAAGCGCACATCGCTAGTAAATCGCGTCTCACGCGACTATTTTCATATTTCGCGATAACCTTATCGAATAAGCTTATTAATCCTTTTATCAGGTTTTCCATAATAACGTAGGCCTAGGCCTAAGCCGTTAACTCTCGTAGGGCCTACACTTCTAACTTCAGAAATACACTGTGTTTCATAAAAAAACAACCCCTTTTTTCTTTCATAACTCACTCAAATGATCATCAATTTACATGAAATCTTCACCATATGTAGCTAAAGAAATATTACTTCAAAATATTTCAACAAAATATGGCAGTTGATTAAATATTTTTTGCTAGTCGTGACGTAACGCTGACGTCATAATGTGTCACGGGTACTAGCTTGTTAGCCTCAACTGGTGTACATTTCACATAGTATATAATAGCGACGAATAGTTATAGTTGTCCACTGTGTACTTTTCTGGTCATTTTAAAGGTTTTTGTTTAACGTTCAGCGACCTCGATCTCGGACTGTTGAACTGTAAATTGGCCGCATTGGAGTTCTGAATTGAACTGAATTAAACTGGTACAAGCTCCTGTTCCGGGATATGGTTATAACAATATAAATGTACAAAACATTAGTTTATACACTTGTTAACGGCAACATTTAAGGACTTGCACATCGAAAACAGCAAAAATTACAAAAGGTGATATTGCCCGCATCACACTGACTGCGTGTCAATGTGCTGCTGAATAATATCACCTTTTGTAATTTTTGCTGTTTTCGATGTGCAAG
>Ga0209367_1009377_pt1 | contig 13293 bp, 6 predicted proteins | sample WorMetLIZISLAND2_FD_187412 | JGI IMG/M metagenome (GOLD analysis project Ga0209367, IMG submission 187412) | Marine gutless worms symbiont microbial communities from Max Planck institute for Marine Microbiology, Germany - Olavius geniculatus... ... | reverse complement strand
GTATTACACAACTCATATAATGAACAAAAAATTTGAGCTAATGCTCACGAGAAATGCGAAAGCCTATAGCAATTCCGGTTCAGTGGTTTTGCTGAAAATTGGGGTGTTCACGCTAAGTTAATATACAAATACCAAATTCTCTATCTCAAGCGCATAACAACAGTTCTGTGGCGCCACCCTATGAATGATATAGACTTGTGTCGCAGCCCAAAATCGCCAATAAAATCCATAAAACCACTTTTTGGCGTTCAAGGTCATTCAAGGTGATTGAATTCGGTGCCAATCAAGAGCCAGTGTATGACTTCCTATTAGTGATTAACCTAGGCCCTATCTCGCACCATTACTGAGATACAGCGATTTATTGGCCAAAAATCACAAATTTTGCCCACCCCCCTCTCATTTAGTGCCCTCGTTCGGGGTGACCCCGTTCAAGTTTATGGAAAAGCTTTAAGGTTCCTAAAACTAGAGTCTTCCAGGCAGCCAATGGCGAAGATTTGGTGGTCCTAGCTTGCACCGTTTTTGACTGATCCACCCGTGTGACAGACAGACAGAATTGCGATGGCTAAGACGCACTGAAAGCAGTAGCTGCTTTCGCACGTAATAATACCCATGAATACTGCCACATAATAGACCAGATGCAAACAAGTGCATCAGTATTTCTGAGTGTCCAATAAAAATTCTACGGACAGAAGTTTTTCACGATGGCAGAAACCGAAAGCACAGGAATTTTTTTACACATAAGTTAAATGTTCAATAAATAGCACTGGGTAGGTTAACCAACTGGTTAAAAGAAGCCAGCTCTAAACCTGGCAAACACAGTCAGTCATCAGAGCTTCAAAGCATATCATGGCAAGATGCTGTCTTGGCTGACGCCTACATGTCGGGCTCTTGTTTTGTTGGCAACTAACTCTGCTTCTTCTTGTAGCTTTGACAGTTTCTGTTCCAGTTTCGGTCGATCGCTTGGTTTCTGATGCAAACAACACATCATTTCGTTATTTATTTCTCACTGCGCAGACAGATGCCATTCGAGTACAATGCATGAAATACTAAACAGAACAGATAGGCCAACGGCACTTGTGAACTGCCTATATACAGAAATAAAAACACAGAGACCAGTCAAATAAGGAATGTGCTAAGAAAATCAAAACAAACACATGCACACACAAGAAAACATAAATTGAAATAAAAATAGTAAATAATAAATACTAATAAGAAACCTTTTATGTAACAGCAAGAAATACAAATCTAGAGATGAACAGGTTTGCTGAAACGGACATTGCACAAATTGTCAACTGATGATGAACAGATGGGAGCTCAAAGTGACAACACAATACTGCGTTAAAAAAGCCTCTACAAATGGACAAGTCTAGTGTTATGTAATGAGAAAAGGATGCTATTACTTCCGGGACATAAAGAACTTCAGTAAAGAGTAGACCCATTCCAAAAAACCCCAGCTCAGTTCTCATGCGATGACTGCTCCCAGAAGAAACTGATTGTAGCAGACGTATACAAACCAGTACTGGAATCATCTTCATACGGTAACTGAGAAGTGCCTGTGTTGCAGCATTGGCGATCTGTAGGCTGACTTCAGCATCGTTGTCATTATGTATGTTAAATGCAGCCTGCAGTCCAACAATTAACAAAACCTTGCATAATTTCATGAAATTACACAGCGTATCAGCAGATTGTTGTCTCTGGTGGCCTTCGAGCAACAACTAAAACAATTTCATGATCTGAGACTTTTAACATAGTCTGTGATCAGTTATGACAATATTTCCCAGGTTTATGTGATTCAAGTGGGGTCCCAAAGAACTACAAAAAACCTCTGAAAACAGCAAGTTTAAACAATGTCAAAACAGTAACAGACACAGTATACAGAGTTGAGTAACAGATAAACTAAACTTTTCATGATTAACAAAATATTCAATCGTTAAAATTTACACTATGATTAAAAAATCATTTAAAAACATCATTTCTTTACTGTGCTTACATCAATAGCACTGCAAAACAAAGACTGGATGAGTTATTATGCAGCAGTCCAGATAGGCCACATTTTTACGGGTCTGGCCCATCCATCTGTCCATCTGTGAATCTGTCCCGCATGGGATCCTAACTTTAAACAAGAAATTTGAGCTAATGCTCACGGGACGCGCGAAAGCCTATAGCAGTTCCTACCTGCAGGCAGTCACCCATCGCAGTACTAACCAGGCCCGGCGTAGAGTAACTTCGTTTCAGCCGAAACGCGTTAACAACTACGCCACGCCACCAACGCCAGTACCGTGGTGCCGTTTTGTGAATGATGTATACTTGTCCAGGCCGAAAGCGCCCAAAAAATCCATAAAACCCCCTATTTTGGCGTTCAAGGTCATCCAAGGTCACTGAATTCGGCGCCAATCGAAAGCCAGTATATGATTTCCTTGTAGTGATTAATAGTAACCTAGGCCTTATCTCGCACCGTTACTGAGATACAGCGAGTTAATGGCCAAAAATCGCAAATTGTGCCCACCCCCTCTCATTTAGGGCCCTCGTTCGGGGTGACCCCCTTCAAATTTATGGAAAAGCTTTACAGTTCCTGAAACTAGAGTCTTCCGGGCAGCCGACGGTGAAGATTTGGTGATCCTAGCTTGCACCGTTTTTGCCTGATCCACCCGTGTGACAAGACGGACAGACACACGGACAGACAGACAGAATTGCGATGGCTAAAACGCGCTGAAAGCAGTAGCTGCTTTTGCGCGTAAAAACTAACAAGAAATTTGATCTAATGCTCACAACATGCAAACTGTCAGTCTATCTCCAGCCATTTCGTCGCAGTTCATTCTTGGAGTGTGTGCTGCAGCCAAAGATTGCAAAAATCAATAAAAACGCTCATTTTTAAAGTTCGGGGTATTTCAAAGTCATCGCTGTTGATGTACAACTGAAAAGCTCATCACTAGTGCTTACTGTGATAGGCAGCATGCCCATGCCTATCTGCAACCGTATTAACGAAAGACTGGCCAACAACGGTAAAATAACGACTTTTACGGAGGTACCGCTCTTTGATGCCTCGTGCGCAGGTTTCCTTGAACCTAGGAAATCGAAACTCGAACTGTCAAAATCTACGTTCAATGCTAAAAATTTCATATGCAGCTTTTCCATGTCTATCTCAATTGTTTTCGGTGCAATTCACTCTTTAAATGTGTCTCGCAGCCCAAAATCACCAAAAAACCCACTAAAACTCCCTATTTTGGCGTTCAAGGTCATCCAAGGTCATTGAATTCGGCGCCAATCGAGAGCCAGTGTACAACTTTCTATTAGTAATTAATAGTAACCTAGGCCCTATCTTGCACCGTTACTGAGATACAGCGACTGATTGGCTAAAAATCGCAAATTTTTCCTACCCCCCTCTTATTTAGCGCCGTCGTTCGAGGTGACCCACTTTGAATTTATGGAAAAGCTTTACAGTTCCTGAAACTAGAGTCTATCAGGCAGCCGACGGTGAACAATTGGTAATTCTAGCTTGCACCATTTTTTACTGATCCACCTGTATGACGGACGGACAGACAGAATTGCGATGGCTAAGACGCGCTGAAAGCAGTAGCTGCTTTTGTGCATAAAAAGCAGAGAAAAAGAACCAAAACTGGTGCAAACAATACCAATGGTAGACATAACCTGCCAATTTTCAGCTTTAAAAATCAAAAAGGTCAGAGAGACAGCCTATAATATGTCAGCCTTGGGCCACCATCACACTAAAGGGGTGTGTGGGTCTTTATGGGAAATCCAGCGCAGTGCTACAGAGTGTCACCTGTCATATGGGACATATTGACTTTCTACATGACATGAAAGCGAACCTTAACCCCCAGCCAACAAGGCTGGTACTTGATTTGCCTACTCCGGAGGGATGGAAGACTAAGTCGACCTTGTTCCGAGATTGTTTGCCTTTCTGCAGATAGTCAGCTAGGCAATAACCAATTAACAGTGTCCTGATGGAGTTGAACTCATAACCTTTTGATGGGAAGCTGTTACGTCACCAAGCCACGCAGTGTGACAATAATACTTGCCAGTGAGTGGATGAAGTCCATTCGACTGACAGGTTTGACAGAGCTAGGCGGCTTGCCAGCAGAGGCACAAGACTGATTCGCCAGCACGTCCAACAGCGACTGCATGTCGGTGACTTTTGTCTCTGTAGTTTCATCTGGAGGCCGTCTGAATGCATACGTCACATTAGCACTGTGGCCCGGCAGGGCTGCAATGCACAATTACTCAGCGTATTCTGATCAAAACTGCACAGTATCAAAACAAACATCAAAACAGTAACAAGATCATCAAGCCTTGCATAAGGCTAACTACTGCCCGTGGTAGCCAAAGTAGCATGCTGCAATATTCATAGCAATGACGACAACATCGGCCAATAGCTATCGGCCCAGCAGTAAAGCCCTATCTTGGAATAGTAAAGAATGCAAAAATCTAGTCACTGTGACCTTGACCTGTGACCTATAACCCTGAAATTCAATACAGTTTAAGAGGTTGTTGACATACATGTTCACGCAAAATTTCATCAAGCTAAGTGCAGTGGTTCGTGAGTTATTGTGAAAACAGAGAAAAAACTTAGTGACACTGCCGAAAATCATACTGTCATCGCTACCACAGATGCTGGACAGTAATAACAATATAATAATAATCATCATCATTTATTATTATGTCGAAGCAGCACATAAACACAGACACTAAAACGTATGCAACAATATGCGCACAGATAGAATACAACTGCAGCAATGCAGCTATATACACAGTGTCCCAAAATTAGCAACGCCCCTTGCTTCAAACACACCCAATTCAGTTTGTAGTTCATGGATTTCAACGAAAAATCGTACATTGCACTACCATAACATTACTTACGGTCACACTTATTGTGACGTTCGCAACTTACCGTGTGTGCTCAGTGTGATGTCATCATCACGTCAAAGTTTGTTTACATTAGGGTTACGTTCAATACGTTGCTATTGACGAAGTGATCAAGACGTGGATGGCATATCCGTCTAAGACAAAGAGTTTGCGTCGAGACCAAAGCTGGCCACTTTAAGTGACTTGTTCAGAATGATTGTCTCCATGAATGTTTCAAATTTTGTAAAAAAAAACTGTCAGGTGTTAACGATTTTACACAAAGTTATCTGTAGGAGTGTCACTAGTTCTGGGACACAGTGTATATAAAACAACACACATTTACTCCATATAAAACAACACTAAATACTAATACTAGACTTATTCAAATTGTAACCAGAAGTGGCATATTACTGTCGTTAAACTGAAACATAAAATGTACTTAAAATAGGAGTGAGGGTGAAATCACCTGAGATTGGTCGTATGAGATCATCCTTCTGTTCTACCCATTGATTGCTGCTAACAGACTCTGACGGTCGGTCATCCGTCCCACCTGCTGCAACGTTAAGGCACGTACAGAGTGAACTTAACTGACCAGTGAGTGGGCAAGCAGTAATACGATGGTCGTTCGATAAATAAGTTTACAAACTGGCGTCATTCCGTTAATTCTTAAAATTGAAAAAATAAGAAATATACGTTTTGTAGGGAATTTAATTCTCAGTACAAGTTGTGAGTTTTACGAAAACAAAGTCACTGTAACATCATTTATAAGCATTAAATATGGCGACATTCGCACTAAAATTGTCCCGTAATGAATTTGCAATGCATCCAGTGTATGGCGACAAGTGTCTTGTGAAGCCAACAGTACAAGTTTGGCGTAAAAAATGCTAGGTGGGCAGAAATTTGCATCAGTTCCAAGGTGCAATCAGTCGTTTGTCAGTGGCTTGGACAGGAACCAGCATCGTTCTTTGCATCGGGCATTCAGAAACTTGTTGACAGATGAAACAATTGTTTGAACCAACTTGGATGATATGTTGAAAAATGAAACACTAATGTTTAACGTTTGAAGAGGTGACATTAATTGATTAACTTTATTCGTTTTTTGCTCCTATGCCGGTTGTCACTTGTGAGTTATGATACATTACTGATGGAGAAAATAATACACAAATAGACTGTGTTCTATTAGTGAGTGAGTGAGTGAGCGGGTAGAGTTTAACGTCCCACCCGACACAGTATAGGTCATTTCGAGGATGGCCTTTTCAGGCAGAATGCACACAAACACAATAATGGAACGACAAGTTTAAACTTTACAATAAACAGAAAGTTAACCTTTACAGACACACAAAACACAAAAATGAGGTTAACCTAAAATTGTAAGAACTCCATCATATGCGTGCATATGTAAATAACATAATGGTAATTCTAATAATCTTCCCTGTTATCCTCCAGACAGTCATCAATGTGATAATGCTGTCTATTGGAGGACAGACTATTAAAAGATGACATCACAAAAATGACGTCAGCATTAAAAATAAATTTCACGTATGTTCAGAATCAAATGCCCAACAAAACGTATATTTCGGATTTTTCCATCTTTAAAAATCAATGGAATGGCACCACTTTGTAAACTTACTTATCAAACAATCCTCGTAGATTCTCTTGCCCACTGATGAGTTCAGTTCAGTTCAGTTCTGTCACTCTGTACATGCGTTCACATTCAGACTAGATTCAAGCTTGGCCAATGCACCTTCTGGGCAGTGTGACTCGTTTTGATTGATTAATAAGTTTTAGTTTCAGTTTTAGAACTATTTTTACATGCTTCAGTTTTATCTTACTGCCATCATCTTTGTCGTAAAATTCTTTTTAGTCACCACAAAAAGTTCACTGTTTTTTAGTTATTGGCAATTTTCGTTTTCATCAAAGTATTTTAAAGTATGAAAAATATGTTTTAAAAATTGCCATAACATATTTAGAATAAAGAATTTTTAAGACAATGGAAGACTGAAGTTTATTGGAAATGCAACAAAAAAATGGTTAAATTAAAATATGCTAAAATTAGACAAAGCAGTATAATTGTCAATTACCCTTAATAAACAAGAACATAAGAATTCTGCATTATAAACAACAATATAGTTGGTACAAAGTACTACTGCAGACCTGCTGGAGCTGATACAGTAGTTTCAGTATACACTCTTGTACGTAACTGACGACCTTGCTTCATTTCTATGTCAGCAGCGACGTTTCGTACAAACTCTAGGTCGGCACATTTGTCGGCCAGCGAGATCAGCTTGTACGAGCTTGTGTCATGATAAAACTGTTTCAATCACCAAAATGTTACCACCATTCAACCAGTACACCAAAATCGCAATGGTATCACACATCAACTGGTGGTGAATACAACGAAAAAGTGCAATTATAGTTCAATTCATTAAACAGAACTAGAAAAACTTGGTGGGCTAGTGCCAACATGGTGTCACAATGGCAGTTTGCCATGCAGCCTTGTTATAAATAAGTCAAAAATATATCAGGCATAAGATACATTTTTCAAACTGAAAATCCACCAAAACTTGTTTTCGATCGGGGCTCCACTCTAAACCCCAGTCACCCTACTGCAGAGTGGGGAGTTTACGATGCTCCCTCCCTACACCCCCTCCCCATTTCCCTCCTCATAATGCCAAAGTTGACTGACAGTACTAGCACTTCTCTTGCTACAGACTAAGCACTAGAAACAAACGTTCTTACAATGAAGCGAAGCAGATGTCGTAAGCTGCTTGCGTGCTCTGTCAGACATATGGGAACACTCAAAGTAGTCTCACACAAGTGACACACGTGCTCAACCAAGCCGCTCGAGAACCGAAACTCAGTGATGTAATCAACTCCTGCGACACATTTACACTCACAACATCACAGATACCAGTCTCAGTGTGTCTCCTGCTAGGACCATCCATTCACAAGTATATTATTTCACTTCATTTCCGAATGCTCATAAACCTGTTTTAGACGATGACAAAACAATACTTATTAAATGCTAAACTAACTCTAACACTGGCCCTAACTCTAACCATAACCCTAATTCTAACCCTATACCTAACCATGGCAGCCCTTGAGAATGGCGAGCTGACACTAGTGTCCTAATCTTATAACAATGCACAGAAAGTTTGTCGGTCTGTCATGTCTTGTCATACCCCTTTGGCGCCTTCTGTGTTGTTGCAAGGTTGTGCACAATGACCGTACGTGGCATCTGAGTACTTGTGCCTTAGGTACGTATGCCCCCACCTTGCCTTCCACCTCCCCTATGGGCAATAAACTGAAAGCTCGACTCATCAAAGCACTAGTATGGCCTATCGTCACTTATGGCTCAGAGGCATGGACACTGAACAAAGAATTATGTGAGAATGTAGAGGCGTTTGAGATGCAATGTTACAGACGTGCTATGCGCATCTCTTACGTGGAGCATGTGACAAACGAGGAGGTTTTACGAAGGGTGGGCCGGCCAAGACAGGGGCCTGTTGGGGCAAGTGAAATCACGCAAACTGAAATACTTCGGTCATACAACGCGACATGAGAGTCTAGAGAAAGATATTATGCTGGCATCATGGCTGGAAAACGCCAGCAAGGCGGTCAGAAGAAGCAATGGATTGATGATATAGTTCAGTGGGGCAACAGGAGCCTGGTCGAAATGGTAAGACAGGCCGAAAACAGAAAGAGTTACCAGTGCTTAGTTCATGAAGCCGCCTATGCTCGTACATCGGGCATGGCAAGCTGATGATGGGCAGTCTGAGGGGGTTGATTTGCCAGTTAACAGAGTTAACCCACCCATAGGGCAAAAACTTTTCTAGTAAGATGCAATTATAAGTCCTGCCTATCCATCTGTATGTGCATCTGAATTATGTGGTCAAAGCACATTCTTAAATGGTTAAAAGTCACCTATATAGCTCAGTCTTAATGGCAATCCACCTCAAATCTATGGGGCATCAACTGCCATACGGGATCATATCACACAATGTTAACTTACCTACCACCCAACACAGGTGAAAGCACTCAGCCTCAACGTTGATTCACCAACCCCACAAGGACTGAAGGCTGAGTTGACCTGAGTGGTTGATTATATACCCAGATAATTCATCCGTTTGCAGACAGTTACCCATCCAGGTAGTAAACACATGACAGCAACATAAATGGAACTGAAACCCACGACCTTTTGACTGTGAGTCCAAAATCATAACCATTACGCCATTATGTCACCTTGCTGGCAGTAAAACACAAATGTCAATATGACGATACTAAAAAGATGACAACTCAGCAATGTAAAGTACTATCACAGCAAAAATACATTGTAACACACTGCTAAATCACTATTCCCCAAAAGCCATCATTTTCTCGGCTCACGCATAAATACTGTGAAATATGAAACAACAGCATGTAATCACATAGAAGAGGTGCTTCACACACCCAAAACAGGTTCAACATATATGCTGAGCTTCTGGAATGCGTTGAAGTTTCTTGACAGCAGATCTGCAACTTTCTGCTTTTTATTTGCAGCTTCACTTTTTGCACTTACTACACAAAGCATGTATAATACTGTACATACATCAACATAATTACACATGTTGCCAGCACTAAACAAGAAATCTGAGCTAATGCTCATGCAACATGCGAGAGCCTATAGCAGTTCATGTTCACAGATCGTCTTAGTCTATGTCTTTCATGTTTTAAGTCAAACCGTTTCATTTCTGAAATCAATTAAGTTAGACAAATATACAACAAATCATAGAAAAGAAAAATGTCTGGTAAAGAATGAATCAAAACATTAATCACAAATTAAAATATACTTCATATTTTCATAGCAATATTATTGGCACAAATCACTCTGATACTACCCGACACTGATATGGTGTAAAATTAAGTCCAAATATGCACAACCAGCTGACGTAACTGGTGTCATCAAAGCTCCGATTTCCACTATGCCCAGAAAAAGATATCAGTGCTGCAGAAAGATGTTATGTAATTTTGTAACCGTCAGCAAAATGCAGCATTAAGATTGTCTATTCTAAAAATCACAAAATGTCTTTAAATTTGTAGTTATGTATAAAAACGGCAATTATATTGACAGTGTACTGCTCCACTGTTTTTATATTACAGCAATCAGTGCACTATAATTTTCAAGCCGCACGGAAACGATAATTTTCAGAGGGAACTTGTGCTTTACTGCAGATGTTTTTAAATTTTTTTATTTCAACGTGAGATCTCCAAGACACGTCAGCCAATTAGCGCGAAATTTAGCATGACAATCAGTATTAGGCTGAATTTTATAATGCTGGTCCAAAATTTTGGGGGCCCTCCACCAAAAAATTAGGGGCGAAAAACACGCAAAATATGATGCAATTTTAAACGACATTTCAAAGTTCGGTAACGAATATCTCCGGAACGAATGAAAAGATTCAAAATCAAACAAGTACTTAGTCTACCCTGATTCCTCCCGCATGCAGCAAAAAAGTCCAACGAACTTTGGTACACTAACTACAGGAGTCTAGAGGCCAAATCATATCAACCTAAATTGACTTTTTTGGGAGACCATTTCTCGACCACTAGAACGTGCTGTGCCCCCAAATTTTTACGCGCACTAAAAAATGACCAAGTCTTGCTACTGTACCCCCATCCAAGGATGGGAATCCCCCAACAATTTTTTTCAAAGGGGTCAAAAATTGGCTAAAAATTTAGTGAATGCATGCCTATAACTTTGGGGATAGAGGGAGTAGCCCAACGAAACTTTGGCACGTGACGTGCCACTAGGTAGGCACGATAAAGTGGGTACAAGGTTTCGGGGCACCGCCCCCTTAAAATTTGGTAGGGCAAAAGCGTCCAAAATTCAGTGTGATTTAGAAAAAACTTTCAACTTTGAGCGCAAATATCTCTGAAACAGATGAAGATATCAACAAGCTGTAAACGACGTTAACAAGCATGATCTTTCCTGAGTTGAATAAAAAAATTGGTAAACTTTGGTCCACTAACAAAAAAGTTACAGGCGCTCATGTTGACCCACCCTAAGTCGACAAGGCATGTTCTGAAAATGCTAATGCATGTGAGTATGGGCCATGTGACTTTGCTGCTAGGGAAATCTCAACCCCCTGAATTTTCCCCCAATCGAACAATCGAACTTACGGTGCTGGGTAGACTCGCATTGGGCTTTGCCCCAATTTCTAGTTTTATTATGACAACACTATCTTTTCCAGACCATAAAATGGAACAAAAATAGAATAAAATCTGATCACCTTTACCTTTCTCTGGTTCTGCAGAGTTGTTTGGTCGTTTTAAGTCTGTATTTGTTTCAGAAATTTCGCCCAGACTCATTGAACTCATAATGGGTTCATCGACTGATGGTTCCTCTTCTGAATGAAAGCCAGACAGCAAATACAACATGATAAAATCACTAACTAATAAAAAATACCGAATTGAAATTAGTCGATTAATCAACATTTGTTATGTAACAAAAACTTTCAACACCAATACTGCACAGTGAAATGCTACTGTTTAAATCTGTAAATATACCATCAAACATCTATAAAAATGGAAACAAAAAATAACAAAACAAAATACTGTTATAGATAAAAACCCATTTATATGCTGTAACATTCTATTTATGGACAGCAGAAGAACATCTCTAAGACACTGGAACAATTCTAGCTAAAGTAAATAGTTTTTTCTTAGTCACCAAAGGCTCATAAGGAGAGTGTCAAAAAATAAAATTCACAGTAAGAAGTGAGTATTTTTATGCAATGCAATATAAAATTATTTTTACAGTACTAATAAAATTCAGAAATAATTCATCCTCACCAGCTGCTTCAACATTCTACAAAATTCACAAATACATAACAATTTGGTTATTTCATAAAATTCACAACAAATATTGTCCACAAAAAATTCAATAATACTGAAATGCTCCAATTACAAAAATGCTTTATTAGCATTGTGCTTTGAAAATAATAATAATCGACATACTTATTTGATAACAATAAATAGCTCAAACCACTTGCTTTGTCTCAATTACAAATCAATGCAAAATACTTCAGTAAATTATTTTATTGAATTTGTATTTTATTGTTTGACTGATCAGCTTCACTGTAAGTTGTTTGTGTCTGATATTATCACTACATTGTATTTTAAACAGCAAAAGTCAATATTTGAACAATGACAAAATTACATTGTATAAATATTAAATTATGAAAAAAACAAACAGTTAGTGACCTTCATGTGTCGAAGTCCAGCGAGATGGAGATCGATCATCAGCTTCTCTTTAAAACTCACACCACACGTCTTCAGCACAACACACCATTGCATACTAATTACTACGTAATATGCGGGTTATATCTCATCTCATAATGCATGGAGCATATGACTGGTCCAAATCAAGTCACATGATATACACTGAACTGACGTATTTACTATTTTTACAGATTTAAACAATACTGCCTCCTGAGATAGACCCACACCCCACCCCTGGACAAAACTTCTACTTTCATAAAACAATTTCCAATAATAAGTTTGACAGGAGCCACTATTTGATTACATACGATGATGCCATGGACATGACTGGCCATGACTGTTCCAGAATGAATGTACAGTGTTATTATTACTTAGAGTACCGAAAAATTATCTAAGTTATGTGAAAGTAGAACAGTACCAATACTATCATACATGTACTTTAAATCAATTTCTCAATAACAGACACATGACAAAAGATTCACGAGAGCTGGACCACAGCTGTGGAATGGTCTGCCAGTAAAAACTTTTATGGCAGAACACCAGTTTTAAATATTTTAAATGACTACTGAAAACGTTTTTGCTAAACCAAGGCTGTAATGCATTGCGTCTTTTTACTGTTTAATTGCTCTGGCTATAGGCCTACAGAGTACAATTACTTACTTACTCACTTACTTAAGGCAAAGGTCATGTATTAGTCACGTGGACTTTTGAAATTGCAACAAACTATCAGTAACTTCATCTGACGGGAAATTAGCAAATTTGTGATAAACTAGCATTAAAACAACTAGAACTGCTGTGAGCTTGCTGACTGCCCAGTTTTTGGGCCAACCATTAAGCTGTAAGCTTAAGTCTCGGTTACACGCGAGATGCACAATAACATCAGTTATGTGTCATTGTGCGCCCAATTTTTTATATATTTTTCAGAAGTTACAGCGAGTTTGTAACGAGTGTACAGCATACTGCTAGCGCACTGGGCACATACAGAGCGCATACTCAGCGTGTTCATTGCGTACGTGTTAAAAACCTGAAGAGGGGCAGTTTCCAGTGGTTTTTGGAGAGAGGATCAGGATTAGTGAAACCTAGACTACCATCTTCAACACGTAGCGCATCCAGAATTTTGGAACAGGGGGCGGGGCAAAAAAGTGGGAGTAAGTCTAGAGAGGGGGATGTGAC
>Ga0209367_1009376_pt1 | contig 13293 bp, 14 predicted proteins | sample WorMetLIZISLAND2_FD_187412 | JGI IMG/M metagenome (GOLD analysis project Ga0209367, IMG submission 187412) | Marine gutless worms symbiont microbial communities from Max Planck institute for Marine Microbiology, Germany - Olavius geniculatus... ... | reverse complement strand
GTAACACATGCTATTAAGTGCTGATTCTCTAACGATTATTTTTGTCAAAATCTATTGCTATTGAACCAGGACTGTTGGAGTTATTGCAAAAGGTTGCAGGGGTCCGGTTTTTTTGAGACACAGTGTAGAATAACAATCAGTACCGTAACTTAACGGTAAAGTCACCATAAGCTATATGAATAGCACTGTACTACTGTTCAAATTAAAATTGTAGGAGCTTTAACTGCTAGCAAAGTGTTATTGTGGTTGCCTAGATGTGGCAAATTTTGATTTTTGACCTACAGAAACTGAAGCTAACCAAAAAATACACAAACCACGAACGACGGGATTCGAAAAGTCAGATGAAGACGAGGAATTTACGACAAATATTGACTGTGTATGTTGCAGCGGACGATCACTAAACACAGATAATCATGTATCGCGGATTCAGAATGCGTTGAGAGTCATGCTGAAATTGGCTCCTCCTCTGGACGGGTCGATGGAGACGTTCCTGCGCAGGCCGATGCACTCGCGCCTGTCAATGTCCAGACTCGACTCCTTGACGGCGATGTCGTTCTCCAGGCTGACCTTCGTCTTCTGCAGGCGAGCCAGCGACTGGACCGCCGCGTACAGCTTCTCCTTCAGTACGCGTATCGACTCCAGGATCTCGCGTACTTCCGCCTGCAGTCTGAACTCACCATCATCAGTTCATCACATCAGCAGCAGTCCATGCAGTCATTTCATCGTTAGCCTACAATATTGAACGCTATTAATAGCCAAACATAAACAGACATCTAGGCCTATATTGCAGTCACAAACCTACGAGCGTATAGCTGCACAGCGCAACCCTGACATTGACCTATGGCCATTTGGATTGAAAATTGGCACATCGCTCACTCCTGCCCTGGGAGTGCCTACTGCCTATAGGGATCGATCATGAAAACTGATTTTTAATTTTTATACGTTTTTACTGTTTTCGAGTTAAAAGCCCCTCTGGACAAACGGACGGACAGAGCCAGACCGACGGGCAACACCAATAATGCGGCCTATTGGGAAGGCCGAATAATAAGCTAGTTTGTCTGCAGGTAAAGTGCTGAAATGAGTTAACTCTCAAAGCTGTGTGAACTTACCCAGCCATTGGCTTGTCGTTGCACAGTTCGACATTGATGCGCCTGGAGCGCTCATCCAGACGAGTCTGTGCAACTTTGAGAGGCAATTCCTTGTCTTCGATCGCCTTCTTGATGAGGTCGATGGCTCGCTCCAGATCACGAATCTCATTCACTGTCTGTAACATCATTGTCATCGTCATCGTTGTCACATCGTCGTATTAGCTGTGAATTGTATAGTGGAATAGTATAATTGTATAGCCTATGGCTTATAGCCGATTCCGCGTGTTGCAGAAGTTGGGGGCAAAAGTTTTTTACTTTTCGACAGACAGATGCAAATTTCCGACAGAGAAGATTATGGGTGCTCAGCATTTTAATTTTTGGTTTTAAATGTAAAAAAAATTTCAAATGGCCAAAGTTGGGAATTCCAGCCCCAAATTTTGTATTTTTGAAAGAAAAATTTCCGACAAGAACAAACTTTTTTGTTACTTTTCCGACAGGCTAAAATTTTGCCACCTGCTCTTCCGCCTCGTCGCGATTGCTATTCAGCATTTACCGGTTTCGTTTTAATACAGGGGTCGAACACTGCTTGGTGAAATAGAAGAGATACACGGATATAAAAACACTTGAACCGAAGTCGTTACGCAGAGATGTACCTGAAGGGGATTTGAAATTTTGAATTCACAAAATATTGTTCGCCTTACGCCACCAGGACAACAATTGTGCTCTGCTCGAAAGCAAAACAGGCGGTCATACGAATAAAAGGCGCGGTAGGCCTAATGCTTAGAAACATTTGCGGACGTGTCGGACGCGTACGTACAGCGTACCTTCTGCAGGTGAGCCTGTAGTCCTTCCTTGGCGCCCTCGAGTTGCTGGACGCGGGCATTGAGCGCGTTGTTGACGGTGTTATGCTGCGCCCACATCTCGTTGGCGGATGCTCGGATGCACGCGTCCACGGCACCTCGCAGACGCGCCGACAACTCGCGCTCGTGCTGCGATCGACTAAGATTTTCCTGCGTGTACTTCATCCACGACTCAGGCACTGTCACCCTGCATGCAGCACAACGTCAACTCAGCTTTCTATCCCTTCGGGGTGGTAGTATCGGTCTGTCTGTAACTGAGGTTAAAGCGGGGCGCATTCAGTTGCATGCGTCGGCAGATAACACTGTGTGATTCCATATGGCAGGTGACGCTCCGTAGCTTTGCGATGTTTTTCCCATAAAAGGCTTTACACAAAGTTTAACCTTAAACTCAGCGCGTTTAGCCATATTTTATTCTAGACGTTGAATGTGTTAGACTTTGGCGATTAAAGCCAAATTTGTGATGACAAATATCTGTTAGAAATTCGGAAGTGCTTTCAGTCATATTGCGTTAGACGGTGAATGAGTAAATAGATGTTAGGACTCGTGTAAACGTATCAAGGCTGCGATCACGAAAAACAGATACAATCTGTCACTGGCCGGTATAGACTATAACAACTGACCATTAAAGTTTATGCGTTAATGTTTTCTTTTGTTACACTGAAAATCCCATATTGCAGTTAAGTGAGACAGACGCCACGTGACTCTGAGATGGGTTTCCGATGAAGAGGTAATAGTTTAAAAAAGCTATATAGATTCTTTGTTAACCCTTTAACTCAGGGGTCTCAAACTCGCGGCCCGCGGGCCGCATGCGGCCCGCGAAGGCGTTAATTGCGGCCCGCGACACACTATCTGAAATTCTAAAACTTTAAGATAAAAATAAATCGTTTTGTTCATTTTACAGCATTTTTCCAGTAATTCAGCGAAACTACTATTTTTATCATTTGCGTTCTCATTAGTGGAGCCGCATGCTGATGCTGGCAGCGACCAAAGCTGGCGCTGGCAACTTGAACCATTTCTCATCTTTTCAGGTGGGAGGTCTAAGTGAAGTCAAGCCATGGCGCCTGAAAAGATTATGCAAATATCATTTCTTGATTACTTGCAGAGTTCGACCGATGTTTTCAAAAGTTCAATAATCTTAAACCGCAGTTTGCATTCTTCGCCACTCCATTTGATGTTGACACAGAAAGCGTTTGCGAAGTATTCCAGATAGAGGTATTTGATTTGAAGTGTGACAAGCAGAAGCAGAAGTACACGGGCGTCTTCTGTCATTTGTATTAATTACTGCATTTAATGCATTTTGTCGTCTCTAAAAACAATGCGGCCCCCGACTGAGTAATATCTTGCAGTGTGGCCAGCACCCCCAAATGAGTTTGAGACCCCTGCTTTAACTAGACCAGTGACAAAAGCAGAAGTAACAGTGAAGCTGCGTGTCAACTGACGTGTTGTCGAGTTCCTCGACGCCCGGGTACATGCCAAGTCTTGACGATGAATTGCGCAGCTGCTGCATCCGGTCATCGATGTCTTCAGCATGATGTTTGTCCGTCTTGTCTGCCTCGCACGCTCTCTGAGCCGTACTGTTCATTCTGCAGTTTACATAAGTCAGACCGACCAGTTATCAATGCAATGCATACATCTGTGTCAAGCCACTGTCTGGAGTGGGATGGGTGCATGTTAAACGAACTCACACACTCCAGCTAGTAGCTTAATTAAGTTAAGACATTTATTCCACGCTCGTGGACGGTCGGTCGTGTTCGTGTAGCCTACAATGTCGGTCATTTGGTCACGTTTGAGTGCACCCGCAGAGTAATTAACACTTGTTATTATACCACTGCAGACATAGTGCTAGAGATAGGCAGTAAGAGTACGACAAAGTTCATGCCAAGTCTTAAGCACAACAATCGGTTAAGTGAGTGATTGCAACAGTGCCAACGACCATGGTCACACAAACTCAATGACGATTATACATGTACCATTACTCCGCAAGGGTTGTTTTTTTTCCAAAAAGTCGGAACAACGCACAACGTACCTAAGCTGAATGTCGACTTTTTCAAGCAAGCGCTTCATCCTGTTCTGACATTTCTTAATAATGTCGATCTCCTGTGAAGCAAACAACGATAGCAACGCTCACCAAGTGCCAACCAAAAAATTTGCTATATAGATTATTTAGAGCGGACGAAAATTCACTCAGAACAAAGGGCCTGATAAAGATCATGAAAATCTGTTAGTAGGCCCATAAGAAAAGTTGGATCGACACGACACGAACAAAGATGACTGTAAGAAATGCACCTAAACTTTTAGATGTATAGACTTTTACGATGCCATTCATGCGACACGGTGGGCTACAGAGAAAAAACTGAAAAGTGCGTACAAAGCGCGCGCTGACTCGACATTGCTAAGACATTGAGTTAAGAGAGTTTATTTGCACTGTCGCGTGTTGAAAGAACTGACCTTAGTCAGAGCTCGTTCGACATCGTCATGTACGAGATCGATTCCGAGACGCTTCTCTCGACGAGTGAGACACTCCTCGGCAACCGACAGCGGACAGTCGGTGTCAGCTAGCGCCTTCTCCAGCATCCGTCGGTGCTCCTATATATGACGCAATAAACAAACTAAAGCTATGATGAATCTTTTTTCGTAAACTAATGACCCAAACTGTTGTGCACTTGTTGGACAAAGATAGGCTATTGTGTTAGCCTATAGTTGACCGCACTAGTTCAGTCCTTCAACCTTAAGACGATAGTCGAATTGTCGAATACCGTGCATGGAAAGTAAATATAGGCCCCTAGCTTGTGTTAATTACAACTCATGCCAGTATCCAAACATTTACTTCAACCTGAAAGCAAAGAACAGCTTACAGCTATACCGGTTACAGAGGCTTTTCACGGTGCCTGTTTTTGTCCGATTCAAAAGAGATCATAATCAGCATTATTGACGCGCAATCAACCACCGCCCACGTTTCCGTTCTACAAAAAAGTTCTCAGATATGAGCCAATACCAGTTGTATCCTAAACAATTTCGTGCGAACGTAAGTTAGCAGAAACCTCGAGCTGCAAAATATGCTAACCTGTAGGTTTGACGTTTCTTCTATCATGTTGTGAACCTCCTTCAGCAATTCTTCTTTCCAGAAAGAAATGTCTTTTACTCTCAGACCTACAAAAATAAAAATTCTGAACCTATAACTGCAGTTAATTTTTATCCATAGGCTACTTCAATAAACGACTTATCCAGTGGGACCAATTTTCTGTTAAACTTAACTAGCCTTATAAGCTAAATAGCCCAGTATTTGACTATGATGTTAACACTGAGAAAAAATGACCCGTTTGCATTAAAGTGTATGCACATAAAAAACTATAAACAATCGTATATTTTACACACAGTCACTCATCAGGCAAAAGTAATCACGCAGAAGAAAGTATAACATATTTTGAAATTATTTTTATAGTCGTTTCAGTTTGACAACACAGCGATTTATTAAGCTAGCTATTTATACCTAGTTTGCGGGTGTTACACTGTTGTCTGGTCCGGGTCACCTGGTCAGTGACTTTGACCGTGCGGAAGAGATCGGCCCGGAGTCGCTCGGCCTGACTTCGCTCCTTCTCCGCTTCCAAGAAGTTGTTCCGGTTTGACATGTCCCAGTCCGATGTCGAGTAGCGCTGGTAGATCGAATTCCTACCCATTAACGCGCATCAATTAACTTCGCAATAACAAGGTTCTTGTAAACCAGGGTCTCAGGCGAAGGCGTCATTTGCGGCCCGCGACGCACTATCTGAAATTCTAAAAATTTAGGATAAAAATAAGTCGTTTTATTCATTTTACGGCATTTTTCCAGTAACCAGCGAAACTACTATTTTTCTCATTTGCGTTCTCTTTTAGCATGCTGATGCTGGCAGCGACCAACGCTGGCGCTGGCAACTTGGACCATTTCTCATCTCTTCAGGTGGGAGGTCTAAGTGAAGTTAAGCCACGGCGGCTAAAAGATTATGCAGATGTCATTTCTGGATTTCTTGCAAAGTTCAACCGATGTTTCAAAAAATTCAATAATCTTCTTCTTCTTCTTTTCCAATAATGCACATATCCTCTTGCGAGTAATGTCGTGCATCTTAAACCACAGTTTGCACTCTTTGCCACTCCGTGTGATGTTGACGCAGAAAGCGTTTCAGAAGAATTCCAGATGAAGGTATTGGATTTGAAGTGTGACAAGCAGAAGTACACGGATGTGGGTGTTCCTGATTTCTACAATTTTTTTTAGAAAAAAGTATCTAAAATTAGTCTCTGCAGCCTCCGAAATAGCCTAATGGCGATGTTTGCCTGTACGTACATGTATACGTTTGTGAAAAGTTCTTCTCATCAATGAAGATCAACAAATCTGTTTTGTGATCAAGACTCACTAGTAAACGTCTGAATGCAACATTGCAATTGGCTAGCACCCGTTCAAGACTAACGTCGATTCTCTAGTTTCTGCCAATGTAAACTCTAACTATGTACTCTAAGGCGACGCCTACATGTGGGACAAAAATCACGAAACTGAAAAAAGCTAAAACTAAACTAAAACAAAGCCTAAGACTTGAAACAGATGTTACAGATTCATCAAGAACTAAAACAGCTTTTGCTTCATTGTAGGTCTGAACGTCGCCTAACTTGTCCATAATTCGTAACGTTTTCTAGAAGTTTTAAAGACTTTTACCCTAAATATAAAAAATCACAGAATCTGTTTTTAAGACTAGTCTATTTCTGTAAATCGCACGCCAACTGTATGTTGCAAATCACAGATGAAGACGGTATATGTTGACGTACTTAGCGGTGTTGAAATAGTTGGAAGCGTGAGCCAGAGATCCGGCGCTGTTGGTACCAAACGCGTAATCTCTAGATTTCTGTGAACCTTTCTGTAGAGCCAGGCTGTTCACGACTCCAGTCGAAGTAACGTTAACGTTCGGCTGTAACAAACAGTCAGTCACGGGCTGTGCAATTATTCTAGTGAAACGTGGTATCGATAATATAAAGACCACGATTCATTCTAGTGGCGACGCCGACGATCGCGCAGAACTTTGATATTTTCGACCTGACTAACTGTCATACGAACAACAAAAAAACTTCGTTTCCAAATAAAAAGCAACAAGAAATTTGAGATAATGCTCACGAGACGCGCGAAAGCCTATAGCATGCCCATGCTTATCTGCAACCGTTTTCACGAAAGACTGGCCAACATCGGAAAAATAGCAACTTTCACGGGGGTACCGCTCTTCGATGCCCTCGTGCGCAGGTTTCATTGAACCTAGAAAATCGAGACTTGGACCGTCGAAATCTGCGTTCAATGCTGAAAATTTCGTATGCAGCTTCTCCATGCCTAACTCAATTGATTTCGGCTAGCTTGTACCGTTATTGAGATACAGCGACTTATTGGCTGTAAATCGCAAATTTTTTTTCCACCCCCTCTCATTTAGCGCCCTCGTTCGGGGTGACCCCTTTCGAATTTAAGTAAAAGCTTTACGGATCCTGAAACTAGAGTCTTCCAGGCAACCGACGGTGAAGATTTGGTGATCTATTTTCGAACGATATATATATTTTTGTCCTTCAATTTCATGTCCGTCAATTTTGCGTCCGTCAAATTCATGCCCGGCATTTTCAGTCAACCCGTTCCATGCAGTGAAACAGTTTTGAAAATCGGTATCACGTAATTATGACGATACATGTAACTTGTTTGCTTATACTTTTCCGTCACTTTTAACATGGCTAATCAATAATCAATGTAGTAACGCAGATGGTATATTTCTTACACCGCCGCTGGAACCCGTAGTGCGTTGACTACCGATATGATTTCCGATGTTGTGGTCGGCAATATTCGGCATCATTCGAATCAAGTCAGGCGCCGCTTTGTTGACAGTACGGCTTGAGCTTCGACGAGTCTTTGTGACAGTTGTGCACTCCATGACTGGCAGACTGGCAGCTTAACTACACTGTGTCTGCAAACATAATTAAACATAATCATTATGTACGTAAGCCTACTTATTTATTAAATCAGTGTACTTATTCATTGAAACTGCCATAAACGTTTAAAATTATTTACTATCAGATAATCAAAGAAAGTTGTTACATAAGCTTACATATGTACTATATAGCCTACAGTAATAATTAGACCTATGAATTTTGCTTGGTTAATTTATTTGAAATGAACCTCATTCATGTCAAAAGAGAAGAAAACGCCGTTCAGTATTTTCAGATTCGGCTATATAGAGTTTCGTGCGCTTTATAATGTCATTTTTTAAACTATACTTGCAAGGGAGTCTATCTTCTTCTAAATACTTGCAGCAAGTTTTTCCCCTATATAACTCAAGGTGATGCGCTGCAGACGCCGAGAACGAGGCGCCGTAGGCGTCGAGGGGGTAAGAAATGGGGACGTCCTCCCCAGCCAACTAAGGGATTTGGAAAGCGTCGTGAATCCCGCAACGGGGTTCGGTAAAAAAACTAATTTGGTGCATTCTAAGCATCGCAGAACACTTCTGCTTGCAAAATATCGAACATATATCGGAAATCGGAAATGCCGAATTATAATATTTAACTCTCCCAAATTTTCCAAAAAAACCTCCTCCATATTTTCTTCTTTAAGCATTTGCTCCGTGGTTTATATGGTGTAGACGCCCCTGTATACTTGATAGTTTTAAACATCTGCCAGTTAAGCATGACTTACTTGAAAGCTCCTTGTTATTAATACTGTATTTAGCTTTTGGCTTAAAATACAGTTCTTTTTATTTTCCAAGCTAACTTTACATTTTGTTTGTCTTGGCAGTTAAAACGGCAATAAAACAATCTTTAAAATGTGAAATAAAACATTACAAAATAATGATGAACAGGTTGTTAAGCAGACAATGCAATAAGCATATAGACCATTTTAAAACGTGCATGTTTTAGATAGCCTATACTTACAAGAAATAAGCAAAAACCGAGCGTGTTGATTCACATCTGTTGATTCAAAACTACCAGAACAATATAATTAGAAACAATCGCTTGTTGCACTAACTCGACTGAAAGTGCGTTTACTCTGAAGACGCTGTGGTGTCCATGGAAACGGCGTTGCTAAGGATAGCAGCATCAGCAGCAACTAGTCAGCGCCAGTGATCGCCAGTGGCCAATCAGCAGCGTTGCACGACAGGCACGTGTTGGCAACGTCGATTTTTTAAATCCTGCGTAAAACAGGTCTTTATCGAAAGAAATTGCAAAATGTTTTAAAGTGTCTTGCTATGTTTATAGTAATTAGAAGACGAATGTTATTATGCTGTTAATATTAACCATTTATTTAGAAATTGGCATAAATCTAAAAAACGATGCAAGGTAGTTTACGATGAAATTTGAGGATAAAAAATTTAAAATTAAAAACAGAAAATTTTCAAATTCTCATGCACTTTGAGAATGATATTAAATTTTAGTTTATTTTTTATTATAAATCGTTTTGCCCGTTTGTGCCGTACACAATAAGCAGCATGGCTATATAGGCTATAGATTTCTAAGCATATGGAGGGGAGGGGGCTTACGTTTCGCAATTCGTATCATATGACAACGTTTGTAACTACTGGTTTAAAACTACGTGTATAAAAATGTAAAAAAACTAAAAAGTGCGTTTAACTATAAAGACGAAAGAAGATCTGCTATTGTAGGCCTACAGCTAATATTGTACTATTGCGAACGATGTCGACAATGTGTTCAGTTTATGCAATATTGATAACGAGCTAAGTGAGTTAGCGCCAACTTTCTATTGATCGATCACATTGCCACGCAGTCGCTGATCTTCGAACTCAGATAGTCCAGTGTGCACGTGCAGCGCAAAGCTAAGTCTGCCGTTTATAAGCTACAAAGATAGGCCTAATGCGAAATTTAGCATAATTTTCTAAACAAGACTGTGTGTCTTGACCGAATCGCCTACTTGTGTAGCAGTATTGTCACATCTATTTGTTGGTTGGCCACAGATTACTAAGATTACCATAAATACTAGCCTGTAGGCCTAGTATAAACGAACTTCGACGATCGATACATGCTGTATTAACGACAAGCTAAAGATTCATCATCCACATAATATACAGACTATATACAGTCCAGGCATTTTGCACAGTATTATTGCTACCCATTCTGCTTATTTTAGCTATAGTTAACGACGTAAACACATGTAGGCTATAATGTAGGCTATGAGAGTGCGTTTTTCTCTCTTTCTACTGTTTTGACTGCGTTTTATCTTTTAATGTGTATTGCTGTACGTTTTTTACATATGAATAATAAGACAAAGTTGTCAGCAGCTTTGTGAGCTCTGAGCAAAGCAATAAGCTCATTGTTATCAAAACCGAAACAGAAAAGTCACCGACAAGACTAATAATAGGTCGGTATAATAAAAAAACGAGTCATGTCTAAAAATTTCAGTGCGCAAAAGAAGTCCGAGCCTTTAATCATTCTACGCAACTATCGGCTATATAAAAACGCAGTGGAAAAAAACAGCCATTGTCACTACAACATTTTTATTTCGTCAGACAGTTCAAACTGAACGAAAATCTATTATAAATGTAAGTATCGGAATCTCTTACGTTTTGCGGACTTGTGTCATGTGATTAATTAGCCCAAATAAGTCATCTAGAATGTAGAGTCTCCCCCCTTGCAAATAGTCACAAACTCAAGGTCAAGGCAAGACTTTTCACCTTGCTGTCAAGACCAACAACTAACTAGAAGCTATCAGAGGTTTCAAACCTCCGCTGAGAACAGTGCTGCCATCTCGTCAATACGACGGATGAGTCGATCTAATAATCGTTTCTTCCCTGGGCCTCGCCATTACTGTCTAAAAATGCCATCCAAAGTTCGTAAAAATCCTGGATCCGAATCTAGATACTGAACAATGGTCAAAGATATACAAAAGAATTCGAATCACCACCAAAATTGAAACTTCCTTCGATCATGCCAGAACTCCCCAGAAAATTTAATCAATATCCGTTCATAACTTTTACGACTGATCCAGATGACGACTAAACAAACACAACCGACACATACTGACACATAACCTCCTTCTTTGGCGGAGGTAACAATTCATTGTCCATTTACCACGCAAACATCGCGGGCGATAAAACAAAAATTCGCCAAAAAATAGTAAAAAATATAGTAGTTACAATCCACGGGGGGACGAAATGCGACTGTATGCCGCTGCCCTTGAAAAGCGGCATTCATTCTGTGAAAAATTCGCTGACGACAAAAGTCGTTGACGAATTACGGCGAAGTCGAAGTGACTACAGATGATGACGGTGGTGGTGATGATGACGATGACGACGACGCTGATAACGCTAAAGACTGCCGATGGATGAAGACCGAGGAGGATGCGTGCTGGTTCAACTCAGCGACGTAGGTGGTCGTCGGTCGTGGGACCGGGATGAGCCGCGTGACGTCATAGCGATGAAACGGGGGCGGGGGAGGGTGAACAGGTGCGCGCTGCTGCTGCTGCTGCAGGTGATGATGATGACGTAACGTAGTGTAGAGGAAGTCGATGTAGCGCGTCGCCAGGCGCACCGTCTGAATCTTGCTCAGTTTGTCTGACGGCAGGGTCGGCACGATGCGGCGCAAACGCGCGAACGCCTCGTTGAGCGACTGCGTACGCGCACGCTCACGCGCGTTCGCCGACGGACGCGTGGTCACGCCCGCCGCCACGGGCGACGCCGTCACCTGACGCTTGCCGCCAGTACAGGCGGGAGACTCGACCATGGATTCGTCGTGGGCGGGCGACGTTGTGTGGTCGCCTCGACGTCGTTTACTGGAAGCGGCGTTTTTTGCTGATGCGTTGATGTGATCGCCGGCATCTTGCAGATCACTTCTCACGTCGCACTCGCTGCTACAACGGCGTACAATACATCGGCATTAGTATGACTGTTACTTCTCCCGACGCTCAAAATATCACACTACTGGTATTCAGTTCTCCTCTTTCGTTTAGCTGCATGACAGCAACGAAAATATACGAAGATATCCGCCCAGTGCCGAAATGATATGCGGCTGTCAGCTCACCGGTTACTTCTGTTTTGACTTCGGTTTTTTATGCCTCCGATAGGCCTATAGTAAATAATGTTTAAAAAATTAACCTCATCAAACGTAAAACACGTTAAGTTATTCCTAAGCCACAAGTCCCATAGAGAGGCGCTAATCTCCGTTTCTTTAGCCCTCAACCAGACACCAGTTAACACTGCGAGACCACGGACCAGTAGTGTATCGCGGGGTGTGCCTGCAAATTAGTGTTTAGTACTGTTTACGCCCAGCTTTCGCTGGTTCTCAATCACTGCGCATAACCACAGATGTATATGGTCAGGTGTAGAGTACCTTCTTCAGTCGAACACAAGGAGTTATAACCATTACACTATAACGCACCATGCACACCTTGTGAGATACAAAATTAAAACCTGTCAAGATGTCGTTTGCGTTGCGACACTGCAGTAGTATTGCGACTTGTCGCCCTACGTCTAGTTGACAGATGTGAATAGTCGCCCCATGCAGGTGCGTCTTCCTTCGTGGCAACACAGCAGTAATCCACGGGCGTCACTGCACTGAGGAAGTCATAGTTGAACATCAGATGGCGTCCGCCGTTCAAATAACTCGCGTTTGCTATACAACCAGCTTATCAGAATGAACTGTAAATTCTGGTAATTACATACTGAAAAAAACCTGAGAAAATAAAAACTTTTTTGCTTGTATTTGATTGTTAGAGTTTAATATATTTTTTCGTGAAACAATGACAAACTGTTCTGTAGATGAGTATCATGCACCATTCCAGCAGCAAATCGGGATTCATTAGGCCTACCTATCGCACACGTGGCCACCTGACGCGACCACTTCATAGTCAACAGCCACGCCACGTTGCCAGTATGCCCATTCTTCAATTTTCTTTCTTAGCTCTCCGTGAATAAAACATAATCAGCGTCACGTTAGAAGTTCTGATTTTGTTAGTCTTAAACCAACAGCTTGGTTGAAAAATACCGCTAAATTCGTTTTCAGACTTAATATACACAAAATTTTATATAGGAAGTTCCAAACCAATTGCATTGCTGTTCATAGACCCGTATAATGTGCTCCTAGTTCCCTTAGCGTCCCGTGCAATCACATAAGTTTAATGGGGCTTAGTGACCGAGTGCACGTTTTGAATTGAGGCTTCTAGTCCTTCTACGACCATATTGATATCCCGTTTACACGACGAAGCTGCGCTCGTCGACATGCTTGCAATCAGTGGCGCCGGAAGCAATTTGAAAGTGGAGGGGCACAATTTCCGGCGCGAAGCGCCGGAAAAATTTTTTTTACTGTGCCCCACCACTTTTTCATGGTGCCCCCCCCCCACATGACAG
>Ga0209367_1009375_pt1 | contig 13294 bp, 8 predicted proteins | sample WorMetLIZISLAND2_FD_187412 | JGI IMG/M metagenome (GOLD analysis project Ga0209367, IMG submission 187412) | Marine gutless worms symbiont microbial communities from Max Planck institute for Marine Microbiology, Germany - Olavius geniculatus... ... | reverse complement strand
TATTTCACCCATTTGCCGGGAAGCCCCCTAGCAGGGATTTGCATAAAATTTTGCACGCCGGGTTCTCTCGCCGACGTAATCGACCCTGCCAAATTTTATCTCAATCGGGTCAGGGGTTTTGATTCTGTGGGGGGGTCGAATTTTTGGCTTTCCCATAAGAAAGAGAAGTCGCCGTTAACACAGGACTTGAACTACCGTTCAGCCTGTGATGGTAATTAAGTAAACAATTTGTCACTAATGAACCGTTTACATAATGAAGCAAACATGAAGCAAATATCAAGCAAACGTATTCAATATCACGTGCACGACATGATCTCCAACTTTGCTTCATGTTTGCTTCATCGTGTAAACGGGGTATAAATAAAATGAGCTGACTTACCCGTGGTGCTCATTGTAACCTCCCCCGCCTGTTGTTCAACCTCTGACAAAGAATCTCTCTTTGAAAGCTGTTCCGCCGACTCGTTTGATGCTACGCTAGCATCCGGAACTCTGCCGTCCGGAACCAGCATCTGGCTGGACGACGATTTCGGTGGCAAATTCCGGCTTTCCAGTTTTGACTTGGACTGCAGCCCAGCATCCGAGAGTTCTGCTGGAGGTTTCGACGTCGAGGTATTACTGCTGGCGATGTTGTTCTGCAGCGATGCTGAAAGAGGTCCTGAGTACCGAAAGCTGCCTGGAACCACCTGAGTAAGCAAAGTAAGTAAGTAAAAAATAAGTAAGCAACCGACAGTTAAATTCACATATGAGAATACATACAGATGCGACGACGAAATTACAGCGTTACACACATGTACTTGAAAAGATAACGATTTATAGAAGATTTCTTAGGCTACATAAAACAGGTGGATAAACTAAAAACATGATTAGATACTCGTAACTATAGTTCCGGTTTGTTTCAATGAATATTACTATCAATAGATACTAATGACAGGCGTAGTCAGGAATTTGTTTTGGGGGTATAGCTGAGGCTCATCCCTTCGCTCCTCTTCTTTCTTTTTCCTGCCTTTCCCTTCCTCTTCCATTCTCAACCCATTCTCCTGAAATCCATGCAGCTAGGGATCTGGGAGGGGCGCTGAACAATATTTAGGCTCTCAAAACACATCTCATTATCTCATAGTACCATTTTAGTCGTCCACGTGCAATACAAACAAATGTTCTAGAGGTTTCTAGAGGCAAAATGGTTGAAAAGAAATCCGATTCAACGGCTTCTGATGTTCTGTCAATCTTGACTTCTTGGGGCTATGAATGGTGATCACATTATGTACAGTGATTAGTTGATTACCTGTCGTGGGTCAGCAGTGAACTGCTGTGCAGTGTCGCTGACATCTGAAGGTGCGGACTGGTCTACCGGCGGCATGAAGTACTGAGAGTTGTCTGGTAGTGGTGTTGGTATTGGTGGTGGTGGTGGTGGTGCGCCGTGTTGTGGCGGGTAGACAGTGGCGACGTGCGGCGACTGATAACCGAACTGTGCACTGCGATATGATGCTCCTCCAGAGTCAGGCATCATTGGACCGTTCAACTGCTGCTGCTGCTGCATGCTTCCAGCGTAGACCGGCATCGTTCCACAGTTGCCTTCTACACAGTGGTATTATACATCGGAAAATCAATAAACAAACAGGTTACGGCAAAGATAGGAAGTTAGGAACCTGCGATGAAAGAATTAACAAGAAGCCCAGCTGTCGCTCGGAGAGCCGACCGTACTGGTTGTAAGTGACCTTCAAGGTCATCCAAGGTCATGTCATTTGAAAGCCAATATGCGACTTCTTATTAATGATCAATAGCAACATAGGCCCTATCTTGCACCGTTTAGCCACAGTACATCCGTGACGGACGAACAAACAGATAGGCGGAAGGGCGATAACCATGACAACAGCTCGACCGTTACTTAAGTACGGTCGGCGAAAAATGAAAAAAATAATGAGAACTGAAACGGAATTTGTTAGACGTTTGACGAAGAAACAGAGCTAGTACCTGGTCCATTGTTGTTAAACTGTTGGTACGGCATAGGTATAGAATTCATTGGATGTGGTTGCAAGCCGTCACCCGGGGGTCTGCCTGGCGGTTGTCCCGGATACATTGGACCAGAGAGTGGCCCTGGGTATCCACTAGACTGCATATGTCCCTGGTAGTTCGCAGCAGTCCATTGGTAACCTGAAGCCGATTGCCCCGGGTAGTTATTGTGATACTGGGGAAACATCGATTCTGGATGACCCGGGTACGTGCCCTGGGCATGCATCGGTTGTGCCTGGTAAGCGACTGTCCCTGCAATAAAAAACAAAATTAAACCTTATGTAACAGACAGCAGCCTTCCAACATGAGCTTCATATGAATACTGAAATCAATCACTCAACACAATGCAAAAGGAGTCCCATACTGAGTATAAATAAGCTATACGCATGTGAAAAATAAAAAAAACGACTTAACTGAAAACATTACAGGTTTGAAATATTCTTCCAACTGCAATGATAAACCTACATTATGTTGTTTTGCATCTGTCTATCCTTTATGGCTAATTTTTTTATTAAGTATTTATTAGGGATAATAAGTAATAATAAGCTACAAAGGGTGAACAGATGTATCTGAGTTATTTATAAATATTGTGTAACAAATATACCACAGTAAAACGAGATGCTTGCATAACGTGTGGACCGACCTTGAACGTGGTTTGGAGACAGTATCCGTTCCTGCTTTTCACTGGGATTCCCCGACGAAAAACCAGCCGCATTTCCTGTACACAAAATTTGACCGACAATAAAAACTCAGACGTTCAACTATAGTCAAAGCTTGTTGTATTTCAGGAAAAAAAACTTACACCCACAGACACGAGAACGCAGACGAAGAACAAAAATAGTAGGCCTACAACTGCAGCTAATACGATTATAGCGAACATTCGTAATCCAATGTTGCAATGAGAACTGAAAAATTACCAAACAATATTGACTGTCAAACCAACATTTGACACCGTCAAGCAAGTGAAATGACGTGCTTATTCACATCAGGTAAGAAGAAGTTGATGAAGTGAGACGAGAGGTTCTACCAAGGTTTCCTTATTCGTGGTGACATCTAGCGGCGAACGGAAATCGTTTCGAGGAAGGCAACAGCAGTTGCCGGAGCGTCAACAGTTTAAGTAATAGAGCCTTGTACTTTAACGAATTTATACAGTTCATTAGTTACTGGATCAACCTATAAGTTTATTGAAAGGTGAAACAAGTCCAAAGTAATTTGGTAAAAGACGGAATCGCCATAGCGTGGCTAGTCCATGGAACTTCACTTTTTTAGTCGTTCGGTGGCAGCAAGCAATTTGCAGCTGCATGTTCTGCACGGTGGTTTGACCCACAAATTGTCTCTTCCCATGCAGGAAGCAGGGACCCCACGTAACACACTGTGTCATTGAATCCCACAAGTGTACATGCCAAATGCCATCTAAATCCGTTCAACGGTACGTTTAAGCGGGGTGCACGAATACGACAGACGACAGACTGGCCACGCTGCTGAGAAATGTATAGCAAAAGGCGGAATCGGAATCGCTTGTGCTGCAAGAATCGATTCCGCCTATTAATTGCCGGTGTACCTGCCGCCGCGGCGGGTGTATTCGACCGCGAATTGACGGAGCAGGCAGGTGAACTAACTGTCGCAGGTAGAGTTGATTGGTTGATGTGTTTAGTCGTCGACTCGCCAAGAGGCGGCACCATCTCACCGCTACCCACCGACTCCTGTATAACATTGAACAAATTCAACGTCTATTTTTCACAGTGTCTGAATTTTTAGTCTGTTCTAACTTCTACGGATACCCTGGGAAAGTCTTCGAGGGACGCTTGCCGCTTCATGTCCTGCCCTCTCCTCAAGATGCCGCATTTGCAGAGCTGGAAAGTGTACTTTGCTTTTAAAAGTCTGAAAAACACGTTGCTTCTGCGTTAAGACTACTCCATACTCCATAGGCCTACGTACAGTCGCCTACTGGCAAAGGGGGATGGTTGTAATAACTGGTGTGAGGGTAGAGTCACTAACGAAAAAGTGTCATTAAGCAACAGCATTAAGTGAAGCAAATGCGTGAATTCTGTGCAAGTGGATGACGGTTAGGCTCATATTTCTGCAACAGATAGAAGCAATATCTGGAGTCAATAAGCAAATAATGCTGTTCTACGTTGGCTTTAGGCTCACGGCTTATAGTATTGCCACTATTACTGTTTAGCTGGCCGAAATTCAGTCATTCACGATCGTAAGTAATAAATGATAGAAAACCATTATTCGAAAGCAAGAATAGGTCCTAACGTTTAACACTCATGAGGTCGCTTATTGCTGGAGATGAAAATTTATATTCTGCAGAAGACTTCGTTGACGATAATATTTTGTGTCATTTATCAGCATCAAGCAGTAGGCTATGATCGATTTCATTCATTCAGCATACATTTACGCCATCGTTCCGATTTTCGCATCACACGCAGGAGATGCGGATTAGCAGCGACACAGCCTGTCACCCCCGGCTGCTGGTGAATGGTAGCGTCCAGGCGGACTGCAGGCCGGGCGCCGACGAGTAATCAGCATAGTGTGAGGGGTATATTGATTGGCGCTGGTACGGCTCGTGTGTAGAGGGAAAGAGGCGGCCAGTCGCCGCAGTCAGTAAGGCGTCTTGAGATGCTGCTGCTGCTGCTGCTGACTGAGTCTGTGATGTGCTGTACAATCGCACTCACTCTCTGTAGATGCGCGTTCGTTCTACCGTCCTTCTGTTTCGCTCTCACGCATTTTCTATGCCATGTTATATCAGTAAGCAGTGTTGAACTGCCAAATGTAGCCAATCCATGTAGTGCATGTACCCCATGTGTGTTCACAATGTACGACAGCCAATCCGAGTTTCAGTCTTCAGACTTAATTCAGGGGCTTCTCTCTCGTGCACAGTGCATTTTGTAGGCCTACAAATTACGCAAGAATACTATGACATAAATATCACGTGGCTTTTAGTCACTTATCTGGAGTGACCTATACAACTTGATGTCTGCAGTGCAAAATAAAAGCAGAGCGAGAGTAAGAAACCGTGGAGACAGGCGCAGCTGGTGGTGGGTGAGACTTGGTAGGGTGCTTGGCGGAATGCTGTGACTTGGGCGCCAGCTGCGAAGAGCCACTGCTCAATGACTCTGTACGCTGAGGCTGCTGAGGCTGACCGCTGGATGATGATGAGACTGTCAGTGATGATGATGACGATGTCACTGCTTGGGTCTGCGCTGAAGAACACTCTGTCAGCTACAGACGTTAACATAAACACAGCCACTCCAGTCTGTCATCGGCTAAGTCGTCTTTGTCATTCATCACAAGCAAAGAGATGTAGCGGTAGGTTTTACGGATGTGCCAGAATTCCCGCATTTGGGGCACGATTAATGTAGGCACCCCAGATTTCTTACCTACGTTCTACCGTATTTCTTCATACGCCATATTGAAAGGAAAAAAGCCAATGGTAGAATTTTTATAGACCTATACTTTGCAGTGTAACTTAGCAAGCCTACGTACACGCAAACGTGCATCACTCCCATATCAAGTGCCATACACAAAGTTTCAACTAAATGCAGTTCGTGAGACAAAAGACCCGTCACTTTTAATGAGCCTTCCAGCCCAGCAATGAGTCATCCAATTATTAGCTCAATTTGACCGCACACACTGCAGTGCGCAGCCTAAGCCGAGCTGAAGAATATTATATTATGGCTAGCAGCCTCTTGCTTCTCTTGCCATGTGTGAAATATAAGCGCTACCTTCTGCTTGTTTCTGCAAAATACAACAAATATTTGGAGACAATTTAATTGCCGTGAAGAGTCTATATATGTGGGCTATTATCGTGCAATTCGAGGTTTGTTGAGCAGTTGAGCGTTTTTGTCATGTTTTAAAATTTGAAGACCGGATTTTGTCGGATTCTGTGCAAATACACGTGGTACGAAGATTGAAGTAGTATAAAACTGGATGCTACATCGATCGACGTCCAAGCGTTGATGTCAAGACATGCATGCCTTCGCCCGGCGTAATAACTCACTCAAATATTTGACCATGGAGTGTCCTTGACCTTGAATCCTCGACCTCCAGAACCTATTCAGTTTATCGTTGGCCACAACTGCTTCACAGGCTTAAGCTAAAGTGTGTCAAAATTCCGTCCACTACTATAGTTCTAAGACATCGCGCTATAACAGTCTTTTCGCGACCCACGAACGGACGGACGCACTGACTCAGGGACAGCGGCCCAACCGGAAACACAATAGTTTTTTTTCCAGTGGCGGAGGCATAAATGACCTGTGTTGGCTGATGTTCACTGACAGGATGCGGTGCTCCAGACGGTAGCTGATACGCCGGCTGCTGCTGCTGTTGGTAATGAGCCTGGAAACGAACTTGAGATGAATTCTGCTGTCCGCCCATCACTACCGGCGAGTTGAACATGACACCACCTGCAGGCCGTCTGTCACATCCTCCAGTCTATAACCGCAAAAATAGAGCAGTGTCAACATGTATGCGGCCGTCCTCACAATTGCCGAGGATCTTAGGCGCCGACAGTAAACTAGGCAGTCGGCGCTGGAGTAGTCTGGCGCGCCTGAGTAAACAAGTAAGCCGTATTATGACGGCAATTTGTCCACTGTATAAGTTTTTGACTCCTTGACTATGGTGGCCTGTTTCGCACAGTTTTTTTTTGGTTTTTGTGTGGTCATCCATTTTCGAGTTAGAAGAGCGTAAGTGACAGACGGACGCGCAGGCGGACGGGCACGCCGCTAAGACGGCTGAATGATATCGACAGCGAAACGAAACCGAGAATAGTGGGACAGAAGAATTTCCCGGGCATAATCGGTAAGCTGGTTTTACGCTGACCTATAACCACCAGCTCTGCGGTAGGTGCAGACAATGCTATTATCCTCCAGGGTTGTAGCCTGTAGCGTGCGCCGACAGACGATAATCAGTCAACATGGGCCGCCGGAATTTCTCACTAGTGATGCTCAAAAGTCGTTTCGATCGATTCGTATGAATACAATTCGATTCGTTCGATACGTTACGTTTTACCACTACTGCATCACCGATTTCTTTCTCTGCCTCCGTTTTGTAGTATGTTTATTGTAACTATTATCATATTACTTATATTAATTAATAGATAAAAAAAACATTATAGGCCTACACGTCATTCAGATCTGCAGCTATATTGGCCCATAGGTATTTTTGTCGAGATACGCACGCTGCTTCGTATCTCTTATGATCCGTGGCTGCTAGTTAATAAGCTGATTCTGCTGCACTTATTGAGTTGTATCGTTTATACCGCTGGTGGCCGCATTAAATTTCAATAAACATCTTATCGCATCTTATTTCAATCAAAGCACTCACTGTCCTGCAAACATCCGGTTTGCCTGCAGCCCCCTGTCCCTGGCACGTCTCAATAATTATGTGCAGTGTCGTCTTTCTGCATCAATACAAACGAAACATAATCGTTTATATTAATTACCTGATCTATTTGGGCATCTTTTACGGTTGATCCATCACTAAATTCTGTCGTTGGGTGGTTCGGTTGGCTGAAAGCGATGCTCGTGAGAGGTTGCGGGTGGGGACTAAGGGAGACGGAAGCTAAAAAGAGAAAAGCAACGTAACTTAATGACTGATTGTCGACTGTCGTTTGACTATAACCAGCAGCCGATCGTTCGTCCGTGGTTTCAAGCGAAGACAAGCAAAGACGTTACAACTAATCTAATTATCACAATATTAGTTGTAACGCCTTTAGTTTCAAGCCACCCACGATGATGCTATGAACCGCTTGAAACGGGATATAAAGGCTAAATTAATGTCATCGGCATGGCATGAGCTCATTACGCATTTTCTAGTCGTGCCACTGCAGTCCAAAAATGATTTAACGTGCATTATTTTCATTACTTTCACTGTTCTTTTTTTCTTTTTGAACCATTACTGTACTCTATCATCTATATGCATCTACGCATTTGCAGAATAAACGTGTTCATTGGCGGAACGATGACTGTCGAGAAGGCCTTGCTTACTGCCCCTGCTGTATACAGTCTAATTGCACTATAATTAATAACGGCAAAACTAATACCCTGTTTACACGGGGAAGCTGGCTCTATAAGCGCACGTCGTGCTCTCGTCATGCGTGCGCAAGTCGTGCGCACGACGAGCGCTCGTAAAGCCAGCTTCCTCATGTAAACGGGGTAAAATTTGCACGAATTTCAGTACTGCAAATGTAGGCAATGCGACTGCAGGGCCTTAAAAGTGCGTGAGAAATAGGAAAAGACTCTGGTGGCAAATTTTAAAGGATCTATATCAGTGACAAAACTTTGCTTTGGCAGTGGCTGAATTTTTTTAGTGTAGTCGAAAGGTGAAGGGGATCATTAGATTAGTACAAGTCTACAAACTAATAACTGTGTGTTGTGCAAAGGCTAAAGTGATAGTAGGCCTACAGTCTGACCTGACCTACCTGTGTATCGTGCATTGGTGGCAGCGGCAGTCGGTTAGCGTACGGTGACAGTCCAGGCGGCGATGTAAGATGCTGCTGCTGCTGCTGATGCCATATAGGCTGCTGATTCGCTCCTCCAGCGTCCACCATCGACCTCGACGTCTGTGCGTACTCGGGCGACATCCAGCCATCCGGCGCCGGTCCCTGGACCAGTGTAGGTGTCTGCGGCGGTCCGCCGTAGCGCATCCAGCCGGGCGGTCGCATCCCGCTCGACTTGTGCGGTCCGTACACGCCGGGGTGTGGCAGGCGCTGAGTCACAGGGCCCGGGTAGTACTGTGTCGACTGGAGCAGCTCGGGTGGCGGCGGTGGCCCTGGCTGACGGTAGGCCCCGGGACCTGGTTGATCGGCAGCGATGCCGTTGTAGCTGACTGCGGTAGGTCCGATTGCGCTGTGGTAACCGCCGGCAGCCGGTGCTCCGTACTGTACTCGATGACCCGCAGATGTCTGTCCAGTGTCCGCCATTCTATATCCACTTTCCGATCAGCTGATTTCTCAGCAACGTTGTCCAAACTTCAGTCCGTAAATTGACGCGAAACGTAAAGCATAAACGTACGTATAGGCTTTAGAATCGGGTAGAGTTGATTCGTCTTGCCGAAGACGCCGCCCCACGCCGATGACGTCTGCAGTTTGACCAATGCGACTTCTGTTCGGCAATTTTTCTCTTCGGTTTCAGTAGACTCTGCTGGACAATCCGCTGACTTCTTGAGAACCTGAACCCAGTTTCACCTTACATCGTAAAACTTCTAATACTAAACTTTTTCCCACTACCGGTACTATAAAATTATTACAGCAAGAAGTGACTTAGACCCGCACGCGCCCGGCTTGTATAATTGTATTGAACTATTGCAAAATTATTAATTTGCTGCTGCACGGTGTGCGTGATTTTAAATTTACTGTGAAATACGTTTATACAGTTTCATTTTATCCAAACTGCTGCCTGCATTCCAAGTTCCACTGCTACTGAAATGTTTTGACTTAGAAGAGATCACGTCACTATGCTGCGGCGTCATATTACCCAGTATGTTGGTAGCAGTACCAGGTGGACAGGCACCCGGCTTGTGATCAGAAGTTTTACGTTTTGCGTTTCACGTCGCTTCTGTTTCGCGGATCGATCTCGAACCTGGAACGATTCGGCCGCAACTTTTCGCCGAAGTCTTTAGAACGTCTGCAGCGTCGCTAAATAAGATGTAGGTCAGACGGCGACGCACAAACCAGCACGCAGCGTCGTTTCGTCGTTACGAGTCGCCGTCTGCACGTGACGTCACGACCACGTAGCGAGCGCGCTATTTGATCGAGCTAGCAGATGGACACACCCGCGCGCCGGGCTAGAGTCGACTTGAACGAACGCAAGCGAAGACCGTCGAACGACGGTCGGACAGTGGAACGTTCGAACGGTCGGCAACGACATTATGTACGACGCACGGCGCTGCTGCTGCTGCTGCTGCTGCTGAATAGCTTGCTGCCAGTGCAGCGCTGCTGCTGCCATGCGCTCGCCATGCGATAACCTGGGCTATTGCGCTGATGACTGAAGAGTGAAGACTGCGATTCTACACTGCATCTTTTTGTACTTAATGCCGACAGACTTGCTCAGGACAGATCCAGGCCCGTCGAGAAGGGGGAGAAGTAGGAAGTAAGTTACCCCGGGCTCCGCGACGTTTAAGGGCCCCGCCGTCGCTCAAAAATATATACTGCGCCATTTTAAAAAGAAAAATTTAAAAAAAATTTTTCCCATGAGGGGCCCTGCGACAATGTTTGCTCGTGCCCCGCTGTAGTTCTCGATGTCTCTGGATAAATTTCACTCATGAAACCTGGTTTAAACCCGGAAAATTAGAGCTGCTGCCGAATTGCTCTGGCCCGTCAACCGTCGGCGTCGCCATGGCGTTAAGTCTGGTATAAAAACGCGTACAGAGCGACGTAACGGAACTGAACTGAACCGACATGATTTTGTTTTTGATGAACTGGCGAATGGGCAAGCAATAATGCATTACAGTAGGCACCGTACAATAACGGCGTCGGTGATGCGTGACTAATGACTATAGTCACGTACGCGTCAGCCAATGACCAATTGGTCAGTTCGTCAAAAACTAAACCGTGTCAATTCAGTTCGGTCACTTTAGTTAAGTCGCTCTGTACGCGCCTTAATATGGTGTTTACACGATCCAGCAAACTTCCAGCAAACGTCCAGCATTAGCACGTGTATTTTCAATACATGGAAGTTTGCTGGACGTTTGCTGGATCGCGTAAACACCCCACAAGTCAGCGTCTATGGCGAAAGAGCGGTACTGATATGCAGCCATATAGGTTAGTTGCAATAAACACGTCTTTGCTCTTGATTATGTTTCGTCTTACAAAACACATTTTTAATGTTTCTCGACGTTTTTTCTTAGAGCTTTCAAGTTCTTCCCTCTTCAGAGCACCAACATCGACGACCTCGTGTTATACATGTAGAAACACCCACAAATTTTTAGTGAAATTCATTGCACTCTGCGTAACCTAATTCATTGGACACTAGCGTGGTGTGTCACGACACGCAGCTAGAAACACGATTGTAAACAGAAATAAATGCATCGCACTTAGTTTTGTTTAGACTTGTGCAACGTTGTTTGTTCTTGGATTAAACTTGTATTTATTCATTTTACTTTCTGCGTTTTTCTTTGTCGTTTATGCACTTCTGTTATAGGCCTAATATGTCATTCAAAAAGTTAGTCAATCAGACTGTGAAACAGTAATGTTGTCACGACCTATAATTTCCGAAGACGTCGCAGCCAAAGAGCGGCTATAGTCCCCGGTTCATCACAATCCATCCACTAACGACATCCTGTATCACTACGCCGTATTGACCAGCGGCCGAATCACCACCCGACTTTCCTCAAAAACCCAGCATGGACCTACTAAATGTCGATCAGGATTCGACGACGAAATATCTAGTTGAAGCGCATCTGTGTCGAAACCCCGACCCGAAACTATACCCCGCGATGTCCGAACTATGTTTTCTATGGTCGATGTCGGGCGGATGGCAACAATTTCTCGTCGGTGCTGCGTCGGAGCCGACGCTTTTCATTGCGGCGCGTTGAATCGCTGCGCCAAATCAACGCCGTTCGTTCATTCGTCCGTCAGTTCGTTCGGGCGGACTCAGTCTTCAGCAGTCTTCGTTGCATCTAAAGTAGTTATTAGAAGGCTTCGTTCGGCGATGACTTTCTGCACTGAACCTGTCCGGCAGTATGGATTAAAGCTCGCAAAAATGCTGCATGTAGACAGAAAAACCATACATTTCGAAAACCACTCCAGATCTTCGTAAGACTCTTGGACTGTTTGAAAAATCTACTCACAAGCTAGTGGGAGAAGCCCATTTGTAACGTTTGAGAAGATTGGGATATCGCACATAATTCTGCAGTTTCTTAGAATAATGGAGTACAATACCATTTATCATGGATGAAGATATAATAAGTGTTACGAACGTCGAAGTTACGAACTGACGCTGTGCGCATTAAGTGAAACAGCAAATAGTAATTATTGTACAATCGCTAATTAACACCTTCACTGAAAATTACCACAATTGGCACAATGACATTCGCGTACTGCAGCGTCGTCTTTTCTGTCAATGATTTCTGGCTTTTAGGCCTATTGTAGGCTTAGGCATAACCAGTGTTTGAATTGTGAAAAATTAGCTGGGGGTTGAACTTTTCGACGGTCAGAGACCAACCAAAATCGTGATGTAAATCCTATGTAGCATAGGCCTATACATACTGCATAGCTGACCCCCCAGTGCATAATTTGACAGGGTGTTAGGGGGTTGAGATAACAGTTGGGGGGTTAAACCTCCCCGCAATCCCCCCGGCAATTCAAACACTGGGCCTAACCGCCCATGGGCAGAAACGGCAATCATAGAGCCTTCGTCTACAATGACGACTTTATTTTTAGCTTTTCTCTATCAGTGAGACACAAAGTTTGAAACGTGGGCAATCGCTGAAAGTTTAATTTTTTTGCATTGCCTGTAAAAGAACCCAATAATAGTCTAGGCTATGGCTAATACTGTCCTCTGGCGAAAGCCAGCGAATAAACCCCCCCCCCTTTTTATGCCGTGGCTACACCCACCGATTTCCTCGTTCGAGGTGTGGTCCAAGTCGCATCTTCCGTTGCACAAAAAAGTTACAATTAAGTGTTTTTCACATCGAAGCAGCAGCAGCGTATAGTTGATGTTGGCGGCTTCATCTCGGACCACGCGCTCGTCCGTTTTACGATTCGTGTGCGGAGACCGATCGACGCGCCGCAACCAGTCAGCTGTCGAGCCTGTAAAAGATACGAGAAAGATGTGTTTGCGTGTGACCTAGCTGCTTCACAGCTGTGTTCAAACACTGAGCAGCTCAACGACAAGTCGGCGGACGATCTTGCTGTACTGTACCGTGACGTGATGACGCAGCTGCTTGACAAGCACTGTCCTGTGGTCACGGTGTGTCGCAGGCCGAGGCCAGCTACGCCTTGGTTCGACGCTGAGTGCCGCGACGCTCGTCGTAAAGCCAGAAGAACCGAGAGACGCTTTAGGCGCAAACGAACTGATGCGGACAAGCAAGTTTGGGCGGACAAGCTGAAGGCCATGCGTAAATTTTACGAAACCAAACGTAGTAGTTTCTGGCGCACCACGATCTTGGCAAACAGTGGCAACTCACAGAAGCTGTGGCGTACACTACATGGAGTACTGGGTGAAGCAGTAACCGAGGAGACTGGTAGCAAGACTGCTGACGAGTTCGCTACGTATTTCAAGGACAAAGTCGACTCAGTTCGAGCTTCCACTGCGACAACGCCACTGTATGATGTTCC
>Ga0209367_1009374_pt1 | contig 13294 bp, 6 predicted proteins | sample WorMetLIZISLAND2_FD_187412 | JGI IMG/M metagenome (GOLD analysis project Ga0209367, IMG submission 187412) | Marine gutless worms symbiont microbial communities from Max Planck institute for Marine Microbiology, Germany - Olavius geniculatus... ... | reverse complement strand
ATCTTATACACAGCCAAAGTTATGACCGTTTTAATAATTGTTTAATTTTCCCCATAAGCCCCATTGTAATTTTTTTGAATTTTTTGAATAAATACGTTAAATATTAATTTCAAATTTTCTAATCCCCAAAAGGCACATCCTTGCTCGAGACCGCGTCGTTTGAGCCATCGCACGCAAAAATCGGCCGAAGGGTGTGACCTGTAGGTGAGTTTCTGAAAAAAGGTATATGTACAGCTAGAAAATTTTTTGCGTATATTTCACCCATTTGCCGGGAAGCCCCCCTTGGAGGGATTTGCATAAAATTTTGCTTGACGGGTCCCCTCGCCAACGTAATCAACTCTGCCAAATTTTATCTTAATCGGGTCAGGGGTTTTGATTCTGTAAGGGGTCGAATTTTTGGTTTTCCCATAAGAAAGAGAAGTCGCCGTTAACACAGGGCTTGAACTACCGTTCAGCCTGTGATATGGCCGTTTGAAGTTCTTCCAGGAAGGCTCTTCCAGGAACAGAGGTCAGTCGGTCGTCAATATTACACTGATCTCATAATGATACTCCTCTTCGCTACGTTAGAAACGTAGCGCGCGAGGAGTAAAAAACCCAAAGTCTCTATCTCACCTGGGCTTGAATCGGTATCGGGTCGTGACAGACAAACGGACGGACAGAACTGCCATAGCTAACACGCGCTATAGCTAACTAGCTATGATGGCTCCCGCGCGTTAAAAGTGAGTGAGTGGGTAGTGGCTTAGCGTCCCGCTCAACACATATATGTAGATCATTTCGGTGACCATATAACGATAACGATAATCTGTCCTTAAGCCATTAGTTTAGGAAGTGCAATTAAATTTTATGGTTTAATTTCTCTGAGCTTTTTTTCGTAACGCAACTGGCTCTCAATTATCCAGTATTGGTCGAATAATCTAAACAAAATGAAAGATCTAACACTAGGAGGTATAAAAGACTTTAAACAATAAACAATATGGATATTCGAGTTAGATAAATGCATAGATTTCTTCAAAGGGATACTTGACTACAACGCAGGCCATTAAAAGTTTTGTAACTTAAAACAGTTCGTGTTTCTCTGTGCCTAAACATCAAGAAGCCTTTTCGTCTGCTGCGGCAGCTGCCGACTACATTACTACAGAGTCGTCGTGCAGCAGTATAAAGCACAGCACACGACATTACAAAAGTGAAAACACACGATCATGTGGGCCCAGAGCGCACATATTGTGCGGCCGTCTGTCTACAGATGCGCGCAATTCTGACACTTATTTCTGACCTATTAAAGTAAAAAAATGGTCGGCTACGTTGGATGTTATCGTTCTGGGGAACGTTTACGCCAGTTTTAGTTTTGGCATGCTTTGTTTTAGACTTAGAAGCCAAAATTGGTCAGACAAACGGAAAAGCAAGACAAATACTGAGACCAATAATCAGGACAACAGCAAAAACGTTGCCCAATGCCATCACAAATGTAGGTCCCTATTTTCTTTATTAAATTTGCTATTTTTTCATCTATTAATCAATCTTTATTGCGTCAGACTCATCTGACATGTGGCTCATTACAAATCTCGCCAACAGTGTATAAGAACCTCAAGAGATCTCATGGGAGACATTTTTATGACCTCACAGCTAAATTGAAATTAAATGAAGTTCTCTCTATTTAAATTATAATTCCAGGTATACTGCATTTATAACATTAGGCATCAGGCAAGAAGCTGAACAAATTATGGCCAACGTTTTTTTATTCAACGTTTCTAAACGTTTTTATCCTTGCCACGTTTTTACGTTTTCTAACGTTTTTTTTAAAATTTTTCCTGGAACATTATTTTACATCTATGATATGATTTTACATCTATGACGCTGAAATTGCCATAGCTGCCATAGCCATGGAAACGCTCCTAGCGACATTTTATCCCTGTAGTGCCTGGGAGTGCATGCTGCGTATTCTACATACCTTGGGGAAATTGGGGCAGCGCATCTGCCGAGGTAAATAAAATATCACAAGCTGAACGGTAGTCCAAGGCCCTGTGTTAACGGCGAGTTATCTTTCCAATGGGAAAACCACAAATTCGACCCCCACTGAATCAAAACGCCTGACCCGATTGAGATAAAATTTGACACGGTTGATTTGATTATGTCGGCTAGATGATCCCCATGCAAAAATTTCATGTAAATCTGCCCAAGGGGGGCTTGTAGGCAAATAAGTAAAATATACGCAAAATTTTTTTATAGCTATCCATATACTTTTTTCTTCAACGCACCTACAGGTCAGACTGCTTAGGAGATTTTTACGTGCGATAGCTCAAACGACGCGGCTTCACGCAAGGTGCAAACCTTTCAGCGCTAAATAATTAAAATTTAATATTTAACATATTTATTAGACAAATTCGAAAAAAAATTACAATGGCGCCTATGGGGAAAATTAAACAATTCTGGCTTTGGCTGTGTATAAGATAAAATCGTAATTTTTGGTTTTAGGTATGGTTTTCAGGGATGGCCAATCTAACAGTGTCAATCAAATTTACCCTTGGTTGTCATGGCAACAAAATTTGGAACAAAATGGGCTATAAATTGGTTTCGGCTAGAGATATCTGCGAGATCTTTGCGTTTAATGGGAAATTTTGGGAAAGGGGCTGTTAAATGAAGGAAATCTAATTCCACCACAACCGCGACCCTTGTTGCCATTTGAATGTCAAGTTATCCCCCTGAATCTGGCCTGTATGTTGCTCGTAGCACCAACATTGGCTGGAAAGTGTGTCTCCAGACCACGTACTTCGATGCCGTATACTGTCTAGTGTGTCTGGGCAGTGACGTGGTGGAATCAGTGGACCCGGCTCCGGTTGCATTATTGATGTCGGATAGCGCGCCGACTTGACGAACTGTGAAAGCGGCCACTAGTGTTGCGATAACAGTGCAATTTAACCAAGTAAGCTAGTAACGTGAACGATTATAGTGTTCAAAGCGACTACGAGTACGAGGTGGGATAGAAGGCGATGAACGAACGGGACTTCAGACAAGACAGGAATGCAGCCGCAAAAGGTGCGGAGGTGACGTCTTCTGTCAGACTGTTCCAGACACGAACAACGGCGACTGGAACAGCTTGGTCGCCGACGAGACAGTCGGGTGCGGCTGACGATCAGTGATGAAGACGAGCTGAAACGTAGTCGCTGACAAACCTCAACATTTGCCACCTGACAAAGCTTGTCAACGATCAGCCTTACTGCATTTCAGACCTTGTTGATTATTGCAGGCATTATCCGATTGTTTTTTACTAACTTCGACGCTACAATCATTAGAGTTTTTTTTCAAGACTGCAATAATGCGTTATATAAATTTACGTTTTACTTACGTACTTACTTTCGCTTACAGCGCATTACAGATTTTTGTGACCCTGCTCTATAAAATTCACGAATATCGTACTTAAGTAGTGACTCGAGTAACTACTCGAGTGCGCGGTCCAGCACTAGGCAAGTCGACGAGCTGTGAAAAGCGAGGTGGATGAATAATTCAACCGGAGCTGGGTCCAGTGAGCGAGCGATGCGCCTTCCGGCCCCCGGAGACACTGCGTCAGGCTGCTTCGACGCTGATATAAATATTCGTTGTCGGACTCGGACTCGGAGCGGTGTGTGTGTGGAAGCGATGTACGTAGCCCTGCCTAGTCCTACTGCGCGCGGTAAGGTTGCTCGTGGCAGCACCGGACTGCTGGCTGACGACGCAGTGACAGACTGGCGGAGTAAGTGACTAATTGTGACGTCGATGCAACCGCCAACCGCCGTACATCAAACACCACCCAGTGGCAGCAGTCGTCGTCGATGACGAAGATTTGTGTAACAAAAACCTCGGCAGTTCTTTTTCTCTGACCGAATTTACCGAAGCCACCATTTTCACAATTTGTGTAGAAAACGGAAAATTGACAACGTCCTTAGACTTAGGCCTACTAGGCCCACCTGTCGTAGCTAATAGCTGGATTAAAAGTAGGAAAATAGGCTACTATACGCTAAAAGGGAATAAAAAGTGCACAGTGCAATTAACAAAAATAGTTAAATCAATAGGGGTAAGCCGATTTCGCGTAACGAGCTGTTTGCATTTTTGGCAGTTACACGCAAACAGTTGGTGCAAACAATACCGCATTTCCTTGGCGTCAAATACACAAGACAACTGTCAAGACGTTTCAGCCTGCTGCTGGGAAATGTTTCGTCAACAGTTGTATTCTGTTCTTGTCGGCCAGCCAGAGTTGCCAGTCCGGGTAAAGAGCATGCCTCTTAGTACTTGACGTCACCAAGAATGCACTGGAGCGCAAGCTTCTGCAGTCGCTCGATTTCCTGTGATTGCTCTGTGGTTAGCAATTAATGCCACAAACAGCAGAAAAAAAACAAATAACAAAAATATCGGAAATAAGTGTCAACTGTCCAGTAAATTAATCGTAACTTTACACTTCCACTCACCGTCCCTACTTTTTCGCTGCAAAGACTGCAATTGGAAGTACTAAACCGGTATCTGCAGCTGGCCGCTAAAAGGCTGAGCTTCCACCACAAGAGGGTTGGTAGCGTGGCGTAGCGGTAACGAGTTGTGTCCGATCAGCGAAGTTACTCTACGCCGGGCCAGGTTAGTACTTGGATGGGTGACTGTCTAGGGGCAAGTAAACCATCTCGGTATGTAACCAGCCGCCTAAGTCAACTCAACCTTCCATCTCTCAGGGGTTGATAAATCGAGTATTAGTTTCATCTGACTGCAGGGTTAAAGCGGGGCTCATTTACCTATTCGGGTGGCAAATAACACTGTGATCTCATATGGCAGGTGATGCTCCGTAGATCTGTGATGGGTTTCTTATAAAGAGCTATACAGTGTATGAGTCGGACAATTTCCCCCCCCCCTGATGTTTTCTAAAGTTTATTATTCAAAGACTGAAAATTTTTAAGCGACATTTTAGGCTACTTGCATAGGCCTATTCAGCGTTCAAATCTAAGCCAAACTACAAAGTTTTATTTACTTATTCTTAAATTTGATGAAGTTATGCCATATTATGCGCGGTCACCCAAAAAATTTTTATTTTTACAACGCATTTGTCACAAAACACAAACTTTTGATACATATTTGACATCAGACAAATGGTTGAAATGCACAAATTGCTGAGATATTACAGTTGAAAAAGCATAAGCATATTCAATAGAATATTTTTTGGAAAAGTTCATATCTGATGTTCAAAATGTTTATCACCGACCAAAGCGCATGAATTCAGACGATATTGTGAAAGTCTGTGGCAAGTCATCTCATATCTACCGCGGCGCACCTTTTAACTCCAGAATGGTTTTAGGCTTTAAGTTAAGTTTGTAAAATGTCTGCAGCATTGCACCCCGCACATTAATAGTCAAATGGTTAAAATCTGGTGCATCTGGCGGCCATTCATACTTTTACAATGAGGTCTGTACAGTCGGCTTTCAAGTGAAAATAGAAAATTTTTTCGGTGTGCGCGCATAATATGGCATAACCTTATCAAATTTAAAAATAATTGAATGAAACTGTGTGCAGTTTGGTGTAGAATTAAACGCCAAATATGCGTGTAAAATCGCTTAAAATGTTTAGTCTTTAAAAATAAAGTTCAACAACATTAGGGGGTAGGCCTAAAATTTTCTGACTCACACTGTAAAGTACCTTGAACCTTAAACCTTGAAGATATCTCCGTTTACCGGTATGAGAAAACTTCTTCTTGTGGATTTGTAGGCAGGCTTATGTTTTTGCTTTTTGTGGCTTATTTTACAGCTTGTCCTGCTTGTTGTAGCCTACACTGTACAGCACGTTATAGAAGGAATCCACGAGAAATCGAAATAAGTAGAGTTTTAGCATAAATCTTCGTGCAGAAACGGGTCTTCCTGTAGACGTGGAGCACTTTGACTAAAAGTCTACGTCGGAATTTCTTTCTCTCTTTCTCTCTCCCTCTCTCTCTCTCCCTCCCTGTGTGTCTGTCCATTAGCTGGCTGGCGCACCGACCTGTTCCCGCCAGAACAACGAGACACCTGCTTCCGTCTACGAGGTCCGCGCGCTGGCTCGCTCACGACATCTCCGTCTCGGGAAAACAGTCGCCGCAGCAGCACGGGCGACCGACCGCGTGGCATTATGGTCCTAGAATGTGGCCCGCTCTTCGTAACGTATAAAGCATACAAGGTTTTTAAGCCCTTTAAGCATTTAACATTTAACTTCTTACCCGAGCCGAGCCAGAAAGACGACATCAATTTCCGTTTCTTTTCAGCCAGACAACGGCGACGGTTAGCACTAAGCCTACTAACCTAGCATACAACAAAAGTCTGCGTCCGGCATAGAGAAATTTAATAAAGTAAACAACAAAAAAATCCGGAACAAATCGAGTGTTTCTAAACGTTTTTGAAGGTGGCAAAAGTTCGTAGCAATGAATTCCGATTGTTTGTAAATAGACTGGTAATTAAACTGCATCTGGAAAAAAATTTGCAGGATATTGCAGTGCCAATAGGCTTCTATATTTGTTTATGTTGTTGTCAGCTTTGCTCCAATGTATCGCGGAGACTCGCATAACATCGCATCTCGTGCCTTCGTCGCCATTTTACGTGGCTGTCTAAAAGCCAAGAAGACGGCGTGTTGTGGACCTGACCCGGACGTCCCTTCCGCTCCATTTGCTTCTTTCCTTCTTTCTGTCTTCGCCCCTTCCCGGTGGTGACGGAGTTCTAGGGCACGTTCGTGCAATTTGTGACATAGTCGTGGCGGTTTCTCGGGAGATCGCTGACAGTGACATGCGTCGGTCGCAGATTGTCCGCTAGATGGCAGCAGCAGCAGCAGCAGATGTCGTGTTGTGTCAGCATCAGACGCGCCGTCACTGGTCAGTTCTTTTCCTTTCTGCATTCTGGGTACATAAATACTGCATACGAAATTGACTCTGTCATGTCGGCGTCTTATGCACAGTGGCGGCGCACCCGGTTATAGATGCAACAGAGGTTGGCAAAAAGTTACTATGCGGTTATACGTATAATCACGTCAGGCGCGATCCATCATCGACAAGTAGACGGCTTGCATGCTTGATAGACTTCGTTTTTTTCCAGATGCTTCTTTCTCCGTTTAGTCCGGCAGCGTACGTCGTTGATAGTCATCTTCAGCCATTCTTCCGCGTTTTGTACCCAGCGTTTTCTTAGTCGTCCTTTTGTCCAGGAACAGCACCGACGATGACTTTATTCTCAAGGTTAGGCCTATCTATTCTTAAGCACATTATGTGATTGTAGTGCTTTGCTTTTTTGTCTTGACGCTGGGTACGAGTTATGTAATCACCAACAAATACACGTCGCAATTATACACGATACAGCTTACAAGTCTTGGTGAGCGTTAGCCGTTTTTGTAGACTACCATGGGCCTACGTAATCTTAATATTTTCAAGTGTTCTGAATTTTTGATTGGAATCTGTCGGCAAATAAACGGACTTGCTTGATTACTTATTTACTTACTTTAACGTCATGTTTGACTAGCCGACGACACGTCGCTATTCATCAGTTTTTTTAAAGTTTGGAACTGCGATTTTCGGGGCACTGAAACTGATTGACGGTCAATTAACGTGGCGGAGCAACGAAGATGATTAAGTCTATACTAAACTGGCTCACCTCATCAGCTGCGCAGTTCAGAGCTAAACGTGAATAATTCGCGGCATCGGTTTTTGCAATTATCCCATCACATAATGCAGTCGTAAAACACCTCAAACATTCGCCGCAGTTTGTTTGTTTGTTTGTTTGTTCGTCGGCGGAAGTTCTTACCTTTGAGCGGCGCGTTTGCCACGAGTCTTTCCGCCGCTAAGTTATGACAGTACCACGGTCAGTTGGATATAGCCTATGACTGCGGTGTGCGGGCGGATGTAAAATCTCGCTCCGCTGCCCGCGCCGCAATTCCGTCTATGGATCTCTTGCGTATCGGATTCATTTAAAAAGATTTCTCAGCATTAAGCCTATCGTCAGCATGAAATGCAAGTCATTACTGTAAGTTTAATGCTGCATGTGCCAGTGAAACAGTTCTGAATGTTTGATAAGTAAGCTTATGCCACAAATATATTGAATTACTTTGTAGACCACTCGATAGCAGTTGCTGTTATTTCTTTGCTTATAATTACTGCAAATCAGAATACTGAAGCACATGCGGTCCTCGAGTCCAAACACCTCTGACAAATGGAGTTTCTGGCGTGCATAATTCAGCCGGAGCCTACTCCACGACGTGGATTTTGTCCGACTCACTTTGACGTTGGCAGTGAATAATGTACGCCGAAGCCGAGTCCACATAGGTTACTGTAGCTGAACGCTTCAAGTCTGGCACGGTCATCAATAGCCGAGGCTATACAGGTGCTCGCAAATAACGACATGTCTTTCACGGTCTTAAACACTAAGCCCACGTCACTCACGTTTTCTGTCGAAGTACAGCAGCTGAGATTACGTAGATTAGTTCCGTGGAATCCGTTACAGTACATAACGGAGCATCCAGTCATAGGCTACACAGGACAGCGGACCAGTCCCGTTAGGCCCTATATAATCTTTAATAAATAGAGAAAATTGCAGAATTTCCGCTTCACACCTGGCCTTGATGTGACCTTGATCTTGACCTACCGACCTTTAAAACAAGTCAGTCTATAGACTAACACGTGTCAACCAAATTTTGGCAAAATTCAGTCCATATTGCATTCTAAGATAGGCTATCACGCTGACAAATTTTATTTGAAAGCCAATATGCAACTTCCTATAAATGATCAATAGCAAGCGAGGCTTTATATCGCACCGTTTAACCGCAATAGCGTGTAACGGCCTTTAAGGTCATCCAAGGTCATCGATTCATATGTCATTTGAAAGCCAGCATGCGACTTTCTATTAGTGATCAATAGCAAGCTAGGCCTTATCTTGCACCGTTTAGCCACAGTACATCCGTGAAGGACAGACAGACGGACGGGCGGACGAACGACAACCATGACAACAGCTCGACCGTTACTAAAGTACGGTCGGCTAAAAACAACGCGTCCGCCGACAGCACCGTTGGAACAGGGAAAATGTTCGGAAATGAAATCGGCCAAACGTTGTTGGTTTACGTTTGAAGCTGGTGTGAACTGAAAATTTCGTAATGTCAAACTTCGTGTCGTACAAGACCTATATAAAATATAGGCCTAAAGACAGTAATTTTTGAAATCAACTTTCTGTTGCTTCACAAATGATTTTACTATAATTCATTCATAAATGAATCGAAGCTCATACTACCAACTTACCACAAATAACTAGGTAAATACCAAACCGTTCCAGTTTTCCATGCGTGTTTGCAACAGCTGCATATGCATTTCTTATTTTTCATCTTGTTTGCACTTTTATGTTTTTTGTGTGTTTGTTATTGTATTATTATTCGATTATTATTATAATTGTTGTTGTTCATAATTATTGTAAGTGGTCTTGCAGCTGCGATGGATTTTTACGCGCGACAGCATGTAATGCTTTGCGCGTCTTAGCCATTGATTAGACGTCTGTCTGTGTGTCTGTCTGTCTGTCTATGTGTCCGTCACTCTGCAGCCCTATCAAAACGGTGCAAGCTAGGATCACAAAATCTTTACTGTGGGTTGCCGCAAAGACTCTAGCTTATCGTGGCAAGATTTTGTGCGCGAGGGCGTGTGCTTATTTTACCGCTATTGGCTCGTATAGCGTGCAAACGCTTGCAGATAGACGCAGATATGCTGCTTATCATAACGAGCACTAATGACAAAGTCTTTTAATGGTATCAACGTCAATGACTTTGAACGACCTTGAACCCACAAAATAAGAGGTTTTAGTGTTTTTTGGCGATTTTTGTCTGTGGGGCACACATTGTATTGCGTAGAAATGGCTAAAGCCAGACAAAGACAACCTGCAAACAGGAACTTTTAAGGATGTCGCGCGTCTCGTGAGCTTTGCTCAAATTACTTGTGTCCTTACTGACAGCCTGCCTTTGTTTGAATTCTTTGTGTACGTATTTACTGTTTTGTCAACTGATTATAGCAATTAAACTTCTAAGGTATTCTCTTTCTTTCTCTTTTTCTCTCTCTTTTTCTCACTCTGGTGTCCGCAGACAGTATCTCCGTCTATGCAAGACTTGTTTTGACTTAATGACGGTAACGTTGGCGAATAAGCGAGCTCCAGCTTTACGATTCCGAATCTTGCTTCTCCAAAGTGTCCTGTTTTGAGCAAGTATGCCGATCTCTGGTACTGAGAGTCTTCCGTTCAACTATTGCATGGTCTTTCTCTTGGGCGGACGCCTCCGATGACCATAGAGCTGCATCTGCCTAAGACCTACACACTGGAATTCATCCGAGCAATGTGACCAAATTACGGCCAGAGAGCGACCAAGGTGCAAAACTCCGTAATAAACCATATTTTATTAAGAAATGCAAAAATTAAGCACGTCAGGCTATTGAAAAAATCCACCACTAAAATTTACCGCATTAGTAATGGAAAGTAGTAATATAGTGCGACTTCAAACATTACTAAATAAGCAAAAAAGTGTCGAAAAATTTATGTATCCGCGTCAACATTAATCCACGAACGTGAAAAACTCTGGCTGAGTATTTTTACACATTTAATTTTTAAATAAAAAGGTATGGATATTAGAAATGTAACAAAAGTTGTGACGTATATAAACATGTACTGTATATACTTTCCGCAAGATTTTGCGTTACAGGTGGTTTCTCTCGTGTTCAGTCGATTGGAAAAGGGAGATACAATCAAAGTCGAAGAACTATGCTTCAAGAAGTGTTTCTTTTCCTTATTTATTTCTTAGTTTAGTGCAACCATACTGCGAAAATAGACGTTTTTTATTCGACGTATTTCAACGCATATTGTTATTCTAACCTGAGTATTTTACGTATATGAATAAACCCACATCGCCCCGTAATCTAACCCATCGTTTCATGTCTGAAAGCCAACATCCGCAAAAATTTCCAAGAAATTCCGCCACAGTTTTTTTCAGACAGTCAGAACAGACAGGCAAACGAACGGAGAAACCGACATAGTAAGACATATCTCTTTGTCGTAGGCGAGAACACACAAATGCGCAAAAAATTATACACTGCAACAACAAAACAGTTTGAATGCAACCTGTAGACCCATCAGTCTCTGACTGAAACTATGCAAACTACGAAACAGTCCTGAACGGAGTCTTAACAACAAAGTCAACGACACACACACACAAAATAAAACGCGTGTTTGCTGACGTCATTTCCCTGCTAGTGTGGCAGCTGTCGAGAGAGCTGAGGTTCTATAAAAAGTCCTGTTAATGTAGCCCCGCAGCAAGCACACGCATTCACCGTGACCTGAGTTGACTTGACCCAACTGTTAGTACCATGCAGAGGAGGTCAGCTTGACCCGACCTCGTTCGAGGCGAATGAGGTCAAGTCAAGTTGAAGGCCGTCTCCGCTGTAGACGCTCGAACACATTGTGGTCTCTTGCAGCTTCAGAAGCAAATTTATCTACGTACGAACAACAAAATAGTATATGCTAATGTATAGCACTCAGACAAGAATAGATGTAGGTGCCGAGTGCCAACATAATATGCGGCTGTCCAGTGTTTGAATTGCCAGGGGGTTGGGGTTTTCTCAACTCCCTAACACACTGTCAAACTATGTACAGGGGGTCAGCTATATGCTATATACAATACATACAATTTACATCACAATTTTGGTCGGTCTCCGACCGTCGAAAAGTTCAACCCCCAGCTATTTTTTCACAATTCAAACACTGCGGCTGTCCGTCCCGTTGGATAGGGTCAGTCTAAGACGTTGACATAGCGGCCAAATCAAGTCAACGCGCGAGCCGCGACTAGTACGCGAAATTTTTATTGCGTTATTTTCTTGAGTTTGTTTATGACATTCGTGACTTTGACCTTTGAGTGAGTGACCCGTTGAACGAAAAATTGACACACTGTTTACATTTGCTCGAGTATACCCTGGAAAACTTTTACGCCAGTTTGGCTTTCAACTTTAACGAGTTACGGAGCCCGTACAAGACAGACGGACGAACGGACGGGCAACACGATTAATGCGGCCTAAAAGGCCGCCTAACAATATCAAATATTCGAGTAACTACATTTATCAGAACAAACCTTGACAATATTTAAATCTAAACTAAAAACTTTTGTTCTACCTATCACTTCCTTGGTCTCTACGACTGCAATGTGGGAACTGTTTTTGCATTATTGGGCGGCATCGCAATGCCAGCTATTGAGACATAGTTGTGGTCTGTCCGTCTGTCACACTCGTGTCAACACCGTGTCTATTCAAGACACGATCATTTTTTGGTTTAATATTTTAGCCGCAGGTAATCGCGTATACATACGGCTTCAAACAACAATAGAAATAGATCAACGCAATTCACGCAAATAACTACAAAAATACAGACCAATGGGTCGGCGGTATCGTAGTCAAAGTGCGACGACGAGGCCCCCTGGTGAATGTGATCAGTAGCAGTGATGTTCTGTTGCCGGTTCAGTCCGCTAGATGTCACCGCCGCCATATCACATCCAACGTCCTCAGCCTTCAGTCTCAACAGTGCCGGACCGCAGTCTGTCGCTGATTGATCGGGCCATGGCAGGTGCGACATCACCCACGCTGTGGGGTCTTCCCAGCGTACACCGCGCCCTCGTCCTTTATCCTGTCACACACGCACAGAAATACAAGAACCTTAATAACTTGGCAAAAGGCGGAATCGCTGCGACAAGTCCAGCCAACTTCTCGTTTACATTGGTCAGGTGGCAGCATAGGACTGATGGTTTGGCTGCAATTTGCAACTGAATGTTTTGGCTGGGGGTTCGACACCAAACCTCCCCTTTCCCTGAGGGATCCTGGATTCCCATGTAAAACAATGTATCACTGAACCCCATAAGCGCACCTGCCAAATGACATCACAATCGGTCGAATCGTCTAAGCAGAGATTACAAATGTGACAAAGACAGACGACAGACGGACCATGCTACATACACTGTGTCTCAAAAAAAACCGGACCCCTATTACGTTTTGAAATAACTCCAACAAACTGTGCCTAGTAATAATAATGATTAGCTGAGAAAATCGTCAAAAGGTACTCAATATCGTAGTGTGCTACGGGCTTACGATATTTCATAAAACGGGAAAAGCTTAGCAGGATAATGCACCCGCACATCGGGCACGTGCGACGATTGAGTTTCTGCGTCGTGAGACACCAGCGTTCATCCCGCCTGACCTCTGGCCGGCCAACAGCCCCAACTTCAACCCTGCTGACTACTGCATTTGGGGCCGTGTACAGCAGTGTGTGTACCAGAA
>Ga0209367_1009373_pt1 | contig 13294 bp, 6 predicted proteins | sample WorMetLIZISLAND2_FD_187412 | JGI IMG/M metagenome (GOLD analysis project Ga0209367, IMG submission 187412) | Marine gutless worms symbiont microbial communities from Max Planck institute for Marine Microbiology, Germany - Olavius geniculatus... ... | reverse complement strand
TTTTTCTTCTCCCCTTCCCTTTTCCTCTCCCCTCCTTTTCTCTTCTCTGTTCTCTCCCCTTAGAAGTAAGCCCCCCTTAAATCCAGCTAGAGGGTCTGGGGGAGCACTAAGCTCCCCCAGCAGGGTCTGGGGCAGAGCCCCAGCCGATATCGAATATGGTGCATTTTCAGTCTTAAAATGTGACATCTTGTGGCAACAATTTGAATGACTTTCCTGAGAATCCGTTGACCAAATGTCATGCAGTTTACACAGTAAATCTATATAACAGTCATTAACAGACCAATAAATCTAACACTTCTCTACTCTAACAACCTTGCATGTTCTATAACACACTTGAACTGACAAAATTATACTCAACTGATGAGTTTAACTGCTAGGATAATAAATGTTCTTTTCTAGCCTACGTATACATAAGTGTATAATGCTTAGTTTACATGTTGCCATTTAAAATCCATTAATGAACCAAAGTCTATTGCAAGCACACATGTCCTATGTCTCATCAGAAAACTAATGTAACATAGCAAAAAAAAACACAAAATGCAATAATGTGAACACCATCATAGTAATCAGATCATAATGTTGTTTAAAATCTACTTCAAACTGTAATATTGAATAGTTCTGTTAACATTAACATTTTAGCTGTTTCACGTTTAATCAAAGGTACAATTTACAGAGAAAAAACTGAAATCATAAATTCTTGGGGGGGTCTGTAGATCCCCACTAGCTCCCCCTAAATGATGCCCCTGATCCAGCATGAATGTCTTGCTCCAACGTTTCACTAAAAGTATATTTCTGGGGAGCAGGCACAGCCTCTAATATCTGCAGAAAAATTGCCTGGTTTAACACAGAAAAACTGAAACAACTGTTAGTAGCTGGTGTAGTTGATTATTAATATGTTTGTTTTTTGTTTGCTGTCTGGTTATCATTAGATATTTGATTGCACATGCACTTTGTTTATGTTCTGTTATGCATGTATTTTGTTTGTGTTTCTTTTCTTTTTTTCTTTTGATATTTTGAGTAACTGATGTTCTGTTGCTATGGGCGGCTAGCTTGATAGGCATATATTGCTTCTCTGGCAGCCTGCCATTGTGTTATTGTTATTGTGTTGTGCTATCTTAAGTTGGTTTGGCAAATAAATTCTCTCTCTCTCTCTCTCTCCCTCTCTCTCTGGGACCAATAGTAATTATTGTATTGTATTTTTTGGTTAGAATTTGACTTTTTTCTTTAGTAATAATGAGGAGTGTGCCATCAAATGTGAATGGTATGTTATGTAAATGAAGACTATTCTGATTTCTGAAATGCATTGGCAAAAGTTGTGATTGGTGTATTTTTTATAAAGTAACATTAGTTGGCATTTAGGCCTACTATGCACATTGTTTACGTGTGACATTCCTTGTGCATTTTGTGTTCTAAACAAAATGGTTTTAATCACTGTCATGAATGTTTGTGAAAGCCAAATAGGCAAAAACTAGAAAGTACTCATTGAGTTCAGCCAAGGTCAATGTTGCCACCAGACAAATAAAAGAAAAACTTAATACAATGTTTTCTGTGTTTATCGTTTGGCAGTATCATTTGCTTTGTCTGGTAATGGTAGAGAATCCTTCAATACTATTCTTATCCTTGACCCAGATGCTGATACAGATCACCACCATAGTCTTACCACGTCCAAGTTTAACCAAGTTTAACCTTCCGTGATAATTTCAGCCAAATCCACCTGTAACTTTATGTGTAATCCTGCTGACAAACAAACAGACCAACTAAGAGACAGATTACCGTCAGGTAGGCTATCACATGATTTCCTTGGCGGATGTAACAAATAACAGCAACCGCATTATTTGTATGTAAAAATTAAGCTGTATTATAAGTTTTTATAACCGACGGAAAACAGCAATACATTTTGTTCCATCACAACTGTTACTGTACGCCGGGCCCGGTTAATACTGCGATAGGTGACTGCCTGTAGGCAGGTAAACCATCTCGGGATGTAACCAACCGCCTAGGTCAACTCAGCCTTCCATCCCTCCAGGGTAGGTAAATCGAGTACCGGCCTATCTGGCTGGGGTTAAGGCGGGGCGTGTTCACCTCTGTCGGGTGGCAGGTAACACTGTATGATCCCATATGACAAGTGACGCTCCGTAGCTCTGAGATGGGTTCGCTCATTAGGAGCTATACGCGACCTTTAACCTTTTTTTTTTTTAACTGTACAATAGTAAAATATGCAACAAAGGAATGCAGATGTAGAAAATCTGCAGTATCAAAACAGCAAAAAGTATAAGCGCAAATGCAAGTTTTAGTTTGTGACAGCTGAATATATGACAAAGATGACAGTGAATGGTGTTACAGTGTAAAAGTATAATAACCTTAGTACATAGAGCAAGTTAGCAACTTGTACTACAGTTTATCACCCAGACCTAAGAAGGGTCACTTTTAAAACGGTATAGATTCTGTGAACTAAATATCAGAAACATTGTCTGAATTCTTAAGTGAAATATTATCGTTGGCAGCATGAACAGGGCTGGAAAATTGGTTTGAAAAACATAGAAAACCTCAAATGTCAAAGTTTTAGGTTTTATGAAGTATTTTTATACATTGTTCAATTTATAATAGAACTCAAATTGAATCTTGTATTATAATCATGACTTAGATTTTGGAGTTCTGACGTTGCGTCATTCACTGAACGAAAAACGACGAAATGAATAATGATTCTGAAAAGTTGTATCACGTCTTTTTTGTACAGTACACTAAAATCTTAATAGATGTTTTAAAAACCTAAAAAAACTTTTACAAAAATATTTTCTCCAGCCCTGGGCACAACCCAAAATCGACTAACTAGACACCTTCCCCTCCCCTTTGACGTACTTTTCACTACCCTGCTATGTCTGTCCCTCCCTTCATAATATTCATAATCTAGGTAAGGAAGTCTGGAAGAATGCTGCATTATGTTTCTACGACATCTGCAGGATCGGTTGCAAAAAATGTTGATGCATTTTGAATGTGGACGAACGCCTCTCCACACTGCGGCGTCTTGACCTGCTCACTGAAAAATATTCTGCGGGCATTCGCCATTCAAGCGGGGCACAGCACTTGACAAAGTTTGACTTGAGAGGGGTTCGACGTTGAGAGGAGTAAACACCGATGGAGGCTAGTGTATAGTGTGTCCAAGGCGATAGACGCCGCTGTCGGAGACTAAGGAGAGTTAGGAGAGTTGGACGACGAAGGGTCCATCATCATTTGTGCGGTGGCGGCAGCACGGTCGGCCCACCTTTGCGGCAGTCGTCGCAGCTCGTCTGGTACGATGGCGTCGATCGTCCTGCGGTGAAGTCGCGAGTAGCGGAAGCTGCGGCGTCGATAGCGATGTCCCGGACCGTCCCTGCCCGGATTCCCAGGTTGCAATGCGGCGGCAGTGGCCGGGGCTCTGGCCGAGTCTGGAAAGGTCGGTTGTCGTGGTCGACTTGGCTGGGTCGACTGCATCATCGCGTCTCGATGCTCGACGTCTGCACTGCGGTAAGTTCTGCAGCGGCTCGGATCCCGAGACACACCGCCCTGTAGTAACAACCGGCAACGATAGTCAAAAAACTTAATTTTGTACTTTTAAAAATAGCGCAGAGATGCATAAAATAGCCAACTGAAACTGCACTGACATGAGAGTCTGGACAATAAAATTTTAGATACGGAAATTTTATTACGGGATGGACGGAAACCGGAAGAATAGGAAAATCTTAGTTTTAAGGTTTTACTACGAGCCTGTGGTTACTACTTGGCGTATAGCAGGGACGGGGTTCTCGAGGACTGTCCTCGAGCTCGAGGACAAAATCGTGGCCTTGGCCTCGAAAAAATCTGGAGTTAGCCTCAAATACCACTGGCCTTGGCGTCGACACGTTGGCCTCTAAGCATAGTCTTGAAGTAACACTGAAATTATGTTGACTTTTTCGTGTTTTGACTGTTATAATAGTCTTGGCGTAACAATTAGGCCTAGTCCGAAACATTTTGACTACTTTATTTGAGGACTGTTATGGTTCATTACGGTTTGCATAAGATCAGTGGTGTATAAAGCCAGAAATGTCAATTGGGAAGTGGGGGCTCGTCTCCCTTTTCTTCCTTTCCCTCCCATTTTCGTCTCCTCTCCCTTTTCCCTCCTTCCTTACGGTTACCTGTCACCCGTCCCCTCTCTTTTCCTTTTCTCTCCATTTCCTTTCCCCTCCCTCCCGTTAGAATTAGCGCGACCCTCTAAAATCCAGCCAGGGTCCGCTGTGAGCTCCCAAGTGGGGTCTGGTACAGAGCTCCAGTCGAAATTGAATTTGATGCATTATATATGCTTTAAGATGTGATATTTGGTGGCAACAACTTTGATTATTCTTTTGACAATAAACTGACCAAACTGTCAAATTTACTGCAGTTTTTAAACGTATGCTTTCGTCTTGTTCGAGGGATTAGGGGCCTACACCCCTCTCTTGGCTACGCCACTGTATAAGATGGCTTTTGATGCGCACTATAAAATTGTCGTAGGCTACTTAGGGTTCCTACTTCACTTAGTTACTTACTTAATGACTCTGGCCTCGAAGATCACTAGCCATGACATTGAAAATGCTCTCATCGAACCCATCCCTTGTATATAGCCTACCTCGTCGGTGGTCCGGCGGCACGTTCTGCTGGCGACGCTATGATCGCGCGTTGAAACCGTGACTTGGTTCCTGCTGCCACCACTGCAAGGCACTGCTGCTCTGGTGCCACCATTACAAGCACTGCGGCGACCACCGCCGTGTGATGAGGTACTGTTCTGCGACGCGCCGGCGATGGAACCGGTGGTCGAGCTGTTGACGACCGGAGGACGCTGACGCCGTTCGTCCTGACTGATGCCGCTCCGACTGCGCCATAGATGACTGCTGCTGGCCTGATGACTGCTGCAGTAACTTCTACTACACCGTCCGCCCCCGCCTCCACTTACACCCGTTTCCGGCTACACAATGCAACAGAATAATAAAGGCCTACAATCAGTGGCGTCGTGCCAAAAGGAGTGGACAGGTGGCGACCCCCTCCCTAAGTTTTCAACTGTGCGAAAATCTTTTCGTCGGAAAATTTCCGTCAAAATATGCAAAATTTGAAGTGTGAAGACTGAAAAACTCCCGTTTTGGGGAAACTTAAGAGCAAAATTGGAATTTTGAGCACTCTGCACTCGTGATCTCATTTGCGGGAAATTTGGAACTTCCTGCCCCACCTTAGTTTTTCAACCCACGTCCCACGACGCCGCTAATCACAATGATCTTTCATAATCATTAGAATATTATAGACAGATTAAGACGACAGTTGTGTGCGCAACAAACTGCTGCGCAACTGCATCAAAATCTTTTTCCTCCTCTTCTTTCTCTTTTACGTCATTAAGGAAATGATGATACTGCTACTTAGCTTAACGTTCTCCGCTTGGCTCTTTCGACGCCACTGAAATGAATCGAGATTTAAGTTAAGTTCGGTCGCATTGTACACGTTTTCAGTGAGACGGTGGCTTGGTGGCGTATAACGGTTAGGGTGTTGGGCTTACGATCGACAGGTCGTGGGTTTGACTTCCGTCGGGTCGCTATCAAGCGGTTGCTATACTTGGATGGGTGACTGTCTGCGGCAGGTAAGCCATCTCGGTATATAACTGACAGACACCTAGCTCAACTCACTGCACTCAGCCTTCCATCTGTTCGTGTTAGGTAAACCGTCAATCGAGTCTTGTCTGGCTGGAGTTAAAACGGAACGCGTCCACCTGTGTCGGACAGCAGGTATAAAACTGCGCAATCACATATGGCAGGTGACGCTCGGTACAGCTCTGTGCGATGGGTCACAACGAACACAACGTATTTTAGCCTTTTAAGAAAGTCTTCAGTAGCACGTTAAGTGACCTGAAGGAAGGTTCGGACAGGCGTGCCTGCGGACGAGCACGGGCGTCTGTACGGCTGGAGCAGTGGACCGGGTGTGAATCTGGACACTGAGGATCTCAGAGGCTTGGACGACGACGACGGCTGCTGCTGTATCGTCGCCTGGTTGTCGTAAGAGAGGAACGTGCGAGGCCGTGGTCTGGTCGGTGTCGCAGCCCGTGACTCGGCGTACTGGCGGCAGCGCAGCAGCACCCGCCGGCGTCGGTCGAGGTCGTGACGACGCAAGGCCGTCGACGTGATCTTCCTCGTGCGCGGCGTCATCCGACTGAACTCCCGACGCATTTCAGACGTACGCGTCGGCGCCGGGAAACCCGATCTCCGCCTGCAGCCGTCAGTTACATCAACGGATCAATCAACGAGTGAATGAATCTATCAGTCAGTCTGTCTGTCAGTCAGTCATTTATTTCTTCAGTGATTGACAACAGCGGCGTCGTGGGTTAAAAATGTAGGCGTGGTAGAAAAATGCAATTTTCCGACCAAAACTGCGAATTTCCGTCAGAATATTAGATACTGCAATTGCAAATTTCCTACATAGGAGATCACGGTGCTCAAAATGCCAATTTTTCTGTTAAGTGTTCCAAAAAATCAGGTTTTTAGCCCCACATTTTGCACTTTTGAACAAAAATTTCCAGACAATTTTCTCCAATAATTTTCCGTCAAAAATTTGGAGTGGGTACGGGATAATTGCTTTTGTGTCCCCCGCTTCTCCCCCGAATGATCACCAAAGGGAAATCGCATATGCGCTTTCAGATGAGATGAAAATCATTGGCCTTGAATGATCTTCAAGGTCACTGACAACCAGTACGATCGGCTATTCTAGCGACAGCTGGGCTTCTTGTCACAAGACTCCTAACAATTACCTCTGCTGCTGCTGCTGCTGCTGCTGCTGGTGTGATGAAGTTGATTCGTTGGCAGTTTCGGTGGTGCTGGTGCGTGGGTAACCGATCGACGGTCGAACTGCCACGGCCACGTGATCCCTTTCCGCCACGCGGCGAGGCGACAGACGAGCCAGAGGCATTCTGGGATACGACGCCGGCCGCCCGGACGGTATCCACCGAAACCCGTACCCATTCGACCCTACCACAATCACATATACACGGTGTTTCATAAAAGACCCCTTTTTGTTTTTTTCTTAATTCACTCAAATGATGATCAGTTTACACAAAATTTGTACCAGTTGTAGCGGAAGAAATATTAATTCAAAATATTGCAACAAAATACGGCACTTGATTAAATATTCTTTGCTAGTCCTGACGTAATGCTGACGTCATAATGTGTCATGGGTACAAACTGGATAGTCTCAACTGGTGCTGTCAGTTGCTTCCCTGCTCCGATAGTGAAAAATCTGGTTTGTTGGTGACAAGTATTTGACGTTTTACAGTTACAGTTACAAAAACATGCAAAACGATGGCATTTAGGTGTCTGTGGGGATAGTTAGACTTTTACGCGTTCGACCAAGACAGTGCACTAGCACACCGAGCTTGCAAAATTGTTGCATTTTTGGATCGCAAGATGCCTGATTTTATGTCCCCATGTTGCTCAGTGCTGACACAATAAATATTTTTCATTAGCTAACCAGATTAAGCTCACCATCGAAGCAGGGTAGCAACTGACAGCACCAGTTGAGACTATCCAGCTTGTACCCGTGACACATTATGACGTCAGCATTACGTCAGGATTAGCAAAGTATATTCAACCAGCTGCCATATTTTGTTGCAATATTTTGAATTAGTATTTCTTCAGCTACAACTGGTACAATTATTTTGTAAATTGATCATCATTTGAATGAACTATGAAAAAAAAACAAAAAGGGGTCCTTTTTATGAAACACCGTGTAGTACACTACAATATCATACTCAAAAGGAATGTGAGGTAGAAGTTACATATCGATTAAAAATTTTCATAAACTTTGTATACTTTCAAAAATATTTTGAAAACCGAATTTTGAATTTTTCATTGAAATTTGATTTATTCAGCTAAAAGTGCTACAAATGCACCGAAACAATAATAGGTCTACATTTTCATTAGTAGGGTCAAGAGCTAAGCGTTTTTTCTTAATTCACCCTATCATGCTAACCGCAATATCCGGACTCCAGAGAATTTGGTGATTATCGCTTAGGCCTATCAAGTGCTTGCGCACTGTATAATGCATCATTTATAATAGTGGCGTGAATTTAAACGAAAACTTAACAATTAATTTTATTAATCGTTGAAATATTTTTAACGACTGATCGCGAGATTAGACTTGAATTTCCACAGTTATATCGTTTTAACGTTATGACTTGAGTTTATTCGAAGATATAAACGTACCAGCTGCAGCGGAAGTGGAATTGCTGTCGGATCGATCGCGCGAGTGCAGCAGCTGACGTAGCTCGGACGATCGCGTCGGTGTAGGGTAGATGGACGGACTCCGCCGATATCTACCAGCGGCCGCACTACTAGCCCTAGCCGTAGTCTGGCACGACGTGACGTCATCGGTCACGTGACCCGTCCCCGCCCGTCGCTGCGTCGACGAACTTTCGGTACCGGTGGTCCACGTACAGCGGTGTCTCAGCATGCCGGCCGAACCGGGTCTCTGCTACACATGTCAACGTGACAGCCATGCGTCTTTGAATCATGGACGTCGAGAGCCACAGACGGACCCGCGGAAACATTCTCTGGGGAGAAATTTTTTTCAAATGGCGCATTCTGCTGTACTTTAAAGACCTACATTTTTGAGCAACGTCGAGCAGTGCAAATATCCTGTAGACTATTTTTCCGGTCAAAACGAAAACGAGTTTTCGCTCGGCTGTTTCATAGCTTCAATTACGATTCGTCTCTAATCGCCAGGCGGGGGCACCAGCGTCGGTCGGCATAATTAGCGTTACGCGTAGTCAAAGTAACTAGCGTTAGTATTATGGTGTAGGGTTCAGGGTTAGGATTGGGATTAAGGTTAAGGTTAGGCTATTGGTACGGCTGCCGGATAAATATTGTGTCAAATTTAAAACTGCAAGAATGCAACTTAGTGAGATAGCTAATTCAGTAGACGTGTCAATAATGAAGCAATAACATAGCTAAGATAAGAGATAACTTTTTAGATGTTTACTGAGATGTAAAGTGGCCCCTATCGGTCGTTGAAACAATGCAACTGGCTACAACAGAGTCTATTAGCAACAAAAATGATTACAAAAATAAAAAAATGTAATTAATCAAAGTTTTACTCGATCCTGGGCCGAAGACTGCCGACGTTGTGTTTCCGGTTCCGGTTTTGGTTTTGCTGACGTCATAGCTCGCTGAGTACCGAGCGAAGCGCTGAAACGCGCCCCGTGAACACTGTAAGACCTTGCCGATAGGACCGTCGTAACTGATGACGTCATCAGATTACTACTTCCGGCGTTGAAGTACTTCCGGTTTACTTCCGACTGGCCGCGGCGATCGGACTTCCGGTCGCTTTTAGCCACGGCCACGTCTGCTGTCCTATCGCTGGTCCACTTCCGGCAGTTTACGTTGGAAGACTCTTTTGTTACGTTGACCCGGTTTGCTGATCTATTTTCCACCGCCGACCTGGCCCAATTTCCGCCCGTTTTAGTTTGACGCGAGTCGTACGAACTGCTTCGACCTGACCCAGAACTGGTTGTCGTGTGGATCGAACTTTGCGGATTCTGACGACCTCTGGTTAATGGCACACCACGTTGTCTAAAGTCGTTTTGTGTCGGAGGCAACGGTTTGATATTGTAGGTGTGAGAACGCCTCATCTTCCACGGATCTTCATTTAATCTGCCGTCATGTTTTATCTTCCAGGATCGTCGCTGATTTGCTACGGGTATGGAAGTCTGTATTCGTGGAATAGCGGCGGATTGCACAGCCTCGGCTGCCACCTGGTATTCCTGGATCTGTGGATCGGAATCTAGTGGAACGAAAAAAGCGTTCGGAGGATTGGACATTCGGTAATCCGCGGCATCGCAATGGCGGATCGACGGATCGGTAGCAGTGTTTTGAACACTGGCGTCGAAATCCGCACCACCGCTGTAGGCGGACTCGTAATCCTCATTTGTGGACTGGCGAATCACGTAGGTTGGCGGATCAACGACTGAAACTTCCGACCTCGGGCTGACTACCGCCACTTCCGCACAAGGCAACTGCTGGATCGGCGGATCGAAGACGATCGTCGCAACGTTTAGCTCGCGGGAGAAATCCGTATTCTCGCAACTGCGGATCGCATGAGCACTGTGGATCGCCGGAGCCTCGTCGACCTCCACGCCACCACTGACTTCTCGAGGACTGATAATCGGAAGTATGAGCTCCACGGGCTGCGCCCAGTCTGGCAGACCGTCGGGGACCCTGTACGTTCTTCGACCACCACGTCTGACTTCTTGATCCTCCCCTGCATGAACAGTTTCTTCCTTTCTTACTTCATCACTCCAAGCTATAACAACATCAGCAGCATGAATATAATAAATATCAGTTCTCAAAACATTGTTAAAACGTTTAAAACGCGCTTGTAAATTTTTTCTAAAAAAATTTAGTAAACGCTTCATAAAAAAGCGACCCTCTTTTTGACTAAATCCACTGTTTCGAGACACAGTATTTTTCGTATTCGTTGTAGTCAAAAATATCTTGCGTGACTGGATATTGTATGAGAATAAATAAATCGGAATCCGCTAAATACACTGTACATATCAGTAGTAGTTACTAGTTAGAATTCGAATTTGTTTTAGGCGGCGTATATGGTTAGGACGTTGGAATTGTATACGATCGACTCGGGAGGTCGTGGGTTTGATTCCCGGTCGGGTCGCGCTATCAAGTGGTTACTACCGGGATGGGTGACTGTCTGCAGACAGGTAAACCATCTAGGTAAATAAACAACCATCAAAGTCAACTCAACCTATTATCCCTCCGGAGTAAATAAATCGAGTATACCGGCTTGCTTGGCTGGATTAAGGCTGGACGCGTTTATCTGCAGTGTCCGGTGGCAGTGTGATCACATATGGCAGGTGACGCTCTATGGTAGCTTAGTGATGAATTACCGTTAAGAGCTATAGAGAACCTTTAACCTTTAATCCATTATTTGGCCTATTTTATTTGCACGCTTTTCAATAACCAACCTTCTTTCGGATTATCTCTATCTTCTGAAGCTGTGGCATTAGTTTCTGGCTCTGGAGTGGTTCTTTGGCGATTAGTTAGATCCAGAACACCTCCCGCCTGTCCGCTGTACTCTGCATTCTCACAGAGCTCGTTATTAAACGAAGACTGCGTGATCGTATCTTTGTTGACCTCGTCACGTGGGCTGCTGCATAAGTTTCGCATAGAGTCGTATAACCGTGCCAGCGACTGGTCGGCTGTCGGAAGCGACTCTATGGTCACGTGCTCGGCCACTTCTGCTGACAGTCTGCTCGCTGTCGGCAGCTGCACTCGCTGTAGCACCAACGACCGGTTGTAGCGCTGCAGTACCAGCTTTGTGACGTCACATCCGGTTTGCGGGTACAGTCTGCTTTCGGTCAACCCGTTGGGACATGACGTCACTGGGTTTGCGGCGTCGTCGACTGATGACGTCATAGGGGATTCCCCAGCCGAGCAACCACTACTTCCGGCCGCCGTTTCCGTGCCAGGAAAACACCCGCCATCATTCGTCGCTGTGCTTTTGGTATCAACCAGTGACGTCATATGGTGGTATTTCAAGTCGGCATCATGCGGGATTTGTCTGAAATTATCTGTCGGTTCAAAGGGATTCTCCAGGACTTCGAATGACGTCACAGAATCTCCGTTTTCGACCACCGACGTATCAGGAGTTTCACAAGCTGTGCGCTCGTCGTTTTCGGTTAATGGAGAAACGTCGATCTCAAAATTCGGCGAGTTATTTATAGCGACAAATGACGTCATCACCGGAGATTCCACTGCTCCGTCCGCCTGTACAGTAGCCCAAGAATGCTCGTCTAGAAACGACGCCAGGGGATTTTCCTGTTCGGCGAATGACGTCACCGGGAAATACCCGGTTAGCGATGCGGTCGCTGACGCCCACGCTTCCTCCTCGTCGGTGACATTTATTTCCGGTTCCGGTTCTCGTCGTTCCTGCGGCCGAAAGTCGGTTTCATCTTCGGTTTCGGTGGTCACGTGAGTCAAGATGGCGGCGGTTGGCGCACGCGTAGAGTCGGGTACCATCCTGTTCTGCGTGCCGTTGACGAACTTCGTGTTGACCGCGTGAAGTCTCTGTTGGCGGGCCTTCCATAGAGCGTAGTACGTCGCGCCTGTACAGAGAATCACAATCGAAACGCTGCCTTTATTGAATGAAGCAACTCCCAAGTTAAAACACTAATTATTAGACGGTAAAATTTTGTCCAATTACAGTTGTTATTTAGCCGGCTAATTTGCTGACGTTTTGGCAACCGCGGTTCCCTATTTCTCGAATCGATCTATTATTGTTAATCAGTCTTGACTGGATGTCGAAATGTCCCAAGATTCCTATTGGCCTATAGACTCGCGCTACCGCGCTTGCCACGATCGCCCTTTTTTAGCTTCTGATACCGCTATTGACAACATAGCGAAAAAAATTAGGCTATTTACGAAATTTCCATCATCGGAAACGCCGAATTCTAAACGCATCCGAATAACCACTAAAAGGGTGTTTACACTGTCCAGCAAATGTCCAGCAAACTTCCAGCAAACGTCCAGCTCCATTATGACATATAACAGCAAACGTCCAGAAAACTTTCAGCAGACGTCCAGCAAACGTCCAGCATTAGCACGGGTATTTTGAATACATTCACATAAACACCCCATAATACCCAGTTTGCACGATTGAGCAAACATCGAGCAAACGTAGAGCAAATATGAAGCATGCATAAAACATAGCAAACACCAAGCAGACATCAAGCAAACATCGAGCAAACGTCGAGCAGGCCTGATGGAACCCCGCCCCCTGGCTCAAATGTAGGTCTAGGCTTAGCCCACGGCTGATCACGTGTTATATACGCCTTTCAATTACAACCCGTCCGCCCTCCTAATTAGCATGCTAATTACCACAGCTCGTACTCAGTACGTTTGCTGTCCTGGATCCAGGTCGACTCCACTACCGGTGTTGTGCGGAGTCCCACAGGGGTCGTTCCTGGGGCCGATACTCTTTTTTCTATATACAGCAGATCTGGTACAGCTGGTGGAATCCTTTGAACTGTATCTACACTTATACGCTGACGACACCCAGATCTACAACTCCTGTCGACCCGGAGACACCGACAGTCTACGGCAACGGGTTGCTGACTGTGTCGTTGCCGTTGCTGATTGGATGCGTTCCAATCGACTTCAGCTCAATGCATCCAAGACGGAAGTACTGTGGTGCGCTTCAGCCCGTCGACAAAGTCAGCTACCTTCCGATCCGTTGGCTGTTGGCTCTGATCTCGTGT
>Ga0209367_1009371_pt1 | contig 13294 bp, 7 predicted proteins | sample WorMetLIZISLAND2_FD_187412 | JGI IMG/M metagenome (GOLD analysis project Ga0209367, IMG submission 187412) | Marine gutless worms symbiont microbial communities from Max Planck institute for Marine Microbiology, Germany - Olavius geniculatus... ... | reverse complement strand
TATATATATATATATATATATATATACAAAAATGGGTTTTACTTTTTAGAAGTTACAAATTACTTGTCATAAATTTCCGGTCTCTCGATTCAGAGTAAGAAATCTGTAAATTGCCTGATGCCATGTTTTTAGCAAGCAAAACTGTTTTGTCGAGTTCTTGCACAGCAGTTTCAGTGGTGAAAAATTAATAAGTAGTTTAATCTTCATTTCATAGTTATTTATTTTAGTTGGTGGTAATATTCATTGCAAGAAAAATGAACTCTTTCTATAAAGTTGTGGTCAAGTCAGTGCTAGCTTAATAGGGGAAAATTGTTCTTGTGTCACGATTACTATTCATTATGCTTGTTCATCTGCTAGGAACCATTGTTTTTTTGTTTAAAGTTAAAGACTTCTCGTATATCTGCTATGCCTTCTTCTGTACTAGTTCTGCTGGGTTTGTATGCACCATTTCCAGTTTCGTAACTCATATTTATTATGTGCATGTCTACACATAATTTTCTTGGAATTCTTTTAACATCACAGTCTTCTGAATGTCACTCACTGTCATTTAATGATTATTACCTATCTTGTGTAGCATCCTCGTAGTTACATATCTCAGATTTTGACAGCATGTATTAAAAAAATTAGTAATAATAATAATAATATGACGACTGGGACAACTTATAGTAGAGCTGACCAGTAAAATAGCAGAATGCAATAGAATAGAATGACTAGGCATGCATAAAATCACTTGGAGATGCCAAGTGATAAAACTTAACAATATAAAGTCTTTGCTGTGTGCTCATTACAGAGGTGTCATGTGAATTATTAATGACAAGTTTTGCACTTTGGTATTAGTGTTACGACCTGTTTCAGTCCTTGTATCGACTTTTCTTGTTGATACTGCTGAATGGCAAAATCATGCGACTGCCAGTGTACCTGTAATCTTCCTCTGCCTTAAGTTAATTCTGTTGTAATACATGACCTTGTTGACTTGTTTAATGTCGTGACTTGTCACTAGTTGATGGTAGAGTGTAGACGTTTTGTGAGCTGTGCATTAGAGTGCAGTTGGTTGATGCGTGGAAGTGTTCAATGTCTTGACACCTACACGGCAGCATCAGCATCCACTGTAGCCCCTGGCTGTTCACTCTGCCTGTTGTAGGAAAGCTTAGGCTTGTCTGAGCCTGTCGACAAGCACTACCGGGTCTGTATTCGCATGTGCACTTTTACAATTTCTTATCATCGTTAAGTACTTTTTTGCCTCCGCCAGTGTAGTGGCTGGAGGCATTATGTTTCCGTAGTGTTCGTGCATCGATGCGTTTGTCTATGCATCCGTGTGCGTGTCCCGAACAAACATTGTTAGTAAGATATCTTGCATATTTGTTGACAGAATTCAACCACACTTTCACCACTGACGGACTTTGGGGCAAGGATTAATGCGTCAAATTTTGGGGTCAAGGATCGAGATCACTGTGGGATTAAATATGCCTCAAAATGCGCTTATTGGTGGTTTTTGTAGTTGTCAGCGATAATAGTCTATGGAGTCGTAGCCAGTGTCTAGTCTGATTTTGCTAAAGTTAGATGACCTCACATATTTTACTCTTTATATATTCACAATTTTTTTTAACTGGCTCCATTTTGTATTGCTTACCACAGGTTGGGCAGGTTAGGCTGTTTGTTTCATATGGCTGACCATTGGAGATTGTTTGATTGGTACCTATTCAAGCTATTTGCAATTGTTTCAGGGTAATGTTATACGAACTGTAGCAGCCATATAACGAATAGATGTTATAGCTACGTGGCACTGTTGCTTTAGTGAGCATATGGTTTTAGTTAGTTTGTTTTCTTGTGGCATGCGTTATGTTGAAGTTGTTATACAATAATTAGTCTGGTAGATAATTTGCGGATCTGTAGTGTATATTCATTTGTAAATGTCTGCTTATTTTAATCATATTTGAATTTTTTTGAAGTATCTGATGTGTAATTTATACTTTACTAAATTGATTTTTTTCGGTGATTCAACAGTAGTGTTGAAGCTAGAGAAAGTTGTAGGACCTGTAAGCCTTGTGCCAGCAGTTTATACAAGTTTACTTTATTGCATCGGCTGGCCTAAGTGTCTTTGAGAATAGATTAGCAGAACCGAACATTGTGTATATAATGCACGTGCAGACATCGGCATACATCGGTGAGAGGCAGCGTGAACATGGTGAGCGTATCATCACTGTTAGTCGGCCGGTTCGTGATGCTGAGTTGGAGACAAAGTCTGTTTCACGCTCGGACAGGCTGATGCAGAACACACCACCGGTGCCGTGTTTATCTGCTCTTCTGTTATTTTCTTTGATCGTGTTAGTGTTACGCTAATAAAAGCACCGTAGGTAATTGCTGGTCATTGAGTTTGGCATCGATGTTGATGATGTGTGTTGCTGCTGCTTCCTTCCACATCCCGTGTCATGAGGGAAGAGTCTTTCAGTCTGTCACAGCACATTCAATATCACCTGCAGCAGATCGTTTGTCAGGATGTCACTTACTAGCGGTGGACCTGTTGTGCCGAGGATTTGGCATCGTTGTCCTCTAGTTGAGTAGCCGAGCATGTCTGATGCCAATGATCCAGTTTCTGTGGTGACATTCATGCAGAAAAAATCTGTTGGTTGATCAACGATGCTGCTGCTGTTGCTGCTGCTGATGGTGATGATAATTATAATGGTTAACTGATATCCTTCAGCCTGTATGAAGTGTATTGAGCAGTGAAAACGATAGGTTTCTGCATGTGTACAGGATCGGGAACCAGCAGCTGACGCCTACAGGAGGGAAGTGAAGCGGCATCATAGTGCAGAGCGCACTCCTCCAGTGAAAGGTTGACATCATATCTGAGCTCTAGCAGTGTGCATATTTTTCTATTCAGTCTACATTAGTTAGTTTGAATTTAAATTTAAATTATCAATTTTTGTTAAATTTTATGTTTTTTAAGTACAATATTTTTTTCAGATTTTGCTTTTGAGCTGGAAAAGTGATTCAGGAATGCAAGTTACTGTTGCTAGTCAGTATTAACATTAACGTGATCTGTTAATATATTTGCAGCTGTCGACTTTACACAAATGTCCGATGTTTATTGACTGCTAAAGCTTGGTAGCAGAACTAGCTGACTGCTAGTTATCTTGTCCAAATGCTAACTATTTAATTGTTAGCTGATATTCAGCATGGTTTGTAAATGATTGTCAGGATGTTGGGATTTGTTTTGGATTAACCAGTACCGCCATACCCTTACGTCTGTGACTGGTGACTGTACGTTCAGATGACGAGGCGGCTCATTTGAACGGCAGCGAGCTGCAGCCTGAGCGTTTGAAGGACAAGCATCGGTCACTATCTAAAGAAGCTGGTGATAAAACCGTGGCCCGATCGGTCGGCCGGGAATCAGACTTGGTGGAGAAAGTTGCATCACGGAACAGGGTTCGGCCTGGTGACGGGGACGTGATGGCTGCTGACAGAGTCTGGTCTCCACAGCAGGATGAAGCTGGTGTTGAAAAACTGCGAGTAAGGGAGGATGGGACAGCACGCCACAGCAGACACAGGACACAGCCTGAACCAGTTTCCAAGGTCAGATTCTTTGTTTGCTAAACACACGGCAGCATTTTTGAACAGGCTCATAGGTTGAAATAAACAACCAAAGTAGGTAGCATCGATTATGAGTTAGTCTTTGTTTTGTGAATAATCTTTGCTGCATGTTCTTTTGACTTTTTGCCGTGGATAGCATGTCAGTTATTTCCATCTTCATTAGTTGATTATTTCCAAATGCTTCTGTCTTCTGCCAGTTTTTTAATGATTCATAACATGTTTGCACATGCACAATGTTGATAAATGTTTTATTTTTCTGCATCATTTGCCAGTTCTTGTTTTTTCTGGTATGTTTTGCAATAGCACTCATGCCATAGAACATGAACCATAGAGCTGTGTTTTCACCTGTGTGATGTTGAATGATATTGTCAGACATTGACAGTCATATGCAGTTTCTACACTGTGAGCCACAAAAAATGTGGCACTTTACTTTTGTCAATATCTTATAGACCCACACAGTTTAGTGTCATACAGACCATTCACTGCAATGTTGGTCTGAACTGTTTTTTTTGTTCAATTTTACCAAAATGTTTGTTTGTTATTATCATTATGTATGCATATTTCATTGATATTGCACAAGGTAGTGTAGAGACGAATTTATGATGCGGTGGGATGTGTAATAATCATGCTATAGCAAATTGTCTGCAGAGTGTGCTAGTGAAAGAATTGTGAAAATCAATCAATAATTGGCGAAGATATGGATAAAAGTATAGTGCCACGTTTTTTATGACTCACCCTGTATATGATATCTTAGCCAATTACTGCAGCACTCACTGTGTTTTCTTAAGGTTCATTAATGTTTGTTGGTTTTGTAGGAATCTGGTGTCAAAGAAAAGTCTGCATCTGAAAAACGGTATGAACTTGCAGACTCAGCTTTGTGGTTGATTATTATATGTTTGGTTTGTTGTGTTCTCATTGGAATATTTATTTGATTCTGAGTTTGATTGCCTTTTGTTTTGTCTTAGCACTGGTTCACTAATGTAAGTGTAGCTATTGATAAAACTTATCGTTCTAATTAGACACGGTTTGTCTTATAGTTGGGTGACAGCGACTGCATTCTGCTTGTAAAAAAATTGCTGCAGTAATCCCCAACAGTTTTCTTTGTTTCTGTGCTAGTTAAATAGAACTGAAAGTAATAGTTTCTGTTTGCTAATGCTTGAGTGGACGCATGTACCACTGCCGACATACAGCTAGAGATAGGCGGTGTGAGTGTGACTGTAGAATAACAATATTCGATAGTAGGCTAATAATGATTCAATGCATCATGCACAGAGATCGTCAAGCAGGATTTTTGCACTAACATGCGCTGTCTTGCTAACACGAAATACTGAAGTCACAAAATTTCAGAAAAGATTTAGCATCTTCACTGTTGTTTTGTTAGTAAATAATATCAGGTGCATGTGTGAGAATATGGCCACGAACTACTGCTTGCAGTGAACAGAAATGTCTGTACAGCTACAACTTATTCCAGGACTGTTTTAGTTAGAACTGCCTGCGTTGGCTGCATTTGTGACACAATAAAGTGTCATAAATGTACTGTATGAGTTGTATGCATTTGTTTAATGTGCATTCTGTCTGCTTGTCAGGGTCAAAAAGGTGAAACGGCAGCGATGACGACCTCAAGCACTGACTAAGAACTGAACACTGGGCCAGCCAGTGGAGAAGATGTCTTCGAGTTTTTCCGTTTGACTGATAATGTGATCGTTGTATATAGATCAGTGGTCCGTGCATTGTAGCCTAATTTGTATTGCTGGCTGCTGGCTTTCATGGAAATGCTGTTCTGTGGGCTGGGAACAAAAATTGCATTGTTCGTTGTGTTATCAGGTTTAGTTGTCACGAGTCGATGTTTTGTTGGTTTTATTCGCATAGATCATTCTGTTGACTGATGTGCCATGTGCAGCATTCTTGATACACGCATACATTGCCGTTATACTCAGCGGATGACATTGTCGTGGTGTTAGGTGATTGATTTTGAGGCTGGCTTGCTAACAGCGATGATAATGGTGTGTGCGTATTTTATGTGAGACTCTTCAGTGGTGTGCTGTCGCAGTTCAAAACTGTTTCTGACCACTGAATTGTTGCAAGCTTCACCATTATACAGAAGAGTTTGATGAATAACCAGTTAACCATCATAGTGTATCATGAAGAGCTTGATCATCGCTGTATTAGCTACCTTTTGTGGTTGGGTATCTCGCATTTTTTGTGAAGAACTGATAAACTGGCGTCGTTTGAGAGAATTGTCTGTTTGACCATTAAGTGTGATAGTTTATCTTACTTACTACAAATTGCGGACGGCTGCGAAAACGGACAGGCGTCAAAGGCGAAAGGAGCTTAAAGGATGGAGAAGACAAATGGACGCCAAAGACAGGCGTCACTCTTCAGCATACGTTCGTCTACCTCGTTCATCTGTCCGTTTTCACCGTCGTATGCAACTTTTTGCGCGCGAAACGTTCAGGCTAGACCTAGGCCTATTTGACCACTCAGTAAGCGTGGTAACTTACTATTGCAGGGTGGACACAAACCTGGAATACTCAGAGATTTCTCTAAACGTGGAAAACGTGAAATTTTGTGCAACCTCAGGGGAAAACTGTAACAAAAAATATTTTTTGTTCGTTGTTTAAATATTTGTGTGAAACGGCTTTTGACTGGTAAACAGGATCATTGCGATCTCCGAGAGTAGTATATTGCTGGCGTTTGTATGAAATGACCCTTGATGGAGGCCATTGTTACAATTATTTTTTGTTGCAATAAGCTGATAACCAATGGAGAAGCAACTGGAAAAAGCCTGAAAAACTTGAGGAATTTTTTGCTACTTTGTGGCCACCTTGTATCGTGATAACTAATCGTCCAGGCTAGAGACGAAACGTTTTCAATTCAACTCATCACCTCTGCAAAGAATCGATGTGAATTTTTTCTGCACGGCGGGAATGAGGGTGGGATGTTGTAATAATTGCACGGATCACAAAACGTTTACAGTCGTCTAGCAGTCACTGTCAGCAGTGAACGTGGAATTCGTCACTAAACTATAGGCATTTGGACAAAATTGATTCAAAGGAACGTAACGGTTTCAAATAATCAAGAACCTCGGCATCATGTGTTAGACCCACATATGAGGGCCGCGATTGACAACGAAATTGTGTTTGAACTTTGACAGCAAAGACGAGGGTCAATAAAAAAATGCAGAAGAGGGGCCCGGGCTCCAGCTCAGCATGCGAGGAGCTAAGATCAGAGGCTCAAGTCATATAAATCAAGTAACCTGATTTATATAGTCACGAAAGTGAGTGAATGAGTAGTAGTACTTGTTTTAGCGTTCCACCCGACAAAGTATAGGTCATTTCGGGGACGGCCTTTCCAGGCAGAATGCACACAAACAATAACGGAACACTTAGTTTAACCTTTACAATAAACACAACAACGAACTGAACAACTACGATCAGATCAAGGTGATTTGCTTTAAGTTCATCGGCAGTAAGCAAATACTGTCGAGACTTGCTTAAGTGTTAAAATGCTGCATCCAGTTGGCCGCAGTATCATGCACGCAAAACAAATAATTTGAGCGACAGGCTTAGCAGCTTTTGTTCGCAGATTGTCTTGGTCTATCTCCAGCTATGCCGCAGTTCACCCTTGAAGTGTGCACCGCAGCCGAAAGTCGCAAAAAACACTAAAACCCCTATTTTGGGGGTTCAAGGTCATCGATGCTAAACAGTTCGTCACCAGTGCTTGTTATGATAAGCAGCATGTCTATGCCTATCTGCAACTGTTTTCGCGCTATACGCGCCAATATCGGTAGAATAACCAGTTTTTAGAGGGGTGCCCCTCTTTGACGCTTGCTTGAACCTACCTACGGAGTCGGTACGTGGACTGCTAAAATATGCGTTTAATGCTGAAAATTTCATGTGCAAGTTGTCTCGGTCTATCTAAAGCCGTTTCGTCGCAAATAACTCTTAAAATGTGCGCTGCAGCGAAAAATTCACTATAACCCCTATTTTGGAGGTTCAAGGTCATCGACGTTGATGAATCTAAAAAGCCCGTCACCGGTGCTTGTTATGATAAGCAGCATGTATGTACTTATCTGCAGCCGTTTTCACACTATACGATCCATTAGTGGCAAAATAACGTTTTTATGGGGTTACTCCTCTTTCACGCGGTCGTTCGAGGAGAACCCCTTCACCCAGGGACATGAAATTTTGTCACGATAAACTAGATTCCTTGGGGCAGCCCATAGTCAAGATTTCGTGATTCTAGGTGTCGCCGTTATGATACAGTGCCAGGGTGTGACGGACGGACGGACAGACACCTCGACGATGGCTAAGACGCGAGAAGCATTACATGCTGTCGCGCGTATAAACCATGTGAAATTCGCCTATGACCTTTGATATTCAACAATAGGCTTCTAGAGGTCATGTTTTGTTCACGCAAAATTTCATCAGTAACTGCAGCGGTGCATGAGTTAGTGTGTTACAGAGAAAATAATAACTAGGGGCCTACGACGATGCTGAAAAGTGAAAACAATAGCCTACTACCGCGTTTCCGCGGGCAGTAGTAATGTTACTGTTAAGTGTTAAATTCAGATGGAAACTGTCGAAAATTGTTAGATAATCAATCATGTCGTGTGAACTAACTTATCTTCACTGTCTCGACCTGTCTACTGCTACACGGAACTGAATATCGACGATCCCAGCAGCGTGTTTTTGTGAAGCTGAGTGCATCGTGCCGCGTACGTCCAAACTAAGACACATTTCACAGCGAAATTAAACAGTCAACGAATGAAAAATATTGCAGTTCTGTGCTGTGCAGCTGTTAATTATACTGAACTTTGCTTGTTTTACGCGCAGCTAATTAAATACAAAATTGATGTTTACAGTAGGCCTAACCATGTCAGTCGTCGTTGATGCCGGTGCCCGAGTGCAGCGATCGTGATGAAGCGATGACACGCTAAGTGAGTCATTTCCAGTCGACCTGTCATAATAATTACACTCAGCTGCTTTCATTGATTGATTCGGGCAGATGCGCGCCAATGCTGCGATGTCTGGCGTTGCACCTGGTTATATTTCTCGGCCTAAACATAATGCAAAATGTTATTTTAAAACATTTTAGGAGAAACGCACACGGTCTGAGGTTTGCAGTCTTTGCAGATCTGCAGATATCTGCAATTTAGCTTTAGGCACTATATAGCTTACATATTAACGACCGCAAAGTTATAGCTTTCTGCGGATTTCAGACTGTGCTGCTGTATAGTCGTCTATATGCTGAAGTTTTATGTAGGCCTACACATCACCGTCAATAAATGAACGATATTTTTAATTGTAATTGTAATCGCGTAGGTTTGTCGCCTGCCAATCAATCAACTGCATTTGCGCAGGTGCCTGACACTGGACCAAGCTTTGGTGCCTCTGACGGTGAAACAAAAACATGTTACCAGAATGTAGTAGCACTAAAAATGACGCCATCGTACAGGCCTACACAAGCCACGGAATGCCTTCAGCCATGGACTCCTCCTACTAATCTAGACAATAGGATAACAGACGAGACGTACAAACGGAACATTAAAAAACTCGCGAATATGAATTATTGTTGTTAGAGCTCGTATAAAACTTATAATTTTTATTAGTTAACTTTTCAAAAATTAACAAGTAATTAATCGTTAATATCCGTTAAAATTGAGCATTGATCATTGTTAAAATACGCATGTTATCGTGTAGAAAGGTTGTCATTAAAACATTTTAAACGGGTTTCGGATCATTTCTTTAGCCTCGGATCTGTAATATAACTGTACATACAGCACAAAATACAAATTATTCTAATGTCCATTCGCCGCATTAAATATATTTTTTTTCAGATTTTGCATAAAAGTCGAGTGTGAAAATTTTGTAGAAATGGAGATGGCCTAATGATAATGGGACCAAACCGTTTGCATTTTGGTGGCAGTCCGGTTTATGATATGGATCGAGGGTGCCCGAATCACTTGTCGATCACACCACGCCAAAATATTTTTAGCATAGGCTAGGCATAGGCTAGGCCAACTTCTCAAAATGGCATTTAGGCTACTTCAAAGTCTAGTTTATACCAAGTAGCATCGTCCTATACAAGCTGATCGAGTGATCGATCGCTGTCACATGCGTTATTTCTGCGCGTACCCTGTAGTGGTATTCGTTTTGTCAACTACACCAATCCCGGGATTGAGAAATTTGTAATTCCGGGATCCCGTTTGAGATTAAGCTTGCATATTGGTCGTTATTTTCATATCTACAATAAACTTATTTCATGCATAAGATGTGGTGGACTCGTACGGAAAGTTTGTCGGAACGGTATATAGGGAGTGACTGTGACTATCAAAATACAAATTAGGCCTACAGTGCACAGCAAAAAGTAACTATACTTTAACGTGCATAAAATATTTTATTTATGGGACCTCTAGAATTGTTACTTATATCATCTAACGCTCAAAAAACTGCGATTTTAATGAATAATTTTTGTAATAAGGAAATCCCGAGATTGGGATTCCGGGACTGGCGAAAACGGCCGGGATCCCGGGATTCGCGAAATCCCTACTCTCATCGTTTGACTCCTGTAACTGAGTATTGTCGGGAGTGCCAGTTAACCAACTCAGCCTGGTTGGGTTGCAGATAGGTACAGACATGCTGCTTATCATAACAAGCACTGGTGACGATTTTTTTTAGCGGTGCCAACATCGATGACCTTGAGTGACCATGAACCCAAAAATAGATTTTTAATGTGTTTTTTTTAATTTTCAGCTGCGATTCAAAAATGAATTGAAACGAAATGGTTGGAAATAAATCAAGACAACTTGCGAACAGTAACTACTAAGGCTGTCGCGCGTCTCATGAGCTTTTCTCAAATCACTTGTTTCCTGTGACACGACACTGCACTGTCACTTGCAGACCGAATCTTTCCCGTCGCAGCCGCTCGGTGGTGGAACGCAGCACCTCTTATACATTTCGGCGTGAACTAAAAGCATTGCTGTTTCGTCGATCTTCCGTCGTTCTTGTTACTGACAAGGTCGACGGCACTTGACATTCCGACATTCCGAACAATGTTAAAATTTTGTTTCCTTTTTATTTTTAGTTTGTGGCATGTTTCGGAGTTTCGCGTTCCCTACCGCCGCGTGCAATTACATTACGTTAAATCTCATGACGCTGATAGGCTCTAGTGGAATAATGGTGATGATTGGCTACCATACAATCAGTCTGGCTGCAGTCTGGCTGGCGTCTGCATCGATTACTCGACCAGTTGCGTTCGTGCTTCGGTCACCATAGGCCTACAGTTTTTCTCTCGTACCTTGCTGGACATTCTTCTGCCGCGCGCTAATTCGACGTCGCCATCCGCCGAAAGCAACAGAAAGCAGCAGAAACATTGTGCATGACGTACTTGGCTGACTCACTCGGTTGACGATATTCACTAGACAAACGATACGTTCTATAGAAATTCGAATCACGTTGCTTGTTACATCTGAAAGAACTAAAGGTTTGCAATTCGCAACCGATACTGTACTTAGCAGACTTTTACTTGGATGAAAAAAAATCTGGTCAAATCAAATACTGTAGTCGTACAATATAACTAAGCAAAAATCTGTCCGTCAAAGTGTACGGATAATTCGCTCAAACTATATTGTAATACGAATGTTAATTAGCTACAGTTTCGCCAACGTCAGTAACTGTTGCACTTACGACAAAAAATTTGGCGGCTTTTGGTTCCTTTATTAAATTTCTCCCATTACGTTACAGACAGGTTTAGTGGTTCGTGGCTGGCGGCGAAGCAAAGAGACATTTTGAGAGACAAATCGGCGAGAACATTTCGCTCAATTCATCGCGACGGTGATGGGCTGCGTCGGCAGCACGGAAGACAGGTCGGCGGCGAGCAGGTCGAAACAGATCGAGAAAGAACTTCGAGCTGACGGGGAGAGAGCCGCCAGGGAAGTCAAACTTCTGCTGCTCGGTATGACGTTTAACGACCATTTTTTAGCATAGGCGGATTTAGGGGAGTTGAAAGGTGCCATTCGCCCAAAATGCCAAACGTCGTCCTTTGGTTTCTTTGCATATTCAGTGCATCATGAATTTGTGCAGTGAAATTAATGATACGTGTACCCGCTACATGCATTTTAGGTGGTTTTTATGTTCGAAAAAGCGTTTGCTTTCGCGAGGCTGTTTCAAGCATCGTCGCCAAGTTTTATGTAAGCATGAACCGTGAATCATAAACCGTTGAACACAGCTCGATAAAATTTTGCATGAACACATACCTTGACAACCGCCAGAATATCAAGGTCATACATCAAAGATCAAGGTCACATGGGTTTTTGTGTGCATAATACTGTGGTTACTCGCGGGCAGTACTCAAGCTTGTGCAATGATCTTGTTTTTTTGTTATTTGTGTTTATTTATTACATTATTTTCGTACTAATTTTACGCTGTATACACTGTGTCCAATGAAAAACTAACTAATCCCTAGACATCGGGCAATAAAAATAATAAATCTAAATGAATCTGAACAAAGTTTCGTACACTTAATTCCCTTTAGTTGGAGTTACGCAAGTGTACAGTAACAGAGCGGTTTACTTGTGTAACGTCATATTGGTAACGGAGATCTTTTGTTATCGATATTCAACAATTAATAATTTCGCTAGGAAATAATATTTTTCAATGAAATTTGGCAGTCATTTTAGGAATTTATTGGCGATTAAGTGTACGAAACTTTATTCAGATTCATCCAGATTTGACATTTGCATTGCACGCTCTCTAGGGGATTAGTTTTTTTACCGGACACAGCGTATATTAAATCTTTGGCCAAAATGAAAGGAAGATATTTACTGCTATTTAAACATTCGGACAATTATGACCTTTATCTCTAGGCGACATTGACGTTTGCCGTCAAAAAGTCAAAAATATAATGCAACTAAGCTATTTCTGTATATAGGATATATCGCGACGTGACCACGTGATTATTAATTCTGGTTTTACAGGTGGAGGAGAATGTGGAAAAAGTACCATCGTAAAGCAAATGAAGTATGTAAACTTAGTGTTCACTTTTCTATCCAATTTAGCGGCATTAGCATGACGAAACTGCAAACATTAGTATAGATAAAAAGGAAAAATTGTATGTCTAGCTGGGTGAAAAAAAACGCAAAGGGAACGCGCGACAGCGGGCGGGGCATGTATGAACCAACAGCGGTAAAATGACGACTTTTTGAGGGTACCCGTATTTGATGCCTTCGTGCGCAAACCTCCTTGAACCTAAAGAGCTGAGACTTGGACCGTTGAGATTTACCTTTAATGCTGAAAAATTTATGTGCAGGTTTTCCTGGTTTATTCTGTGTGATTTCGGCGCAATTCGTTTTTCAAATGTGTCTCGCAGCCCAGTAAGTAAGTAAGTAAGTAAATTAATTTAAATTTAATTTAATTTATAAAGCGCACGATGTCAGCGAGAAATTCACTGAATCTGAGGCGCTGAGGTAAGGAGTGAGGCGGGCCACTAGACATGGCTAGACGTTGAAAAATAGAATGTTTTGAGTTTACGACGGAAGGAAGCTATTGAACAGCTATTGCGGATATCAAAGGAAGAGAATTCCAAATAGTAGGGGCAGCTACAGAAAAACTTCTAGAGCCAAAACATGTACGGACACGAGGCACAGACAACAGATTAGTGTCAGATGAACGCAATGTAGGAGATGGAATGTAACGTTCAAGAA
>Ga0209367_1009370_pt1 | contig 13295 bp, 8 predicted proteins | sample WorMetLIZISLAND2_FD_187412 | JGI IMG/M metagenome (GOLD analysis project Ga0209367, IMG submission 187412) | Marine gutless worms symbiont microbial communities from Max Planck institute for Marine Microbiology, Germany - Olavius geniculatus... ... | reverse complement strand
GAAGATTATATTTCGGCCCCTAACGGGTGCTGCGCCCCCAAATTTTTACACGCGCTAGAGAATGACCAAGTCTTACTAGCGCACCCCCCACCTGGGACAGGGGCCCCCCTTACAACTTTTTCAAAGGGGGTCAAAAATTGGCTTATAATGGAATAAATGAGCCATTATAACTTCGGAGTTAGGGGGTGTAGCCCTACGAAACTTTGGCACTTGTCGTGTCTCTAGGTGGGGGTGTTAACGCAAGTAGAACTTTTTGGGGCACCGCCCCCCTTAAAATTTGGGAGGGCAAAAAACGTGCAAAAAATTCATTTACGACAACTTTCGAGTTTGAGCGAAAATATCTCTGGAACCGATGAAGATAGCGACAATATGTAAACCGCGTTGACGAAGACGATCTTTTGGCGTTGAACAAAAAAAATTTTGTGAAATTCGGTCCACTATGAACAAAGTTATAAGCGCTCATGTTGACCTACCCTAAGTCGACAATGCGCGTTCGGCGTATACCAATGCATTTGAGTTCGGGCCACGTGACTTTGATGCCGGGGAACTTTTACCCACCCCTAATTTCCCCCAATCGGACTTAGGGCGCCGGGTGGACTCACGTTGGGCTTTGCCCCAAATTTCTAGTTCTCTTTTTTTTACTTATTTTAGTCCTAGAGTTTATTTTATTTATTTATTTTTATTTGTCTTCAATGGCAGGCTCGAGGCCCATGAACACACAAAACACGTACACAAACACAAAGACTAAAAAAAGACTAAAACAAACTACTTCTCCAACATTCAAAAAGTGGGGAGTTAAAAAACAAATCCGACGATAAAACAGCCTTGACAAGCGAATTGTCACTAATCTGCAATGATCGCCATAGTGAGTAAATCAATTTCCGCTTATTTTCTGGTAATGATGAAACACTGTTTAAAACAAAAAGTTTAGAAGCACTACACTATCGTGGATCCTGTAATAGTTGTCGAAACGCATCATTATATGCAACGCGTAGCTTGTTTAAAGAATATTGATACATTGAACACCACCGCTGACAGCCATACATTGGAGTGCAATATGCTCTGAACAACATAAGTTTTGTGTTCAACGAAGCAGACGAAAACTTTCGTATAATCATGTTTGCTCTAACATATAAAGATCTAGTTTGTTTATAGTGCTGTTTATAGTGCTGTCGTTGGGTTGGCGAAATAGATTTACAAAATTACATTTGCAGTCACAACGCCGTTTGTTGACTAAGTTTGTACAAATAATTAAGTAAGTGAACGTAAGTAGAACGTAAATAGTAAGTAGAACGTAAATTTTATAAGCGCATAACGTAACCTCAAATGTATGTTGCATATATAATACCATGGCTGGAAAAAAAGAGTCCACAGTTGGTTCCCGAATAACTATTAACAAATTCAAAAGTTTTTAAAAACAATTTTTGGCAAACGTAAAAAAAGGTTGTGAATTTGTATAGTGCATCATCGCGAGCATGCGCAAGCTTTGTGCGCTTTCGTCACTAACCAGAGCCACCTGCCGCACGGCCACCGTGTGCAGCCTGCAGACACAGGCTGGCGCAGCGGCCGGCTAGGCAACCCCAGTCAGCTGTACCATGGTCCCCACCTTCCGTAACCCATAAATGAGTTACTACTCATTTTACCGTCCCACGGAGGGTAGAAGGCTGAGTCGACCTAGCTGGCAAGCTTCGCACGGAGATGGTTTACCTGCCCGCAGGCAGTCACCCATCGCAGTACTAACCGGGCCCGGCGTAGAGTCACTATACGTTTCCGCCGAAACGCGCTACCAACTACGCCACGTAATTTCGATGATAAGTTTTATTAAAACATCTAGATCTAATCGAGTATTTAAACAACTGAACGCCATATGCGAGACAACAAAAATTGCAATAAATGAGAAGAAAATGTCACAATAAACGTATGTCATGTACAATCTATAGTTCATTATCTCGGTACGTTCCTCGCTAATAGATCGATCTAAAAGACCACCATTGTGGTACGACATTACACAAAACATCACATATTCACAGCTATTCACAAATATGTTCAGTCTTACGGCTCGCTCAATCGCTATAATTTGGACTTTACTATAAGCGGTGTGGTATAGCACCAATTTGATGTCCTCAAAGAGTGGTTTGCAATAATATTATTAAGAAATAACTGGCAGCCTAATGCACATTGTCCGACCTGAAGGTCTGTTAGCGAACCTTAATTTACATTTTATTGCTGCTCTGGACCCCTCAAATATGACGTCACAGACTTCTGACCCCCTCCTTGCAGTCCGTAGTGTAGCCTACAGATCTATATAGCCTAAGTTTCAAGCACAACGCAAATTTTTTGTATGATGTGACACATTTGGTGGGGCACACTGGTTGTGGTAGGCTTACATCATTCTCTGTCGCTTGCGTCATCCGTGCTTTACCATGGAGTCCTGTATAGTGTACTAGTGCTATTATCCACGACTCCCTGGCCACGCCTTGCCGCAGATGTGACGTGCGTGACGTCACGAAACCTTTTACCCCTTCCCCCAGCGTCACGCATCGTCACAATGGGGGCGCTGAACTTGCAGAACTGGATTTTGACAGACCAAATTTATAAATGGACCTGCATGATGACGGGCCAGGAAAGTGAGAGGCCAACCAAATCGCAAGGCCAACAACTGTTTTCGTCACGTCTGCAACCGACTCGGGTGAAAGTTCGAAATGTCGACTCACGTGACGGGCATCGAACTTTGTGCAGGACCGCGCTTGCTCGATGATCGTGCCCGTCAGACTGTTAGGTGACATTAAATGAAGGATACCAATTCAACTATGGAAAGTAGGCATACGTTTTTTTAGAATACAGAAATCCCGCGGATTTGCGTACGCGCATGACAACCAACTGTATAAGCAAGTGAAAAGGAAAGGAAACGTTTTGTATCTGAAGTGTTGTGTGGAAGTTTGTGACGGTTCTAATCAACTCATTTTCTCTGGGTTTGTGAGATCACACGTAAATCTCATCCAAGTTAATCCGTAATTGTTCGGTAAATGACAAAATCGTACAAATTTATTCATCCGAGAAAACAGTGAAAAAATAGACCCAAATTCTCCCACCTATCCCTCACCCCAATTCTCTGGGAAAATCAAAACAGCAGTGTCATTAACATTTAAAATGTTTTAAAAATCAAACAAAGGTGTCGGCCCGGTGCCGGCATTGTATGCAGCCATCCAAATAGCTGTATGTAGGCTAAAACACACGCGCTGCATTGTGCAACCCTTTTAAGTTAAAATTGGAACAATGGTTACTCCGGCTCTGGGGAATGCTGACACCAATTTTGGTTTTTCTATTTGGCTTTTTTCAAGTCAGGAACCTGTACGGAACAGACACACAGACAAAAAATCACAGACTGACGAACAGGTAAGACGCGACCTGCAATGCGGCCTATCAGGCCGGTTGCAGGACATAATGAAGACAATTCTACATAGCAGAGGACAAGCCGTTTGCAGCTAGTAGTCAGTCAATGATCGAGCAAGTCATTCGACAACGGTGGCGTAGCCAGGATTTCGTAGGCGAGCAAGGCGCGCCTATTGGTCATTGGTTGACGCGTACGTGCGCGTAGTCACGTAGTCACCGACAACGTTAGACGGTGCCTACTGCTTGCTCCTTGGTCAGTTTGTCAATAACTAAACCACGTCAGTTCAGTTCAGTTCAGTTACGTCGCTCTGTGCGTGCCTTTACGGGAAAAATATAAAGTCCAGAGAGAGAGACTGTACCAATTTTAGCCGCCCCGTTTCGCTAGTAGAGTCCGTTCAGCCGGTTTGGACAATACACTTAGCGGACCGATACACAGACAGACGGACGGACCACGCTATGGGCGCAAACTGTGTAGCAATAGGCTGTGTGGCAGTGGCTAAAGCGACGCTGTCTAAAATAAACATCACTGCGCTACTAGTTTAGAAGTTAAAGGATTATTATCACAACAATTTTTACGCGCGAAAGCAGCTACTACATTCAGCGCGTCTCAGCCATCGCAATTCTGTCCGTCCGTCCGTCACATGGGTGGATCAGTCAAAAACGGTGCAAGCTAGGATCACCGAGGGCGCTAAATGAAAGAGGGGCGAGAAAAAATTGCGATTTTTAGCCAATAAGTCGCTGTATCTCAATAACAGTGCGAGATACAGCCTAGGTTACTATTAATTACTAATAGGAAGTCGTACACTGGCTCTCGATTGCCACCGAATTCAATGACCTTGGATGATCTTGAACGCTAAAATAGGGGGTTTCCGTGGATTTTTTAAGCGATTTTGGGATGCGAGACACATTTCAAGAGCGAATTGCGCCGAAATCATTAAAGATAGAGAAGAACAAGCTGCATGTGAAATTTTCAGCATTCGACGATTTAAGTCTCGATTTTCAAGGTTCAAGAAAACCTGCGCACGAGGACATCAAAAACCAGTATCCTCGTAAAAGTCGTTAGTTTATTACTGTTGGCCAGTCTTTCGTGAAAACGGCTGCAGATAGGCATGGGCATGTTGCCTATCAAAACAAGCATTAGTGACAAGCTTTTCAGTCGTATCAACATCGGTAACTTTGAGAGACTCTAAACTTCCAAAATAAGAGGTTTTTTATTGATTTTTGCGATCTTCGGCTGTAGCGCACAAGAATGAACTGCGAAAAAATGGCTGAAGAGAGACTGACAGTTTGCGAACAGGAACTGCTATAGGCTTTCGCACATCTCGTGAGCATTAGCTCAAATTTCTTGTTATTTTTCGAATGACCTACTGGTTTAGGGCATTGTTTTTCGTACTTTTCACTGTTCAACAAATCACTGATTGTGATAAAGCTATAACGACATAGTTGTATATGGGGAGGAAAGTAACTAGCTAGCAAATCGTTCGGTGTACGGTGGACCGGCTGGGACTAGAATGAAGTTGCTGCTGCTGATGACGACACTGACAGCGTTCCAGGTCACATTGAACGACGTCAGCTACGTCATACATCGCCAGACGACGAAGCACGTCCACCAGACTGTTGACTTGAGACGTCGTCGAGCTGCTCGAAGCTTCATCCAATGCTGATGTAGACACGAGCACTTGCCATAAGTCCAACACGCACGACACAGGACTCGGCTGACCGGCGAAATACGACAGGTGTCTACAAGCCACACACAGAATAGACGGCATACATTAAAAACAGGCAAAAACGTCGGTCTAGTAACGACAATATGCGGCCGTCACGTCTGTTTGGCTTTAAATTCCGCAACCCTAAAGACGCGTACAGAGCGACGTAACAAAACTGAAATGAATTGAACTGAACTGAACTGACACGGTATAGTTTTTGATGAACTGACCGATGGGCAAGCAGTAATGCATTATATCCCGTTTACACGATAAAGCAAACACGAAGGAAAATCAGGAAGCACACATCAAGCAAACATCAAGCAAACTTAGAACACACGTCGTGCTCAACTGTGACAAAACTGAAGGAATCTGGATCGGCTCCAAAGCAGCCATCAACAAGTTGAAGCCGGAAGATCGCTCGCTGACTGTCAACAACGACACGACATGTCGTACGTGAACTCGGTGTTCATTTTGATACCGAGTCGTCGATGAAGCAGCACATTGCGAAAGTCGCGACCGCTTGCTTTTACCATATCCGTCATCTACGTCAAATACGTCGTCGCGCCGGACAGGCGGTCAGCGCGCGTCTTGTGCTGACTATGATTACGTCACGTCTTGACTGCTGCAACTCGGTGCCAGCGGGTCTGTGCCAGCACTGTCTACACTTGAACCACTACATTAAATCTAGAATAGCGCAGCACACCTCATCTTTAACTTGCGTCATCATGATCACATCTCGCCATCTCTGATACAACTGCACTGGTTACCAGTGCGAGCTCGTATATGTAAGGTAACTTCTTTGAGAATTATAAGCGGTTTCTGTAGAATTTTCCCCGATTTTATTACAGCGATATTAACCGAACAGAGCTCAGGAAGTGAAGTGCGTCAATCGACTGTCAAAAAGCCTAGTAGCCTAGAACTGACGTCAAGAAGCGTGGATTTCTCGGGCCCAACTGAACTTAGGTCATAGCGATTTCCGGGCTACAGGCTGTAGCCCCAGAAATGTAAACAGACTCTTAGGCTCCACCTCCAGGCCAACACAAGACTCAGAGGAAGCCTTTTGAGGAGCTACGACGATACCGTTCGTAACTTTCGCCTACTGCTACTTAATATTCAGTTTCTTCCGCAGGCTACCACTCAGGAACTAAGTTTAGTTATGACCTTTACCTTAAAAAAGCTCAGACAACTAGGGAAAGTCCAATGTTTATATTTCTTATAAGTAGCTGACGTCCCAACAGGACGCCTCGCTATACCAAACATCCAGCAGCAAACGACCTTTGAGAATACTTTTCCTACAATACCAGCAACCGATTAGCTATTCGTTAAATTAGCTTCCCTCCATATACAATATAAACTTTGCTGTTTAATGTACGGCGTTAACAACAACCGTTGCCCGTCATACATCTCTGACGTTGTACAATCGACCAAAACAGCGTCTACGTTCAGCTGACACAACTAACTACAGTGTATTTTATTAACTTTGAACTTTGTAATGCACTCACGGTCTTTCGACGTGTAATGAGGACACTAGAAAATGTTTAATATGATATGATATATATGACAATATGATATAATAAATAAGCTTACGTTTGCTTCATGTTTGCTTCATCGTGTAAACGGGGTATTACAGTAGGCACCGTCTAACGGCGTCGTACGTGATTACGCGCACGTGCATGCGTCAATAAATGGCTCGCCCATTGGTCAGTTCGTCAAAAATTAAACCGTGTCAGTTCAGTTTAGTTCAGTTATACCCTACCTGACCGTCGACCTTTTGAACCAAAAATTATCACACCACTACTTCTGTCAAGTTTTGGTTTTTATGTGCTTTTGAGTTCCAATTTATAGCGCGTACGGAACAGACTGACATGCAGACGGACGGGCAAGATCTGCACTGCGGCCAGTTTAGACGGCTGAGCTCTGAAAGCTATTTTTCTTTCTCTTTTGAAATGAAAAACCCTCGATCTACTATCTGATCATAGTCATCTCAATTCGCGTTCCTCTTTCGTCATTTCGTTCTCAGATCACACCACATCGTGCCACAGATCAGACAATAAACTGACACGCAGTCATTATTATGACTCGCATTTGTCTGAAAGTGTTGCCGCCGATAACTTACTGATAAAATTGTCGTGACTTACCTGCAGTCAAAGCCAAGGTGAATCGCCAGCGTCGACCAATCAGCGCTCGCCTGTCGACCACGTGACTGTGGCCCTAGCAACGAAGTCAACTGCCGTCGCGCGCTCTCTGGCAATCTATCAAACAAAATTTCGTTGTTAAGGTGTGTACAGAGCGACGTAACTGAACTGAACTGATGCAGTTTAGTTTTTGACGAACTGACCAAAAAGCAAGCAAGGCGAGCCCACTGGTCATAAGTTGACGCGTACGTAGGCCCTAAGTGTAGCCATGTAGGCCACCGATGCCGTTAGACGGTGTTTCCTGCTTGCCATTGGTCAGTTCGTCAAAAACTAAACCATGCCAGTTCAGTTCAGTTCAGTTACGTCGCTCTGTACGTGCCTTTAATCTGCAGCTGGTACGCCGTGAAAAATAAAGCGGAAACTATCCAATGTATACTCGAAAATTTGTGAATGGATTTTGATGAAATTTTTGCAACGGTCACAGGTTCTGGTCCGACGAATGATCGAATAGATTCTACTCGAAATTCGAATCAAAACTTGGACGCAGAAATTTTTAAAGAAACGCAATCCAGTGGTGTGCTTATGTATAACAGTTAAATTATCTACGGTGCCGGTGTTATAGAAAGCATAACGGGCGACTGTAGAAGCCTAACAAAGAGGTGTCTATATACACTGTATCTCAAAAGAACATCCCGAACATTTTCGATTGTAACTTGAAAAAGAATTATCAGATTTTAATAATTTTTGATAAGAATATTTCTGAGGCAGCTGGCCATCAATTCATTATATGTAGTTTCCCACCTTACCCATCGTATGTTTCTGCACTACCTGGGGAAATCAGAACTAACGAATTATTGCATTTGTACCTAAAGTGGTATTACTACTTAATGTAAATAACGCACAAAAACACACTTTGTTTACATTTTTGACATTTTGGTCGACACTTTATCCAATTGTTTCGTTTTTTAGCTGCCTGCAATAAAATTGGTAGAAATGTTGGCCAATTTTGCGATCACAAACATGGAGACGATTTCTCTATTCACTGACAGCAGTATCGATAATGTTATGCTCCAGACTCATCCAGACTTCACCAGACGCTTCATAAATTCACAAACATTCCTTAACGTCATATGGTTGACACACTGCTGCACGACAGTCAAATTTTGTACTCGACTAGCTCTTAGGGGCCACAGATCAGGACACACAAAATTTATCGGCGTCTTTATCATTTCAACGCATATTTTGCTTGGTCTGATTTCCACAGGTAGTGCAGAAGCAGACATTGGATGAGGTGGAAAATTAAACAGTCACTTAATAGCCAGTTGTTTCAGAAATATGTCTGCCAAAAATTATTGAAATCTGATAATCAAGCTTCAAGTTACGGTCAATAATGTTGGGGATGTTTTTTTCACGTTTTTTGCATATTTCAACGCATATTTCGCTTGGTTTTCTTTCCCGGGGTAATGCAGAAGCAGACCTTGGATGAGATGTAAAACCGAATGGCCATTTAATGGCAAGTTGTGTCAGAAATATTCACACCAAAAATTATAAGAATCAGATAATTTTTGTTCAAGTTAGAATCGAAAATGTCCGGGATGTTTTTTTGAGACACAGTGTAGTTACTTGTATGGAGCCAGATGTCGCTGAGGTACCGCTGAGACATGCTGCTGGCGTTCGCTTGGAGACAGTGGTCTGACTACTGCAACACTCTGTACATGCCATCACAAACCAATCAGTTTCTAGTTTTTCGTGATAAAATTTCATTCCGCAGAGGGAGGAAGTTTTCCTCGAACGGAGACGTCAAACAGAAGTAACCTATAAAAAGTCGTTATTTTACCGCTAATGGCTCGTCTATCGTACAAACGGTTGCAGATATGCACATACGTGCTGCTTATAAGCACTACTGGTGGGCTTTTCACAACAACCTTGAATCCCCAAAATAAGGGCTTTCAGTATTTTTGCGACTTTTAGCTAAAACCCATTTCAAAAGTGAACTGCGACAAAAAAAACGAAACGGATAGAGACGGATCAAGACAGCCTGCAAACAGAAACTGCTATAGGCTGTCGCGCATCTAGTGAGTATTAGCTCAGATTTCTTGTTTTTCTTCATGACAGTAAATCAATTCTGCAAAACAAATAAGATTATTTGAGTCATCTAGCACGTGATCAGACCTGAGGGCTGTGCAGGGGTGCGCTGACGTCATAGATTAGCGTGATAATCTGTCGGTTGTCTGGCAACAGCGTCTGAGACACAATGACGTCACATGACAGTTGGGCGGACCAAGGCTCGAGGTGTTCCAGTGTAAACGAACAGTGCAGACCGCTCTGACTGCCGTTCCAGATGTGCCGGAACGGGATCTCCTGCATATGCCATAATACAGCAGATACTCTAATACTACAGTATACGTGAATTCAGGTTTCGTGGAAGAAAAAGTTAAGAATCCGAGGCCATGTTCACAAAACATCTTACGACAATTTTACGACAAAAATCTTACGATCAATTTTTAGGTGTCTTATGACATTCCAACTTATACGATTCCAACATCATCCAACAAGAAAAACTTCTTTGTATCGATTTATAAGACCTTTAATTTTCGTTGTCGTAGGCCCTATAGAACATTTTACTTTATTAGGTAAATAGCTAATGCGTATTAAAAAACGCATTTATCTCTACTATTCGATAGTAGCCAATCGCTACCATGCACTGTCTAGACAGAGCGTGCCACGGCCAAGAAATGCTTCAAATACTTCACCTCTCCCCCCTCGTACAGCTTTCAACAGGCTTACTGTCTCTAAAAACTAGCAAATATTAATAAACAATAAAAAATAAAACAAATTCAAAACATGCAATAAATAAAAAAAATCTAAACAAATAAAAAATAAATCAGCACCTGTATTAACACCATGTGCTCGAAATTGTGTAGTCAGAATATTAAAAATTTCTAAATTAAAACATTACAAATTTAACTCTAAACAACCGCTTTTACTTACTGACTAGTCAGCAGCTCGTAGACGACCATAGTTACCATGACAACAAAACGCCTTCGTGAAAAAAGTTACGATCATTAAAGATAAATTCTGTGAATTCCTTTACGACATGTCGTAAGATAATCTTATGACATCTTAAATACTGAGTTATGATATGTCTTACGACATATTTTACGACAATGTTTGTGAATCAGGCTCCCGATTAACTTTTTTCTTTTCTGGTAAATAATCGCAATTGTTGGTTCTTAAAAAATTGCAGTAAACTTGAAGTTAGATTCCAGTTCGTGCTTGCAATTATCTTGGTATTTATTGTAAGAGATTATAGTCTTAATTCAATACGTCTCAACGAAACTAACTTACTTATAGTAATTACTAATTACGTCATCGATCACACCAGAAAGCAGCACAAATTAGCTGTACAATACGCCTAAATGCTGATCAAATGGCTGAGTGTGAAAATCGATTCTATTGACATGAGTGCAATGTTTCATAGCAGCATACCTACCTCTACGAATTATTCGTTGTTTAGTTGGTGTGACTAAATACAGGAATATCGTGTTTGCTATTTGGTTTGTCACACTCAGCGGTCTCATTGCTAGTGAGTTAGACTGTTTCTTAGACTGTATGCTGCTTTGTAGCTGTTTTATACATCATTATTCACCACAACAAATGGTAGCGATTACGACCCATTTAAAATACGAACAAACAGAAAAAAAAAGAAAAAAAACACATATCAATAAACTAACAAATACCGAGTGATCAAACGTCCATTTCTAATTGACCAACATAAATTTATAACAAGGTTTTTCTATCAGAACACTATAGGCAGCATAAAGTTAAACATACACTGTGCATGCCTAATTACTCTGATATTGTTCGTTTAAAATAATTTCATAAAGAATCTGTCTACGACAAAGTCTAAACCTTTGAGGTCAGATTTTCTTAACGGGATACTTCCAGTTCGATACCACAAATTAACATCGGTATACATTTGCTATTAATTAACTGCAGTATGACCTCTTCAAAAGATATTCTACCAATTCTACCAAAAACAGCATTTGTACAACGACAAAAACTTCCTTTGGCATAATGCAAATTACACTTAAATACACGTGAAGGCATAATAAACACGCCTAGATACTGCGTTTCTTTTAACCACAAAATATGATTACCTGTTTTGCTAAGTAGTACTAACCGCAGTTGCACAAAGTATATCGCAACGCGGACCAATACGAATGCAGCATGACTTTTTACAGTTAATTACATATAAAAAAACTGCAAACAATTTATTTAATGTTGTATAAACGATGATGTAAAACTGCAAAAATCAAAAAGTGTTAAGCACGAAGTAATGTATTAGCTTAGACATTTAATATGTCCTCAGTGGCCAGATAAAAATGTCTAAATTAATGCATTAGGTTCGTGCTTATACTTTTTGATTTTTGCTGGATCCACCAGATCTGCAGTGACACGAGTGTTACAGCGACGGAGGTCCTGGAGCTAGTGTTGGATAAACCGTTCTGGCGAACAATCACAACGGCGAGACGCTTTGGCTGATCGCTTCGCGTTTGATGATGATGTTGATGTATACCACAATTATATTGTGGATAGAGTTTGTCAATATTTCGTTTACAAACGTGTGAAGTGGCCTATCTATTGCTGTGTGTACCTGGCAGGTGGTGGTCTGTTTGAGCCTCCAGCCGTAGCTGATGTGATCAACTGAGAGCGACAGATTTCCGCCGTTGAACTGGAACAGAATCTGCTTTGAACAGTCGATGAGAATTCCTCCGAGTTGTCGCTCCACGTCCACTACTCCCTGCAACGTCACATCAGCCAGCTAAAATGCTGTAAAAGGTTAAAGGTGGTAATATAGCTCTTTATGGCATAGATGTTAAAAACATTCATTTGCAAATAAAAAACATAAAACATGTTTTTATACTTTTATCAAAACACATTATAAAAACATTATAAAAAATATTAAACTGCAGATGTTTCCAATCGATACTTTTTACTTTGGGCACTTTTTATTTTATGTAAGGGTGATTATGGTACATACTCAATTATGAACTAAACAATCAAATGTCAGTACAAATACCAAGTATACTAGTCACGTTAACAGTTTTTAACACATCTGTAGCAATTTATTCTAACGATTTAACAAAGACAAAAAACATTACATTCAAAAGCATAAAAACATTTTCAAAATATATAAAAAAACATAATAAAAATTTTTTTTAAAAACATTGGAAAAAAATATTAAAAAAAACATAAAACATGTTTTTATACTTTTACAAAAAAACATTTAAAATGTTTCTTACATCTGTGCTTTATGGAAACAGTGGCGTATTTAAGAGGGGTCACAGTGCGATGCACCCCCTTTGGTTTGACCATAAAAATTTTTTTATAGGCGACTTTATATGAAAAGATGCGTTTTTTGCCATTTTCCAGCATGTATTGCAAAATTCAACAATGTTTGATGGTCTTTTTTCATACCGATACAATATGCGATAAAAATCGCCATGTGAGATTGCATCTGATATGACGCCGGCGTCGCCGAACCCTTTTGAAAACCAGCTGCAAGCCGTATAGGCTTATAATATTTTGCGACGGCCGGGTTTAGTGTCCATGCGTGAGTGACACGGCACTATGCATGTACATGTATATGAAACCAACAGCAAGACAGTCGGCGGCTGGCTGGCGCACGCCATGGGCGGTGGTTAATTAATATTTTAAAATGTCAGAATTCAGCTCAATCCAAGATGAACCCGCCCACAACTTGCATAGGCTACAAATGAGATATAAGCCTATCCAAATGAGATATCAGGCCTATTATTGCACGTAACGCGACTACGGCAGTGCTCTTAAGATGCGTTCCTTTGCCCTGGTGACTGTGACACGCCCTATTCTCAGATAACACAAGCTGCAGCGGCATCGTACCGTGCCAGAGATCATAGATCCTATGTGCGACGTTATCAGAACTCATCAGTATGAGAATCCCAGGAACCAAACTCCGTATGCCAGTGTCATGATATCATAATGTCATTAAGCGACGAAGTGCTCTATTTCACTAAAG
>Ga0209367_1009367_pt1 | contig 13297 bp, 7 predicted proteins | sample WorMetLIZISLAND2_FD_187412 | JGI IMG/M metagenome (GOLD analysis project Ga0209367, IMG submission 187412) | Marine gutless worms symbiont microbial communities from Max Planck institute for Marine Microbiology, Germany - Olavius geniculatus... ... | reverse complement strand
AGAAGTACAGTAATGGCGTGTGAACAGTGATTTTGTTTATCTTGATTATCTTGTTATTATTTTGTTATTTATGTAAATACGTTTTAATAAAATTTTATTTGGAAAATGAAAGTGTTCGAACCTGACAATGACAAAGAAACCATACTTATCAAACGCTAAACTAACTCAATACTAAACCCAACTAACCCTATCCCTAACCATGGTGGCCTTTCGGATTGGTGGCGTCACCGGGCCGACACAGCTTAAAGCCTTGTATATGTTTGCCGCTGGTGCTGTCTTTCGCGAGAGTGACAGTGACAAGATTTAGCAGAAAAAAAGATCCAATCTATGACAAAACTCACTCTGTATTACTGCGCGGTGCCTTGCAGATGCAGTGGAATTTCCCGCCAAAATCCACATAGAGATCATCGTTCATCGTCTCAATGATCGTTCCAATCACGACACGTCCTTGCGGTTTACCAATCGAGATCAGTTTTGATCGACGCAGCAAACTCGCAAAACTAGCAGAAGAATACTTTGTCACCTCTGCCTCCTTTGTTGCCTGGGCAGTTTCACCAGCTACCGACATTTCATCCACCCTCTGGAACATTCTTATCGCTTTCTCCAGGCCAGTCTTCGGCTCAGCAGACGAAGCGCCCTCTAGCGTAACAGAAGTCGAACAGACGCTTTCGCCGGCACTGTGGTTTTGGATCGCGGAATTATTGTTGTCACTTGAACGGGAATCAAAATCTGGAGTATCAGCGTTTCCGCCGTTGGTTTCTTTTGTTGACGAAAATTTCGCTAAACTCAACGGCCGCAAAGTTGGCCACGTTAACCGGGAAATAACAGCAGAAATATTACTTCTCACAAACATTGCCATGTTTGTTTACACATAGAACGAAGAATATTGAATTAGTTATATAAAATAAATAAATATTAGTGTTGGATCAGTTTCCAAAGTCGATACGATATTTATGTTATTATACCGAACTACGGGATACGTAGTTCAATTTTGCCCCTAAATTGCCCCAAAATGGAAAATTCATAAACCAAAATTTTGTACGTAGAAAGAAAATTTCTGGACAAACCAAAAATTGCTTCCACTATATTTTAGTTTGTCTAAAATTTCTTTCAAAATGCAAAGATGCATAAATCTTTAAAGAAGAGACCCCACTATAATTCTGAAAAATATCGATAAATCGTTTTCGATATAGATACATTGAATCGTATCGTGTCATTTTCACGCTAGACAAGCCAACAGCAAATAAATAACCATTTTGGAAGGGCATCCCTCTTTGAGACTCGCGTGCGCAGGCCTCTTTGAACTTACAGGGTCCGAACGTGGACTTCTAAAATCTACATTCAATGCTGAAAATTTCATACGCAGGTTTTCTTGGTTTATCTTCAGCCATTTTGGCGCAATTCACTCTTGAAATGCGTGTCGCAGTTTGAAATCGCGAAAAATTCACTATAACCCTTATTTTTGGGTTCAAGGTCATTCCAGCTCATCAATGTTAACATTCCTAAGAAACTTATCGCCAGTGCTTGTTATGATAAGCAGCATGTCTGTGCCTATCTGCAACCATTTTCACGTTAGACGAGCCAATAGCAGTAGAATAACGCCATTCTAAGGGGGGCGCCCCTCTTTCGCCCCATCGTTCGTGGGTACCCCTTTACCCAGCGGCAGTGGCGGATCCAGAAATTTGTAATAGTGGAGGGGGCAGAAGGGTAAACGGTGGGGTCTGGGGAGAAGACTATACCCCATCCCCAGAAAATTTTTGAAATTTTTATGCAAAAATAGTGCTTTTTCGTGCAAAATTTTTTGCCTGTTTTAAGATGCACCCGGTCAATAGGGGGGGCGGCCCCGCCCCCTTTAATCCGCCACTGCTCAGCGGCATGAAATTTTGTCGCAAAATACTAGGGACTCTAAGCTATCATGTGGTGAGCACCCGAAGTCTCTATTTCACCTGGTTTCCAAATGGTACCGTGTCGTGACACCAGGACAGACAGACGGACGAACAGACAGAATTACCGTAGCTAATACGTGCTAGAGCTCACGCGTAATGAGGCATTTTATACCAAAATTTTGTACCTATGAACAAAAATTTTCCAACAAGCAGAACACACTAATTGCCACCTTGACGATTGTCTGAAAAATAACAGGGAAGATTATTAGTACTACCATTATTGTTAATTACATAAGCACGCGTGTAATGGAGTTCTTACAGTTTTAGGTTCAGCTCGTTTTTTGTGTTTTTTTGTTTCTGTAAAGGTTAAACTTACTGTTCCAGTACTATGTGTTTGTGCGCATTCTGCCTCAAAAGGCTGTCCCCAAAATATGTCGGGCAGGAGGTTAAACCCTACTCTCTCTCTCTCTCTCACTCTCCCCTGTCGCTTACAGGAGGCCACTAATCATGAATCCTAGGCATTCCTAGGCGTGAAAAAAATCACAATGGCACGTAGCTCTATCGGCAGCAACACGTATAAAATAGAGCTGTCAAAATAATGCATTAATTAAGTTACCGCATTAACGCGCGTTAAAATAATGAACGCACATACGTAAATGTATGTTAGTTCACTAAATTCCATGAAGCAAAGGTTCCAATAATAACTTAAGTTAAACTGCAGTTATTTGACAATCGAATGAATTCAAGTAACTAAACTGCAGTTGCCGTTCTATCGCTACTGTAAATAAATAATTATTTTGACAACAAACTAACAGACTTCTATGCTAGCGATGTCGTCAGTTATTGTCGATTATACATTTAACAAGAAATATTTTAGATTGTGACCAATCTAATGTACTCCTTGCATCCATTATTTTCTCCTGTATTATTTTAACTGCTTTTTAGTTCCTTTTTTTCACACCGCAACTGACGTTATCGGTCACGTGACCATTCGACTCCCGGAGGTCGACTTCCTATCGGTGGTCCATAGTGACCATGCGTCTATCTAGCACCATTATGGAGATATGACCGTTTGCTTCCAGGAAGGCTCTTTCAGGAACAGAGGTCGGTCGTTGGTTGGTCGATTGGCCCTCAATATTACACTGATATTATATACTCATCTTCGCTACGTTAGTAATGTAGCGCGCGAGGAGTAACAAATGTGTTTTTAACTTTCTATATTCTACAGGCGGCACCCCAAACGTCTACCCCTACTCTCCCTCTGGGTGCATTAATAACGCGTTAAAAAAATTAATGCTTGACAGCTCTAGTATAAAACAAGTACAGACTCAGGATATGAGACAACCAAACAAGAAATTAATAAGATAATGTCTCAACCATTAAGTAAACAAATAATTTTTAAATGAAATTATTTGACTGTGTGTCACTGAATCAAGTGTTCCAGTAAGATGATGCTTCCACAGATGGAAAACTATGATCATGTGATGATGAAGAGTAACTGAGACACTCGACCATACCCCCAAACAAACCCAACTTAATCCGATCTTAATCTCCCTAGTCACCTTACACCAAGAACGAAATATTTCATTGCTGTGATGCATGTGAAACTTAAAAAGTGATATATGAATTTATTTATTGCTAAACTGATGTGGACAACATCTAGCTTACTCGAATCAGTCAAAATTCGTGAAAACTCCAACCAAAACATGACGTTCGAAAAAACATCAGGTTGGGCCTTTTAAAGAAAACCTGCAGGGTTTGATCCCAGCACCGAATAAAACCTACTGAGTCGTCCTTTTGGAACAACCCAGGTTTGTTCAAGCCTGAGCCGACGCCTCAGCAGATATAGCAGGTCCATCAGTTGACAATGGAGACGGCGGTGTGGAATCTCTCAGCTCAGAGCTGCTACACGATGAACTCCTCTTCTCTTTCACCTTCTTTTCTTTTTTCTTCTTTTTCTCCTTCCTCTTCTTCTTCTTCGCACTTTTCCTAGTCTTCTTGTGACGATCGTGACTGTTCGATAACATGCCTGCAGGCAATGGGGAACTTCTGCCATCGGCCCTCGAACACTGGGACAAGTTCCTGTGTCTCTCAGTAGACGGAGAATGTCGATCATCCTCTCTCAGACATTGGGGTAGCTTTTCCCCTACCTCAGTTGACGGGGATCTTTTACCATACCCCCTTGGAGACTGGGACAAGTTCTCGTGGCCCTTAGTAGATGGGGAACTTTTACCATCGTCCCTCAGACATTGGGGCAAGTTCTCCTGATCCTCAGTAGATGAAAAACTTTCATCACTCCTTCTGAATGACTGGGGTAGGATCTCCCCTCCCTCAGTGGATGGGGAACTTCTGCATGTGAAATGTTTAGATGTAGATTGGTGACGTGATGATCTGCGGCCAAACTGTCTGTGTTCGCGATCCAACGAACCACGCCTTGACCTCGATCTTGACCTTGATCTTGTTCTTGATCTTGACTTTGATCTATGCTGATATTTATGGTGAGACTGCTTGGGTTCAGGATCAGCTGAACGAAGCCTTGATCTCGATCTTGACCTTGTTCTCGTTCTAAATCTTGATCTTGACCTCGATCTTGACTTCGATCTATGGTGGGATGATCTGTGGTTGGATCTGACGTGTCGCGACTCCTGCGGCCGATGAGAATGAGACCTTAAAAACAAAATATGTCACACTTAATTAGCAAAACAACACAAAATACGTCACAATTCATTAGAAAAATGAGTGACGCGGCTAAACATGCTCAAAATGCTTTCACATTATACAAATAGTGAGCCTACTTTCCCCAATCAGGCAATGCTGTGAAGCTGAAAACGCTAACCGTAACCTTTGCCCGTTTGAACTAAACATTGGCACAGCAGTCAGTTACTCCTGATCTGGGAAGTGTTCAGACCAACTGTGGTCATTATTCGACACCTTTTTTCAAGCTAAATATAAACAAAAGACAGACAAAAAACTAATGGACGAATGTTTTACAGCTCTATAAGTATAATTTTTCCACTTAGCAAACCCACAGAAAATTTGTCAGTTGTCATGGCTATTGCCATTTGCTAGATGACATTGCTATGTTTTCCGAAGTTGACTCAAACAAATGATGAGATAAAGTTCCAAATGAAATATTGCCAATTTGTGCCAGATCTGGTGCTGATCTAATCCGTCTAAGGTTACAAGTGGAAAACTAAGTGGCCAGGCATTTTTGGCCAACATTGTACTTCAACTAAACTGAAACTGTGTCAAAAATTAAATGACTGTCTTGCTGTCTACACTGCGAAATAATTCAAATGAATGAATGAATGAATGATGAGTGAATAAATGAAAAAATAAACGAATGAGTGAGTGAATTAGTGAATGAATAGATCAAGCTTGTCTTTAGGGGGGGGTCGCACCTTGGCACTGTGCCAAGGGCCCCGCGTTTCAAAGGGGCCCCCGCGCTATGGCACTGATTGCCGCAACGGATGATGGATCGATGATCAGTCTAAACAATTTCCATCACCTTAGGCTAGGGATGAATTATTGTCACAACATAAACTTAATTTAAAAATCAAGTTTTTTTTGTGAGGGGGGAGCAGCTAAAATCTGGGGTCCAATTTTTTTGCTCGTTCTGCTCGCGAGATTAAAGGACTAAAATCACACAAGGCATACTTTACCAAAAAGAGGCCTATCCTGCAGTTTGTAGTGTAGTGTGGTCACAGATATTAAGGGTATTAGGTAATGTGTATTAGGGACCCCACATGTAAGTTAGTGCCAAGGGCCCAGCACTGGCAAAAGACGGCCCTGGAATGGATACACACACACACACTGACTCACTCATTCGTTCACTCACAAATTCATTTACTTATTCATCTGAGGTGACAATGGACCCCAAGGGCCTGTGTTGAATGCAAGGGTCAATGAATAAATATATTAATTAATGAGTGAAACAAGTGGGTGAGTAAAAAAAAAATAAAGGTCGTCAATTTGTGTAGTGCATCGTCGCAAACACACCTCTAATGCGCTTTCGTCACTAACCAGAGCCGCCTGCCGCATGGCCACCATGTGCAGCCTGCAGACACAGGCTGGCGCAGCGGCCGGCTAGGCAACCCCAGTCAGCTGTACCAAGGTCCCCACCTTCCGTAACCCATGCAAATAAGTTACTACTCATTTTACCGTCCCATGGGGGGTAGAAGGCTGAGTCGACCTAACTGGCAGGCTTCGCACCGAGATGGTTTACCTGCCTGCAGGCAGTCACCCATCGCAGTACTAACTGGGCCCGGCATAGAGTAACTTCGTTTCAGCCGAAACGCATTACCAACTACGCCACGCCACCAGAGTAAGTAAGTAAATAAACGAATGAATGACTGATGGTAATGTGACCGATATGTCAAACCTCGACCGGCTGTAGTCTCGCTGGTGTCGTAAGCGGTGTCTGTCTGACGTCTGTCTACGTTCACTGGTGGGACTCCGCACCAGCAGATGGTTAATCACCACATCAGCACTGCGAAACTCATCGCCAGGGTTGCGGAAGACATGCAGGAAGTTGCAGTGACGACCCTTCGGACATTTCCTCTGATGGTAAAGGCCTACAAACATCGTAGCATCATTAACGAAAGAACTAAGAGCACTGCGACTTTCTTTGATGCTTAAGTCGTATTATTTATTTACTTATTAAGCAATTTAGCCAGATATGACAATGACAAAAACAGGGTTCCCATTTGTAGTCAGGAAGAAAATTCAAGGAAATTCGAAGACTTTACAGTGACTTTCAAGGACTGCTGACATTAATTTTCAAGGACTAAATGTCAACATTAGTTCACATCATCAGTATCACTACATATTAAGCAACATGCCGCTAACTGTTGAACTGGATGCAATCAAGTTGAAACCGCACTAACCTGTGACCTGTATGTTTATGCTGCTAAATATATTGAAGAAATTCCAGGACTAATGAGAACTTAGAGACTCAAGTTCAAAGACTTACAAAGAACAGCCCTGTTTTTAAGGACTTGTAAGGCCTCGATGATATCATTCAATCGGGCGAAAAAAGCGTGGTCGAAATGGTAAGACGGGCGGAGAACAGAAATGGTTATCGGTGCTTAGTTCATGAAGCCGCCTACGCTCGTACGTTGCGCATGGCAAGCTAACAAAGGCCTCAAAATTAAAGAGAAAAACATTCCAAGACTTTCGAGGATGCATAGGAACCCTGTAAGAATAAGTGACATAATCATGAGTGGCTGTCGTGACTGACCACATATGGCCATCTTCCAGCGACTGACACAAGTGAAGCGACACGACAGTTGACGACCAGCATACCAACGACCGTTAAACTTCGTAAACGCCTCCAAAGCCTCATCCCGACTGTTATCAACAGACACAGCACAGGTTCCATTCACACACGACGTACCATCGACCATACAATCGACCAATAACTGATTAAACGTTTCCAAAGTCTCACCTTGACTGTTATACAATGCAATAGAAAAAAACTTGCAAAAAAAGGTAAAGGTCATCAATTTGTATAGCGCATCGTCGCAAACACACCTCTAATGCGCTTTCGTCACTAACCAGAGCTGCCTGCCGCATGGCCACCGTGTGCAGCCTGCAGACACAGGCTGGCGCAGCGGCCGGCTAGGCAACCCCAGTCAGCTGTACCAAGGTCCCCACCTTCCGTATCCCATGTAGATGAGCTACTACTCATTTTACCGTCCCACGGAGGTTAGAAGGCTGAGTTGACCTAGCTGGCAGGCTTCACACCGAGATGGCTTACCTGCCCGCAGGCAGTCACCCATCGCAGTACTAACTGGGCCCGGCGCAGAGTAACTTCGTTTCAGCCGAAACACGCTACCTACTACGCCACGCCACCAGCCTTGCACTTGCACATGTTTAAATATTCTCTACTAATTTGCAAAAATATTCATTACAGTAACAAACAGCAATAGTTTGCTGTGGAAAGTCATTTATTGTGTGTTTACTGTGTCAACGTGTAAAATAACTTTGAAGAAATAAAAAAAATATCAAATAACCTGGAGCTTACTCAAAGTTCAGATAATCTGCATAAAGTTTTTCTAATATATGACAAACGTTTCACATCACTAAAGTCCAAGTTGCATCATTTTACGTAACTGTTATAAAGCGCTAATTGGCTTAATAAAATGATAATCTGTCAATATTTATTAATCTTCGGTGTTGCTAGTGTTATTTTTATACTGTAAAAGTTTAAATTGGGCAAATGTGATGAAACTGCGACGTCATCTACTACTATTAGCATCAACGTAGTGTTCGAGAGAACTTGTCTCTAGCGGCGTCGATGAAGTGCGGCACCGAGCAAAAAGACTTCGCTTGCATTTCGAGATGTTGCTGTTATACCAAAAGTAGACCGACTGTATGCCCTTTCCGTTGCACAAAATGCCAACAGCATCCGACTTCTGGTTTCAGAACGCGAGTTCACGGCGCAGAGCACGCGCTGCATCGATGCTACAGCGACACGCTGGTATCACACGCTGCAATACACGATGTAAATATAGCATTGTAGATAACGTCACCATTCCATTCGTAACTTGAAAACCAATTACCAGATTTTGATAAATTTTGGTAGGAATATTTCTGACACAACTAGCCATCAAACGACCATTTAGTTTCCCACCTCACCCAACTGTTTCTGCACTACCTGGGGAAAACACAACCAGCGAAATATCATTTTTTTATCCAATGCAATATAATTGCTTAATTAACATAATGCATAAAAACACATTTTGTTTACATTTCTGACACTTTGGCTGACAATTCATCCAGTTGTCTATTTTTCAACTGCCTATAGTAAAATTGCTTAAGGTGTTGGCCCACTATGTGAACACAGGCAAGGAGATGCTTTCTCCATTCATTGCCAGCAGTATCGATACTGTTCTGCTCCAGACCAATCCAGGCTGTACCAGTCGCTTCTTGACTTCACAAACATTCCTGAACTTCATCTGGTAGACACACTGATGCATAACAATCAAATCTTGTAATAGACTGGCTGTTGAGGCCCACAGATTAAGATGGATGGAATTTATCGACGTTTTTCATTCACTTTAACACGTATTATGCTTGGTCTGCTTTCCCCAGGTAATGCAAAAGCAGACGTTCAGTGAGGTGGGAACTAAAAACATATTTTAATTGCCATTTGTGTCAGACATATTTCTGCCAAAAATTATTAAAATCTGCTAATCTTTCTTTAAGTTACGATCGATACTGTCGGGGATGTTTTTTTCAGGTTTTCGGCTACTTCAACACACATTTTGCTTGATCTGCTTTCTCCAGGTAGTACAGAAGCATACTTTGGGGAAGGTGGGAAACTGAATTTGATGGCAGGTTGTGTCAGGAATATGCGTACTAAAAATTATCGAAATCTGATAACTGGTTTACAAGTTACAGTTGAAAATGTCGGGGATGCTTTTTTGGGACACTGTGTATTACTACTACTACAACTAGTACCTGGCATACTGTACGTAGACGTTTCCGCGCAGGTGTGGCTCGTAGTTGCAGCAAACCTTAAGTTGCACCACGCGACCGACGGCCTGGAACTCTGGCAGAATGTCCGCGTAGAATGACTCAAAGTGTTGATAGACATCCGATTCCTCAAATTCCAGCGTCAGGTCTACAGCCACACATATCAACTCAGCCTGGCCATCCCGCCTGGGCAGTAACATCCACTACCAGTCTATGCTAGGTCTATGCTAGTCAGTCCGGTCATCGCCGTCATTGCAAGTTTTCCGCAGCAGACTGAAAACCGAACTTTTTGCCCGGTCTTACAGTCATGACTAACAACGTCTCATTGTGCTGACTACTATTACGTGACTTCACTGTTTAGGCTTATTGTTACGTGTCCTTGTAGTCTTAGGACTTGATGTCACGCTAAAGTTTATTCGTCCTTTATCATCATCATCATCATCACGGTCAACTCAGCCTTCAATCCCTGCAGGGTATGTTAATCAGAGTCCTCAAACTCAGAGTCCAGAGTCTTCCACGCAGCCAAGAGTGAAAATTTGGTGATTCAAGCTTGCACTGCTTTTGACTGATTCACTTATGTAACAGACAGACGGATGGAAAGAATTGCGATGGCTAAGATGCGCTGAAAGCAGTAGCTGCTTTCGCGTGTAAAAAGTACGTACAATAACACAAACAAAACAGCAAAAAAATTAATTTAAACAAATCATCCATAAGAATTTTACGCCATAACCGTACTTTACGACTCTCCATCCAGCAATAAACTCTGCCCTATAAAAATAATGTCTTGAACTCTAACTTGATGATGAAAAACACTGACACCGTGTAACTAGTTGAGCTCCCAAAAACGTTGATTTGGGCTGAAATGATTCGTTAGGCATTGGGCGAAAAAAGTTAGGTAAACTTTGGTCCACTTATTACAGAGATCCAAAAGTGGAATCATACCCACCCAAATCGACTTTTTCAGGAGACCATATTTCAGGCCCTAGAAGGTATCGCACCCCCAAATTTTTACATGCACTAGAGAATGACCAAGTCTTGCTAGCGCACTACCCAATAGGGACTGGGGTCCCCTTTACAATTTTTTTCAAAGTGGGTCATAAATTAGCTTAAAATTCAGCGTATTAGCTGCAAAATCTTTGGAGCCAGGGGAAGTAGTGTTATGAAACTTTTCCACGTGAGGTGGGAGTGATAACTCGGGTACAACTTTTGGGGGTAGGAGGCACTGCCCCCTCAAAATTTGGCAGGGCAAAAAACATCCAAAATTTTGTACGTTTTATGACAACTTTCGACTTTGACCGTGAATATCTCTTGATCGGATAGAGATTTTGGCAAGCGGTAAATAGCATTATCAACTATCAATTCCTCCCACGTTGAACAATAAAATGGTGAACTTTGGTCCACTAACACTAGAGATAGCACGGCTAATGTTTATCTACCTACCCTAAGTCGACAGTGCACGTTCTGCGTACGCTAATGCATTTGACTTCAACCCATGTGACTTTGCTACCGGAGGAATTTCAGCCCAAATGAATTTTCCACTCAATCGGACTTACCGTGCTGGGTGAACTCACGTTGGGCTTTGCCCCAAATTTCTAGGCATATTCTATAGTGCTATATGCAGAGAGCTTCAGAGGCGCTACCACTACATCTACTACTGCTATTACTCCTCCAGTCCTGCCAATGCTACTACAACAACTACTACTACGGACCGGTGTCGTAATCGTCTCTCATGCTGTGTTCCAGTTCAAAGTTGGCGTACATTCCCGGGAACAGCAGAGTGCAGCTGTCCTCAGGAATCTCGTGCATCCGCGAACATCTGTCAGCAATTTCAAGAACACCTACCACCACTCAGCAATTATAGGCAGATCACGAATGAACAACGATTAAAGGGATGCATACAGCTCTTCGCTGAAAATCCACCTCAGAGCATCACCTGCCATGTGGGATCACATAGTGTTGGTTACCGGCCACCCAACACAGGCGAACGAGCTCTGCCTTAGCCCCCAGCACTTAGTTTACCTATTCCAGAGGGATGGACGGCTGAGTTAACCCTGGTGTTGGTTAGCATATACCGTGATGGTTTACCTGTCCACAGAGATTTAGTCATCCAGGTAGCAACTATTTGCTAGCAACCGAACCTGCAGATTTGCGCGTCACATCTTACGTCTGCCTGAAAACAGACCAGCCTACAAGGCCATGAATTGGCTACCTGACAACGGCAAACGCAGACCAGGAAGACCGACGAAGACCTGGCGGGCAACATTCAGAGAAGACCTTCAAGATATGGGGCTTACCTGGATGGGTGCAAAGAGACCTGCCAGCGACAGATTGAAATGGAGAAAGCTTGTCGCCCGATGTTCCGGCAGGAACTGGAGGAACTAAAATCTAAGGTAAGAAACCTGGAGTGAAATTATTAAGTGCAACATCCTAACTGTTAGGCCACCAAGCTACCTCAAAACTAGAAATTTGGAGCAAAGCCCAACGTAAGTCTGCCCGGCGTCCTAAGTCCGATTGGAAGGAAATTAGGGGTGGGGGTAAAATTTCCTCAGCACCAAAGTCACGTGGCCCGAACTCAAATGCATTGGCATACGCCGAACGCGTATTGTCGACTTAGGGCAGGTCAACATGAGCGCTTATAACTTTGTTCGTAGTGGACTGAATTTCAAAAATTTTTTTTTGTTCAACGCCGAAAAAATCCTTCTCGTCAACGCCGTTTAGATTTTGTCGCTATCTTCATCGATTCCAGAGATATTTGCAGTCAAACTCGAAAGCTGTCGTAAAACGTACTAAATTTTGGACATTTTTTGCCCTCCCAAATTTTAAGGCGGGGCGGTGCCCCCAAACTTCGTACTTGCATTAACACCCCAACCTAGAGGCGCGTCAAGTGCCAAAGTTTCGTCAGGCTACACTTCTTAAATCCGAAGTTTATTGCATTTTAAGCCAATTTTTGACTCCCCTATGAAAAAAGTTGTAAGGCGGGCCCCCGCCCCTGGTGGGGGGTGCGCTAGTAAGACTTAGTCATTTTCTAGCGCGTGTAAAAATTTGGAAGCACAGCACCCCTTAGGGGCCGAAATATGGTCTTCCGAATAATGCGACTTAGGGTAGGTCAAAATGAGCGCTTATAACTTTGTTCGTAGTGGACGGAATTTCACAAATTTTTTTTTGTTCAACGCACAAAGGATCCTTCTCGTCAACGCCGTTTAGATTTTGTCGCTATCTTCATCGCTTCCAGAGATATTTGCGCTCAAACTCAAAAGTTGTCGTTAATCGCACCGATTTTTGCACGTTTTTTCCCCTCCCAAATTTTAAGCGGGCGGTGCCCCCAAATTTCGTACTTGCGTTAACACCCCAACCTAGAGCCGCGTCACGTGCCAAAGTTTTGTCGAGCTACACCCCCTAACTCCGAAGTTATGAGCGCTCCTTTATTGCATTTCAAGCCAATTTTTCACTCCCCTTTGAAAAAAAGTTGTAAGGGGGGCCCCCGTCCCCGGTGGAGGGTGCGCTAGTAAGACTTGGTCATTTTCTAGCGCGTGTAAAAATTTGGGGGCGCAGCACCCCCTAGGGGCCGAAATATGGTCTTCCGAATATTGCACTTTAAGGGGGTACGATTTCACATTTAAATCTCCAAGGTCACTGGACCAAACTTCACCGTACTTGTTTCGCCTAACGCAGGAGGAATCGCCATACACGGAATGACTATCCGATTTTGAATATCTTCATCCGTTTCGGAGATATATTGTCGCCGAACTTCGAAGTCGTCTGAAATCGGGCCAAATTTTGCATGTTTTTGCCTCTGAAATTTTTTTGGGGAGCACCCCCAAAATTTTGGACCGGCATTATAAAACTAGGCCTAGTACTGACCATCGTGCAAAATTTCACGCCGGTCGGCCCACGAATCTCGGAGATTTCGCGAGTGGAAAAAAAATAAATAA